>ERZ1036435.418-NODE-418-length-19379-cov-11.866953_pt1 | contig 19379 bp, 8 predicted proteins | sample MGYA00514223_ERZ1036435 | MGnify/ENA primary metagenome ERZ1036435 (study PRJEB33795, sample SAMN09464927) | human gut metagenome | host: Homo sapiens | place: USA: Stanford, California | collected 2016-08 | study: EMG produced TPA metagenomics assembly of the... | reverse complement strand
GAAGGGGGGGGGTGGTTGGATACACAATACACGGAGGACCCGTAAAATAGAAGGGGGGGCGATAGATACGGTTGTGCGGGGTTTTCTGCCTGGCGAATCAACATTTCGCTTCCTTCGTTCTTACCCCTCTTTTTTTTTCATCACTTATCTGCGATGTTTTCTGAGTGTTTAATTGCCAGTAGAGTCATACTGTCCAATTCTTGTCATTCCCCCCCCACCCCCACATCTATCCGCATATCTTCAATTTCATTTCACGTCATGTGTACTAGTATTGAGTGATCTAGTATTTGTACTGTGTATATATATACATTGAGATGGAATATAGGTTAATACAATAATGATTGTGTTTCTTCATAAAAGCTCAAGTTTGACAAATAAATAAGTGGGTTTTAGTCAATTAAATACGTGAGTGTTAATCAATAAATAGTAGTCTAAGTTGATTTATTTCAATAAATAGATTGAGTACGCTGGAAGTGATATTGACAAGTGGGTTCTACCACCGTTTCTTTTCGCCTCAGCTTTCTTCTACTTTTATAGCTGCACGTTCCAGTTCTCGATCGTGCTCTTCGTTTCCTTGATCATCAAGCAATGCACCTTCTTCCTCTTCTTCGTCAAAGGCTTCGTTCAACAAAGTTTTGTTGGCAGCTTGAGCAAGCTCCACTTGCGAGATAGAGTAATTGTTGGTGCTATAGAGTTCATCTTCTAAGGACTGGTCGACAGTCCTGGTCTTTTCGTTATCAATGAAATCACCACCTGGTATGGCTACCACATGGTGCGAAGGTGGCGCACTGGTAGTATAATTGCCAGCGTTGTTGCTGTGAGAAGGCGTTATAGCATTTGTTCTTGTTGTGCTCTTGCTAGGATCACGACTCAACGATCTAGACAATGACCTTAGGTACTCCGTAGATAGCCTTCTTCTGAATGATGTTCTACCAGATCTCTCCGATGGAGTGGCAGCCGAATCAATCAGATTGTTCTCACTTTCGTTGCTAGACGATTGGTAGGAGTCTCCACGAGCCAAATGTGGTCTGTTACAAGTACTCTTGATATATTCCCCATAAGAGTTTCTCACAAGACCATCACTACCACGAGTGGGCGAAACCATTTGCGAGCCTCTTTGTCTCTCTCTCTCTTGGGATCTGCTCACTCTATCTAGCTCCTCTTTGGTCTCGTCGTCGAGATGTGTTAGCGAGGTTTGTGATGACGAGCTTTGGATATCCATACGCGACAAAGAAGTAGAAGAGAGTTCGCGGTTCTTCTGTTTCTGCTTCAAGAGCATTAATTTACGTTTCCTTTGCTTCTCTAACTCAGATTCACCAAGCTTTCTATCAGCAATGTTGAAATCCACTTCACCATCCTTTCTTTGCACTTTACCATCAACATGGCTTAGCTCAAGGTCAACTTCGTCAGTCAATAATGCACCTTCTTTGTTCAAGTCCTCTACCGATGTATATGAGGAGCCGCTAAGTTGCTGAGATTGGTTGTGGTTCGCAACAGTGTCATGCAACTTGTTCAAGATCTTAACGTCGTTGCGAGGATCAGACCGCGCCACTGGTTCTGTACCAGTACCTTTGATACTTCTCACAGAATCACCAACTAAACTTGGTACACTGGGATAACGCTCGGCACTCATTATTATTCTTGATCAGTGTACTTATTCTTCTTCTAAGTCCAATCCACTATGGTTGGAGAAACTTCTGTATCGTAAACAATTTATCTCAAATAGAACAGTTTCTTCAATTTGTTCAGATTATTCCAAACATAAGAAATTGCGACGAAGTGCTTGTTTGATAGAGTTCAAACAATGTGTTCAAAATTTATACACTAGTAGTTAAATATATATGCATAACGACAGGGTCCTTGATGTGCCAATAATTTTATCACTCATCGATCGACAAGAAACTCCAAAAAGTTGAATTGACGAAGATATCCCTTTACTAAGGGGGGGGGATGTTAATGCAGTCTCTTTTCGTAGTTCTCGCAGTGAGCAGTCTCAGCATGTATATTAGAATCACGGAGTGAACATAAGATTCACGATACAATCAATGTAAGCACTGAGATAGCATCGAGAAGAGAAGAGATATTTATTTCATTGCATGGGGAAAAAAACCCTCCCCCCTCCATTAACAAGGCCGTAGCAGTATGTAAGATCATCAAATCAAAAGTTGGCCAGCTGTGCAGCAACACTATATATGATTAGACGAGGAACAATGGCAGGAGACATAGGGACATATTAACTTAGGGATGCTTTCCTAAGGTTGCAGTCTAAGCCTAGTACATCACCTAAAACTTTGCTTAACTTTTTGCAACGATCGCAAGATCATCACCGACAAGTAAATAAACATTAGAGATAGTGAACTGATAAGGATATGAGAGATACAAGAGGTAAAGGTACACCATTAAAAAGATTTTTTTGAGCATGTGAACTCAGCTTGTAACCTGGAATTACCAGCAAAATATTATCTATATTTGAAGTTTACCTATTGTTGTTTGTCAGAGCTACTGCTACAAATCTATATACTACACCTATGGATGTATATCAAAATATAGCATTACCATCCAGGTCAGAACCAAAACGTTAAGAGTTAGACCAACATTTCGTATCAGGGGATCTGTATAATTGGACAAGATAGTCAAATAATCGTTTAAAACTACTATCAATTACAACATGGGCGTGTGGCGTAGTTGGTAGCGCGCTCCCTTAGCATGGGAGAGGTCTTGGGTTCGATTCCCAACTCGTCCATTTATTTTTTTGTAGGCCTTTACATATTTTTTTCCTCCATCGTCACTTAGCCTTTACACTAAACCACGCTCACACCAAAAGTCTCTAGCTTCACATAAACCTTGAAACAAGAAATCTGACCTATAAATAACTATCTGGAAATAGGTATCGACTGTAAACACAATAAGAGTAGTCAGTTGTACAGGCAAGTCATTCTATAATTTGAACTATTCAAAAGCAGTTGCGTAAGGGGAAATTATTGAGGAATCTAATTTATCATGTCTGATCCACAAGAGTTATTGAAGAGGGCTGAGAAGAAAGGTGTGCCAAGTTCTGGCTTTATGAAATTCTTTAATGGCAGTGACTCCTACAAGTTTGAGGAGGCCGCTGAGTTATGTGTACAGGCTGCAAACATTTATAGGTTGCGCAAGGAATTGAGTGCTGCTGGTGAGAGTTTCCTGAAAGCTGCGGATTATCAATTGAAGGCTGGTAACGATGATGAAGCAGCCAATACATTCATTGAAGCGTTTAAATGTTTTAAGAGCAGTGGCTCCTTTACAGATGCAGTAAGCTCGTTAGAAAGCGCAGTAAATCTATTCACTAAGAAAGGTCAGTTTAGGAGAGCAGCTAATTTCAAGTTTGATCTTGGTGAGATTCAAGAGAACGATCTCACGGATTACAAGAATGCGATTGAGTCCTTTGAGACTGCTGGTGAATGGTACGAACAAGACCAATCTATGGCTCTTGCGAACAAATGTTATGTCAGATGTGCTGATCTGAAAGCACTTGACGGACAGTATATCGAAGCCAGCGACTTATATACTAAGTTAATCAAGAATAGTCTTGGTAACAGATTGAGCCAGTGGTCCTTGAAAGAGTATTTCCTGAAGAAAGGCCTAACACAATTAGCAGCTAACGACACAGTAGCAGCATCAAGAACTGTACAAGAAGGTATGAAGGACGATCCAAATTTCCATGATTCTCGCGAGTGCAATTTATTACAGGGCTTAATCGAAAGTGTCAGTGAAGGAGATAGTGAAAAATTGTCACAATTGGTGTTTGAGTTTGACAAGTTCTCAAAACTAGACAAGTGGAAGACCACCATCATGCTGAAGATAAAAGAAACAATCACGGAGGCTGAAGATGACTTATTGTAGTTCTATATAGAAACACGTAATATTAGTTTGACACAATAATATGCTTAAATCAAAATATAAAAATATTCAAGCGATATTCATATAGTACACAATAAAACAGTACAATATGAGCCAACAATTATAAATATAAAGCACTCACTATTCCAAATGAGGTAATTCCCCATCCCTACCATGTGATCCGTATCTTATAAGAACAATGGAGAAATCAAAGATGATATAGGTAAAGTCATCGTTGCTTAGAACTAACTGTACAACGTATTTCCTAATGACTTCATCAATGAAAATATTTATGATCGGTAAAAGGCCATATTCTGAACACAGATATCAATATATTGCAAAATATTTATGGAAATGTTGGTGATGGACTCACTCCAAAAAAATTCTCAGTTTGTAAAGACTTCATGTCTACACAATAAATTGGAGTATGTCTTGTCCTTGTCGTATCTTAGTTGATAATAGTGTACGCCATTGATAGCTAGATGAAACAATGACGAATTTTGAGTTCTATAAGACGACTTTGGGATTTATGATCGTCCTTGAGCTGTTTAACCCTTAAACTTCCTATTACCCCCAACTGTGGAACAACAATTGCTACTGGTAGAATCTACTACCTGTATATCACAGGTATAAAAAAATCCCTCTAAAACGGGAGGCTGCATCTTATCTGTACTGCCTTACCCACATCATCTAAAATGTTCAATCATATAATTAGTTCATCTACGAACTTTAGATCATGGGAGCCCACACACATCTCTTATTATAATCATGGTTCTCTGAAAAAGAAACGCACTTTCTCAATAGTAGGAAGGGTTTAGTGCTGAAGAGCTCTTGGACATCAAAGGATTACCAAAACTGGTTATCAAGAATTGTCCAACCGACACCTTGTCCTCTCTCCCATATCATTTTGATTCCTTTTTTTTTAAGGAACGATAATAACGTTCTCTTTCTCTATATAATCACTAGACTGTTGCCGGAGAAGTGGGTCACTCTTCTCATGAGTATTCTTCCCTCAACGAAACCTGAGTTCACAGATACTTACCCATAGTGGTCCATGAATAGTGGCCTCTTGGGTTCACAGCACTTGTTTCTTATTTTGGAATCAACTCCACAGCTTTTCATACTTAAACTAGAATTCAGGTCAATGACATAGTGCAGCTTTAAAACCCATAACTTCCACTAACAAACTCCCCTCTTGTAGTAATAATGGATTTTATAATTCCGTAATTATCCATATGGGTGTCCAAAATGCTCAAGCATGGCCCTTTATAAGAAGGAATCTTATTAGGCCATTCTAGGCCACACAAGGGTTATGACGACAGGAATTGATATCACACACTCACTTTCCTTTCCCTTATATATATATATGCCAAGTAAATAGTTGTTCTTCACTTAGAGAGGTTCTATGCCTATAATACCCAGATAACCAAACCTGTTTCTATTAGATAAAATCAAACCAACTAGTTTAGTGCAATTTATATCCCAATATTCATAAATAGCCAAACGCCAGAGCGTAGAACCGAAGTTGCAAATTAACTACTACCTGGACGTTTGGATGCTACAATATCAAAATCAAGAGCTGGCTCACTGATACTTTTTATTGTTCAAAGCTATCCGAACTATAAATTAGGGTGCTTTTGTAGCGCTGAAGGAAGGTTTCATTACCAAAGACAAAAACTAAATCATATACTACAATAATACAACATCTGATCTATCCAACTAAGAAATGGGATTAAGGTACACTTCTTATATTGAGTCTCCATTGGCCAGCGATTTGAATAAGTCCTTTAAGGGTTCTCGAAACAGTCAAACCGATCTATACCAATACAATGAATACGGAACAATAGGCAATAGCCTATACTCCGGTCCCATATTGCTCAGACAGCGTAGGAGGACGCTTTCGGGGTCATCAGACTCTTCTTCTTCTTCACAAGAAAAGATATTTGTTACGTATGGATGCCGCCGGTGCAGAACTCATCTGTCTTCTTCCTCTCATGTCATCTCCAAGGATTATAGAGGGAAAACTGGAACAGCGTACTTAATGGATGAAGTTTTAAATGTTTTAGAAGGTAATGTCGAGACAAGGCCAATGCTAACAGGTGATTATGTGGTCTGTGACATACTTTGTCACTGGTGTAAAAATGTAGTTGGTTGGAAGTACTTGCAGAGCGAAAGGAAGGATCAACGCTACAAGGAAGGGAAGTTCATCCTTGAGGTTAAAACTATTTGCAAATGCGATTAAGTATAATATCAAGCCTCGCTTCTTCAATAGAGATCAAGATTACTCAATTTTAATGTCTATGATTGTCAACTCACCTTAGAAGAAGTGTAACGAAAAATTCATGTTGACGATCTTATGCGATTTTATTTATTTATTTTCTCCCTATTAATATTGATCCTCAGTATTTCTAGTTTCTGATCATATTTTCTTTTCTTCTTTGATTTTCATGATCTGCTTCGATTGTACACTTCAGATCTATTTCTAATTCGGTTTTATTTTTTGCTATCAGCTAGCTGCAACTATTTCATTTTGATATACCCAATGGTTTAATTCTCTTTATGAATAGGTCATTGTTTTTTTGTTTTTTTTAATTCTTGATATATCCCCATCTTATATAATTTTATATAGTATAATTGGTTAACTTTTTACCTAAGATTTAGCTCTTATGACTGATAAAAATAATACTGATACACCATTTCTTGTGACCTCAGCCATACTCGTTAATACAAACAGTGATTATAATGAACAAAATACAGAAATTTAAATATATTACAAATAATCTCTAACAAATTCAGCTAATTGATGTCAGTGCAAGTAAGTTAATCTAAACATTCTAGAGACTAATATTCAGTAAAAAAACAATAACATTTTAAGACAGTTCATTCAGGCAGCGTCTAATAAAAGATTAGTTGCAGTTTCCAGATCCCAATTTGATTTTTCAAGAGCCTTAACCGCTTCATCTTCCTTGAAACCCATCCCCATCAATTCTTCTACAGCTAGGGATTTGGGTGTGGTAGCAATACCTCTATTGATTGGCGCTTGTGCAGTAGCTGAAGTTGATGCTGGAATAGGTTGCTGCATTTGCTGAGAAGCATTAGGCTCTTTCACCCCATTTCCGAAGCCAGCAAATATTTCGTCCCATTCATCATTTCCATGGTTGTGGTGACCTTGAGGTGCCATTGGTTGACCCTGTTGTGTAGGCGCACCTACCACATTACCTTGTTGCATACTTGCAGCAACTTCATTCCGATCAATATGTTCAAAGCCTTCAAAGGATCCTTGGTTAGCTAGATTCTCAAAGTCTGATGTGTTACCATCTTCTTCGGTTGCTTTCTCCAGTTCATTAAATGCATCATCAAAATCATCCTTAGGAGTATTTTCCATCTGTGGAACCGATGGTGTTACTCCATTTGGTGGTGCTGTCATTGCCATCGATTGGTCATCAACGTTCTTGCTAACTTGAGTTGGTAGTTCGCGTGTGTCTTCAAACTCACCATCTGAAGAAGAGTCGCTTTCATCGATGTTCAGTTCTTGGATGGGAGGGAACTCTTCATCAATAGTCATTTTCTTCTTTGGTACCTCTTGATCCAGAGATTTTTGAATTGAGGTATCTGACTCACTATGCTCCTGAGACTGATCAGCAGGAGAGTCGTTCATCTGACCACTATCTTCTTGTGTATTTGTCATAGTATTTGCCCCAGTATTATCCCATTCTCCAGGCATATGGGCGTTAGGAGTTATAGTGTTACCAGCAGTAGAAGGTTTTGACATTTCCTTTTCCTCCAATGTTTCAGGAAGTTCGACATCGTCTCTAACTGACTGTGGAGCGTTATTAGCAACGGAGGACGTTAGTGACTGGGTTCTTGGGATCCCATACTCATTCAAATCACCCTCAAAACGATCGGCCATGTTTACAGCCTCAGCTTCAGATCTGTGGTTCGTAGTTTCCGCATTTTCATCCGGTTCACTTTGAGAACCAACAGTTGGTACATCTCTGTCAAACACATCACTCTCAGTTTTTTCATCATCATCCTTATTTGACGTCATTGCATGGGCAATTGCAGCACCAGCAGTCGCAACAGCAGCACCAGCAGCACCGGCTATTCCCATTGCAGCGCCAGCACCCATACCAGAGCTTTGCTTGTGTTTCTCTACAATTTCCTTTGCATCAGATGGAATTTCACCCATCGCCAAGTTCATTTGTCTTTCAGTTAAGTCTTGGACTTTTTGAGCGTATTCAACATGTCTATTCTTAAGTTCTTGTTCAGCTTTCTCAAACTGTTGCTGCCTATTAGTTAAATCATCAAAGAGGCTCTGTAATTTGGCAACATGTTCATGATATAGCTTTTCCTGTTCTTCTATTTGTTGGTTACGTTCATCTAACTCATTTTGACGTTCAGTCAGTTCATTATTCTTATCACTGATTTCTTGATATTTGGCTTGCAATTGGGCATGCTGATCTTCGATTGTCTTTTTATATTCGTCAAGCTCTTTCCGCTTGTTGACATATACATTAACTTGTTCATCCAGACCTGAAATCTCCTTTTCGATACCAGCAACGGTGATTTGATTCAATTCTAATTGCTTCATGTTCACATCCACAACAGATAATTCTTGTTTAACAACCTGCTTCTTTTCGTTAAGTTGTGCTTCCATGCTTGCAATCATTGTATTGAAATTTGCAATGTCTTCTTTCAGTTTTGAGTTCTTCTGCTGAGCCTCTTCATATTGAGTCTTCAACTCATTTAACTTAGACTCAGTCGCATGGTAATTAGCTTCCACCACTCCTAGTTGCTGGTTCAAAGTTTCGACTTCTCTGTTAGTTTGTGTCAACTGTGTTTCCATTTCTTCAGTCGCTTTAACATCTTGGTCATACTTAGCCCTCAAAGTAGCCAACTTACTTTCAATGTTTGCTTTCATTTCATTAACCCTTTGCAATTCCTGAGATACCTTAGATTTCTTTTCGCTTGCAATACCAGCTTGGTTAGAAAGGGAGTTAGCTTGATTTGATAAATTAGCCAAATCTGTAGTGGCAGTAGACAATTGACGAGAGGATTCACCATCTGCAAAAATATCTCTGTTAGCTCCAGAAATGGCACCACTAACAGTACCAGTAGCGGCACCAGCAACGGCACCAATAGCCCCACCAAGAACAGCACCTGTAGCACCGGTAATTGCATTTATCCCACTACCGGCTGCATTAGTGAAACCTCCAAAGTTTGGAACTTTTGGTAACGTGCTCTGTCTTTGAACTGGCGAAGTTGCTTTGTTCATATGTTGCGTTTGGGTAGCTGGTGGTGCTTGAGTGTTATTTGTACCAGGAACATTCGACATTGTTGGTACTGCCGGTAGATTTGACGCAGTTGTGGCAGGAGTAGTAGTACCCATGGTAGCAGTATTTGAAGCAAGTGCAACATTCCTCTCATCTTCCTCCTTAATTATGCTTTGACCAAACGTTGATGAAGGATTGAATTTCTTTGCAGTCATAGTATTTGCTACAGAGGAGTTTTCAAAGCTATTTCCGGAATCAGTGTGATTTAATGGCTTTGCTGTTGTTGGTTGCGGAGAAAATGAACCATTCAAGGCCATTAAATCATTCAAAGAACCATTGTTAGAGTGTTGAGGTTGCACTGGTAGATTCATTTGAGGTTTCGTGTTTCTAGATGGTGGAAGTGGTGGTTGGGCATTTGCTTGTGTCTGAGGAGCTTGAGATGGATACAAACCTAAGGAAGGTGAATGTAGCAATTCATTAGGAATAACATCTGGAAGGTCAATACCAGAGTTCTTCTTCTGGATCAAGAACATGGCAATTGCAAACTCAAGTTTAGTAAATTCAGCATTATTATGAATATCAGCCAGATCCCACACACTAGCTAAAGTTTCTTGGCTTAGTTTAGAAGATAAGAAAAAAGGAACAAGTATTTGAGATCCCAAGGCACCTGCGTGATTTTTATCCAATGCATCAAAAATAGCGTCAAATTGAGCTTTCTTTTCGGGAGTTAGGAACCAATTATTAGCGGCGTTGGTGAATGCACCTGATGATACTCTTGATAAAGTGTTTTGTCTCACCAGAGGTGGGTTTGATGAAAGGCCTGTGGAGCTAGCACTCAGAGGTTGCTCCATTGGTAGAGAAGTTGCTGGTAATTGATTCAAGGAGTCCCATATTTCATTTGATATGTGGTCTGGCAAGGGTTGTGTTGATGGGTGATTACTCATCACCAATTGAATCAGATACATAGCCATAATAAACTCTTGTTTAGTCAATGTCCCTGATGCGTCCCTATCACATAGTGCCCAAATTTCGCCCAGGGTTTGGTTAGGTAATCTAGCCTTAAGGAAGATATCCTTAGCCTTATCACCTGGGATAGTTGGGCTTGCCCCAGCTGATCTGTCAAATAATTGAGAGTATTTTGATATATCATTGGCAGAGATATGAGGAATTGAGGCATTTGATGTGGATCCCATTCTTGAGTTACCTGTGCTTTGCACGGTGTTAGGATCACTCAAAATTGGCAATCTACTAGGAGGATGATCGTAAAGAGTTGTGGTAACTGATTGTCCTGGGAATTGTTGCATTTGCGCAATTAGTCTCATGGCAGCATTGAATTCATTTTGATTCAAGAATCCCTTGTTGTCAATATCAACCAAAGCCCAAATTTGTGATAGTATCTGAGACGACAGACCGGAAGCTGCAAACAGTGGCTTCACAGCCTCACCAGTGACAACACCTAGTTCTTCAGAGTCCAACTGACGGAACTTCTGGCTGTAGAAATCAGATTCCTCATGTGTCAGCGGCGTTTGAAATACTATTGCCGCCATTTTCTGTTCAAAAAAAATAAAACGAGTAATATCAAAAGCTCAGTTAAAGAAGTCACTCAATTAGATATATATTTATTTTCCTTTCAAAGTCCAAACAGGGTCTACTTTGTAATAGTCTCTTTATATGCTCAATATCAAAACTATTCCTGAAACGTTTTTCTGTTATAGAACAGCAAGGACGAATTGACTCTGTTAAAACTAGCAAAAAAACGAAGAATGCTAGAACTAGACTTGTTTAGGCTCAATACTCTGTCTGAACTTATCCTGAGTTATGATTTGGTTCCATATGGAGTGAAATCAAATGCAAATGACTATTATCCAATACTAATCTCCTTTTTTCCCGCAATTCCTTCCGAAGATTCCTTTCTTTGATCCCCTTCCCTTGACCGAATACGCAAAGCTCCGTTAGTAGTGCCGTCATGTGGGCTACAAATAATAAAGCACTCAGTTATGAAGGTAGCATCAGTGGATAGCGTACAGGTCCTACATGTGCTGACCAAATATTAGCATTGCGAAATTTCACCAGATTTGTCCCTTCGATACCTAAAACGTCGACCTCTTTCTTGACTGTGCAAGAAATATATTGGCACTTGGTAAGGCTAAATCATATTATACAAACAGCTACCTTTGAGAGCTGGATCGAATTTACAGAAGAGGACCTACTTAACATTTCATAATTTACTATCAAATGTGTCAACGAAACTTTGAATTATAGCTTTTCTGTTCCGCCTTTCAATATATAGCCAGTTTACCCATTGTCTTGTTGATGTAATTTGACAAATTTTTTGAAACCCACAGTGAAAAACTTGTACGCATTTCAAGCATCGCCAAGTGAAAAAATAATAAATACATAGCCTTGGGGTGATTGCTGTCAAGAGTTCTACTTCGAGAGTTCAACTAGTTGAACATCAAGAAACGGTTACATTTTCTGTTACTTCAGAGAGACAGCAAGTATAGTCTTACAAGAATAACAATCATCTGAGATATCTACAACTCAGATACTATCGGATTGCAACGGAATCAAGTGTGTACAATGGATAGTGCTTCCATCGATGCTATTCACATGAATGGCATCAAATCGAAGTACCTATATGATATACTGAAAGGCATAGTACGAGAAAAGAATTATGATGTTCTAGAAACTATAAATGTCTCCGAATTTCTAGCCGAGTTGCTGGATCATATGGTCAACACTATACCGAACGAATTGTTCCAGACAAAAGTTAATAATGGAAGACATACTGTAGGGCGTAAGGAAGATAGTGAGGAAAATGAGGAAGCTGTATATGGCACAGACATAGACGATGCCAACGATGTACATACTAGGCAATTGGATGATCTCAAGCGCATATCAACACATTTAACCACTAATTTCAAAGACAAGAGCCAATTACCATTTACAATAGTGAGAATTTGTGAACTTTGTTTCGATCCTTTTCATTACTTCAAGACATACGAACTCGATAAGTTTGTTAATGCCTTGCAGAAATGCTGCTTAGTCAGAGGCGCTTGGCGACGTTATGAACTGAAAGATGTTCGAGAACTTTCAAATTCACAATCGGATAAGGAGCATATTGACTGTGATCAAAATGATGTGGCATTATCTAAAATACCGTGGTTGGATGAAAAGATGGTCTCTGAACTAACACCTTTTATAAAGGAAATTGACACAATTATGAGTGTGAATTTGAGCTTCGAAGATGATGAGATGGATGATGACGACGATGATAATTTGAAAAATGAAAACAATGATAGAATCATTACTCACCAAGATGACAATATAATAGTCGAAGAGTATTATGAAAATGAGGATAAAGATGACGAAAACACTGGTTTCAGTAATCAAGTTATAAATGATAATAATGATAGCCAAGAAGACGATGACGAAGATAGTGATTATATAGAGGAAGATGAGGGAGATGAAGATGAAGATGAAGATGATGATGATGAGGAGGAGGAGGAGGAGGAGGATGAAGATGAGGATGAAGATGAGGATAAGCATTTTGATATCAAAGTAGAAGAAGAGGCAGTAAAGGAGGATGCAAATACCACTAGAAACGAATTAATGAATGTTTCCAATAATAGTGATGATAGCTCTTTACAAAATGACACTGGTATAGCAATCTCCTCACAAAATGATACCAGAGACCTTAGCAAGAGGAGACTACCTTTAAGTGATGAGAATGATGGTAACTATGCAAATCCAGCAAGCTTTTCAAAGAGAAATAAAGCAAGCGAGTCGTGACGATTTAATTCGATTCGCCGCCATTCTGTCAAATTATCACGCTACTTTTCTTTTGACGACAAAACGAGGTAGCTACGAGAACAATGCTCTACACTTCAACGTGCTATGGCTGTTAAACATATATGTAATTGGTAAATATATATAACCTATCCTTCATAGGTGTTTCTGCTTTTGTGTCAGAATTCTCAATCGAAGGAATTGTACTATAAAAGTTAATTGGCAAGTAGTGTCTTGCAAAAAAAACTGCAATTTGGTAGTTTACATCCAGAAAATATGGACAACATTTAAATGAATGTTTACAGAATTTTTTTGAAAAGAATAAATAGTTATTTATATATATAAATATCTCCCAGATATTTGAATATTGACACAGGGATAATGTGACTTATTGACAGATGTACAAGAATAAAAATAGTCAATGAATAATAAAAAACGTATTAGGGAAAACAAGATCAGTAGCCGTATTCAATAAAGTAGCACCCAAGAATAAAGAATGATGGCACACATAACTTTGTACTGATATATGGGCTAGAACATTTTAAGACATCAGCAAACTACTTTACGAAACGACATGATAATCTGACTAGATGACAAATGGAGAATCTGGTTCTTATATGTAAAAATTAGGAGTTATCTACCATCTCATCATAGACATATCGTTTCTTAGTCTCATGTAGTCAAATAGACCTTCGATTTGTCCAGTACCGGCAATGGCAATGTCTTGGTCCCATAGTTTCTTACCAGCCCAAGCCTTGACATCCTTAACAGTGATTGCATCGATCTTTCTGAAGATTTCATCTTGGTTGAACTTGACACCTTGATTTAGTACCAAATTACCCAAATCAGATGCAATGTGACAGTTCTTCTTACATGCTTCACTAGCAAGCTTTAATTTTAACATAGCCTTACCACGGGCGACTTCTGTCTCGGTGACTGAAATAGTTAATCTATTCCATTGTTTTAGAACAAAGTGCATCAAGTCATCGATTGAACCAACATTTTGTGTTGTGGTTACGAAACCCCATAGACCGGAATCTCTGTAAGACAAAGAGAAATGATCAAAGTCATCACATAGTTGGTATTCCTGAATATCATCCAAGAGCTTAATACCTTGCAATCTAGAGTTTGGTTCAGCAGCGTTGTAAGAACCAAATACTTGGGCAGCAACTTGGGACACTAAATAATCTGGAGAGGTCAATGCTTCACCTTCGGCAGCAATGGAAATCCAAGCCTTTGGAAGGGTGTCGTCTCTTAATCTGATTTCAGAACCCAAGAAGGTAGACTTTTTGTTAGCTTCTGGCTTGGCCTTGGTAGTTGAGTTGAACTTCAAAGAGCTCTTCTCAACTAGTTCACATAGTTCTTGGTGGGAGATGTTACCAGTACCAACGATGACAGCGTTGGATGAGATGAAGTGTTGGTTAACAAACTCTTCCAAATCACCCTTCAACAAGCCATCTACTGATTCAGTAGTACCTCTGATTGGTAAGGATAAAGGAGTGTTTTGGAAAGCTGTAGCATGCAAGTGCTCTAGGACTCTTCCCTTGTGGTTGGTTTCTTCGAAATGTTCAATTTGTTTCAAGACGTTGCTCTTAGTTTGCTCAAATACCTTGTCAGACCCAGTTGGGTTACCTAGAACAGTCGAATTTAGAATATCAAAGGATTTAGATAGTTGACCTGGCAGAGAGTTAACCAAGTAGGATTGGTATTCCCTACCGACCTTAGAGACAACTTCTACACCTTTGGTTGCAGCATTAGCACGGTTTTCGGTACTCTTGTAAGTCTTTGATAGAAGATTGGAGATACCATTGTTGTAAGGGTTTTCGCTAGATGAACCTGAACCAAAGACAACACCAACAGATGCTGTAGAAGAGGAGGTGTTTGGTTCGGTTGCAACGACAACACCATTGGATAGTTGACTAATTTCTGGAGCTAGAGAGCCACTAACTTGAGTGGCTAGTCCCCTTCTCAATTGTTTAGATGCGACAGCTCTAAGCATTTTCTTGTAATTATATTATTATGGTTTTGATATTTCTGCACAGATAATCCTAAATTTGTGTTTATGGATTATGAGTAAAATCTTTGTTAACAACTAGTGCTCTTTTTTTGATTTATTCTTCAATAACAGAAATGTCGAATATTTTAGCTATGATAGATGCCAGTATGTTAAGTGTAACCTTTCGATTTGCTTTACAGACACAGTAATCTTTTTGTCGATACAAAATTTCAAAAACTGTTCAGAAATAGATTCCTTTGAGTGTAATATTAGTCTTATCAGATGTCTTTCAAACAAAATATGATTGAAATAACAAATTCAATACACAAACTTTGAAACAGTTTTTGATATATACTATTGTTATTTTTTTTTTACTTCCTCTGTCTTTCAAGAATATTCAATTCTTACAGGATATTGGTGGTTGATTCATTAACAAGGGAAGATTCTCACTAAACTAAAAGACCAATCCAATCCGATATCACCATCTAGGAGAAGTTATCATTGACGATTGGATTTGGTAGGACGAGAGAGCTCTCTCTATACTTTCTGTCTCGAGTTCAAGCAAAGATAGGAAGGACGACATTATGTGGGAAACACTAAGGAGGGTTGATAGCAAAGGTAGTACAAGGTGACCATATTTGCTACCACAATACTTTATGTAGTGAGTGCTCAATTGCACCATAAGTTAAAGAGAAATAAGTAGTATAGAGTTTGTTAACATCAACCCAATGCTGGTCTAGTAGCAACAAGTAGCTGCTATTTTTACAGACTACTTATGCTTCTTGATCGACAATAGAAAGAGTCTATGTATTGGGTGGTGAGGAGTTAGTTATAGTCAACTTACCCGGCTAATAAGTTAGCGATACGAGGGGTGCCCTTCTCGACCAGTCCCAACACATCCAAGGGTAAAACTTGTTCTCTGCTGTGATTGGCCAGATGGGAAGGATAGTAAGGAGTGAATTCCCAATGATGTTTTGTACGGTTGACAGTCATATGATCTTTTTTAAATCCTGCATATACGGATAAACGTATATCAAATGTGTTGTAAATATTTATGCCGTGTAATCCTTACAATAGTTTTCAAATCTAATCGAAATTTGATAATTATTATAGTGTGCGATCGTGAGCGGATGTGATGATAGTCATCTATACTCTATCTACGTCTCGTCGTTAAATAATCTTGATGCATCGATGGTCTTTATACAAAAACCTATAGATTGTTATTCAGCTTACAGAGAGCTCATTCATATGATTTCTATCTCATTAGAAGTAGATTTTTAAGAATACATTATCTATTAAGCGTTGTTGTTTTTTTTTCGTCTTATGGTAAAAATTTCATAGGTAAAGCATACATGATGTAGACCAGAACATACTTCACTAACAGTGGCTTTACAAGAGACATTATGTGTTTGGAATGGTATGCCTAATTATCGGCATTGCTATTACTCCATAGTAACAATAGATTCATCCAAAATCTATTTTTAAATATACATACATCACAACCATCAAGACAACTGTCATATTTATTAATAGTGTTGGCTTTCTCTACATCTAGACATGGGCTATTTCACTACGATTACCCCAGATGTACCAAGTAAGATAAGAATCCCGAGAATTGTTGGTCAATGAGACCATGCGAAACACAAAGAGTTATTATGAGGCAATTATTTCCTTCTTCTTGACAAAACTCGATTCGCCGTTGGCGAAATAAGAATTATGCTAGGTAATGCCCATCGGGCTTATAGTAAAGTTAAGTTGAAAGTTTGTGACTTGTTCAATATCACAAGGTCTCTCGATTGTAAAATATCGGGTTCTAAAAGCAGTATTGTATTACAAACTGGTTGTGTGAATTACCTATTGAAGTAAATCGCTAAATGATAATGTAAGATAGAGTGAATGATGTGTAAGTTAGAATTCCCGAACATTTTATTCCAATCCAATTCGCGGGATTCTCTTGTAAGGTGTTAATGACTCTCGAAAAATACTCATTCAGTAGTGTTATCCCACAAATAACTAGAAAACCCATTACCAGTGGCCATTCATCCAATTAGATATAGTCATCGTAATATCAGGAAACCCTTGATTCTGCATTTCTTAGAGACGGTGTTTTATTTTTGTTACTTAGCAGTGGAATATAGAGTATGAAAAACCCGACACTTCGGAAAGAAAAGCTGTAACGGTTTCTGAAATCTCTTCGCAGAAACTCAGGACTATTGAAAAAATGCCCTAACAGAAAGCTTGTACCGGGATTGGAACATTTACTGCCCTCTTTATCCGGGATCTACTGTCGTTCTCTGGGGTTTTACTCTGGGAAACTTTCTACTCACTGCAAAATAGTCTTTATCCAGTAAGAGACCGATCTGATCTACTGCTGCTTTTCTCATCTTCTTTCCGTATTTGCCTCTCCTTCTCTATCTGATTGCTACTAAAAATAAAGAAAAGTGTTCCAAAGTTGTTACGTCACTGGGCATCACTAGGATAGTTAGGTCAAGCTTGAGAGAGCAATGCCGAAGGGAAGGTACATCGGAGGAAAAGAAAAAGTGATGCAACTAAATACTTATCCCCTTTTTTTCTATTTTTCTTTGTGCATCGTTTCTCTTTACGTTTGGGCTACCTGCTGGATAGGATAGGGATCTTGAAAATTTTTGAGTCTGTACTGGGGTTTCTCGTTACAAACATTCCTTAGTTCGTTATATCCATCTAGGAAGTCTGTAAAGAAAAAGGTAAGGGAGTTTCTGCACGGAAGCATGCCCGAGAAAATTGCCTTCATCGATATATAGTTTCTCGCAACGTTAGAAATAAAATTTCCCTTTTCGGAGATCTTGATAATTGTTAGGTGGGAATTGGATACCCCCCCTGCATAGGATTCTGTGCATTTTTTTGGTAAATGATGGATATATCTTGGGTATTGTACTGAAACATAGCTACGGATGCAAAGACGGTCCGTCAGTAAAACCTCGCAGCCCTCATATATTTTAACTCGTTGTCAGAACATCTTATAGGTACTATAGGGCAACAAGAAAAGAAATCGCCTCTAATTATGCATTGACATCTGATTCTGATTCTGATTCAAGAACTGTTGCCCCCATAAGCCATACGATATAACACTAGACGTTTTGCTAGAGTGTTACGCTATACAATTAGTAAGTATCTTTTTTTTTTTGTAAATGCTCTTCTATTATGCTATCTTCTTGAAAGGCATTTTTTTTTCTTATTACTTATCTTATGACAAAAATTACTTAAAATCTTTGTTATTCGGCTCTCTTTTCTTCTATCGGCATTAGTGCTTTGTATGATGGTCGAAATCCTATCACGATTTTCATTTGTTTTGAACAAGTCTTGTTATCTCGAAATAAATGCTCTGTTGACTACTACGATATTGAATGGTAGTGTAGGAAACATAGTCATACTACTCTCGCAATATTGTACGTATTAGATACAGCTAGGCCTCATGTATTACATGTATCATGCGACGTTTCCATCTCGGTAGAGTAGAAATCTCAATTAAATGATTCCAGCCCAAAAATAGAATAGAAATACTCCACTGGGTATCGGTTTTTAGAATCAACTTTAGTACACACGTATCTTGAAACAGGCATATAGTCTTCAAGAGATCATAAGAACATAAGCAGATGTCCTTTGGATCAAGACTTTTCCTTAATGAGCATTAGAATCGCGTACTGGAGAGTTGGGTACACTCTTCCTCATTTGGAAGAAGAAATGTGGGCCAGAACCAACTTTTCGGCTTTTCACATGCTCTTTCATCCATTACATCGCCGATGTACTGCGATCCTTTCTGAACTCCTCATCGATTTGTCATGGATTATTGCATACCATCGTTTCCGTTTGTAGTGTAGTTTTCTTCTTTTGCACCAAACATGTAGCTGTTCTTTCCACGGCCTAGTCTGTACATTCCAAATTCTTTGTGCCTTCCTTTCTGTGACTTTACTCTATTTGAAAATCATTTCAAGGATTACTAAAATGTTACAGTCTTCTCTCCTCACCAACCCTCCCATCTTCTGTGTGTACCGTCCTATCTGATTTGAGTACTGTACGCACCTGTCTCTGGATCAGTAATATTTTATTCCATCCCTATATTTGCTCTTGTTCGCTCGGTAGAAGACTTGTAGGAAGGAGGGGATGTTTGTCCACTTTCACACAGCAAAAAAAAGTACATACCAAACGTCGAAAATCAGTTGGCCTCTACATTGCTTTCTGTGAATCCAACAAATGGGATTGTCGCACATCTTCGGTTTCTATGCTCCCCTTTGGGATTCCTTACAGAAGGATCTGTCCAAAGAAATACCGAAGCAGAAGGCATCACAGGATTCGTAGTTACTTCTTTTTAGATCCCTCTGCGTTGCTCCCTCTCTCTATCGGAAACAAGTTGTGTGTCCTAAAGTCTCAGACCCTTCCACTCAGCTGTTGGTAAGTGTGTTTCTTTG
>ERZ1036435.415-NODE-415-length-19521-cov-11.750488_pt1 | contig 19521 bp, 17 predicted proteins | sample MGYA00514223_ERZ1036435 | MGnify/ENA primary metagenome ERZ1036435 (study PRJEB33795, sample SAMN09464927) | human gut metagenome | host: Homo sapiens | place: USA: Stanford, California | collected 2016-08 | study: EMG produced TPA metagenomics assembly of the... | reverse complement strand
CTCCCCCGAGGCAACTACGGAGGCGCCTACCCCTACCCCGGAGCCGACTACTGAGGCTCCGACTCAGGCGCCGACTACCCGCTATGAGGATGAGGTAGCGGCAAGCCAGCAGGCTACGACTGCACCTGCGGCGGCAACCACTACGGCTCCGCCGGCTCGTGCGACCACCGCACCCGCGGCTACTGCCACGACCGCACCGACGGCTGCCCGCCGATAGGGTCGCATATTTCGCGTGTGCTAAGCCCCCTTGGCCCGGTTCATGTACGGACATTCCTATACAGGGATTCTGTACGAACCGGCGCGAGGGGGCTTTGCCGTACCCGGCGGGAATAACCGCTGGGGAATAAACTCTGGGAAATAACGCTGGGAATAGCCGGGAATAAACGCGGCAGCCGGGGCGTTAGGTGAGCATACAAGGCGGCAACGTGCCGCATCCGAGTATGAGAGGAATAGATAACATGCGTATTGATATTTGGTCCGATATTGTGTGCCCCTTCTGCTACGTGGGCAAGCGTAACCTGGAGCAGGCGCTCGCTGAGTTTGAGCACCGTGACGAGGTTGAGGTGGTGTGGCATAGTTTTGAGCTGGACCCGTCGGCTACGGAGCATCCGGCAGGTTCGCTACCTGAGCTGATTGCCGGTAAGTATCAGATGTCGCTGGAGCAGGCGATTGCGAGCCAGGAGTCGTTGGCGGAGCGTGCCCGTGAGGTGGGTTTGGATTTCAATTGGCGTCAGGCACGGTACGGTAACACGTTTGATGCGCACCGTGTGATTCATTATGCGGCGGAGCAGGGTTTGGCGTCGGCGGCGCAGGAGGCGTTTAAGCTGGCGTACTTTACGCAGGGCCGTTCGGTGCAGGATCACGAGTCGATTCTGGATATTGCTTCTGAGATTGGCCTGGATACTGCCGAGGTTGAGGCGGTGTTGAAGAGCGACCGTTACGCGGCGGATGTGCGTGCTGATGAGCAGTTGGCGCGCCAGCTGGGCATTAATGGTGTGCCGTTCTTCTTGATTGAGTCGAAGTGGGCGGTCAGTGGTGCGCAGCCTGCGGAGATACTGGTGCAGGCGCTACGTCAGGTGTGGGAGGAGACTCACCGTGTTGAGTTTTTGAACCCTCTGGCGGGCGCGGCTGGTGACGCAGCAGGTGACGGTGCTGCGGAGGCGGGTCCGTCCTGCGATGTGAACGGCAACTGCTCCTAGTAACAGTCCTGGATAGGGCTGTCCCGGCAGGGGTGCTACTCCCCTAGCTCCCCCCACCTGGCTGGTGTCCCCAGTTTTAGTGAAGCAGCAGATATAGCGAAGCCCCCTTGTCCTGGTTCTTGGTTGAACCGGGGCAAGGGGGCTTTGCTGTGCCCGCACATTGTATCTTTCCTTGTTGGACTCTTTGTGGGCGGCTCGATATTGTCTGCGGGTGAGGCGGCTTTCCTTTACACTGGAGTGTGTGTTCTACGGTGAACACGCTTGTCCACTCACTTCTAAAGGAATATTGTGTTGAAAATTCACGCCGCGACCGCTGGTGTTCTTGCGGGTGCTCTGCTGCTGACTGGTTGCTCTTCGTCTGTTCGCGCTCCGAAGCCTGTGCCTTCTGCGTCATCGTCGACGTCTGTTTCTGCTAGCCCTTCGGTTTCAGCTACTCCTAGTTCTTCTCCGAGTGCGTCTGCGACTTCTTCGGAGTCTCCTACCCCGACGGTAACCCCGTCTCCGGTTCCGACTACTGAGGCTCCCATGCAGGCACCGGCGGCTGAGGCACCTTCCGCGGAGGCGCCGGCAGCTCCGGTTTCTGAGGCTCCCGCGCAACAGGCTGAGCCTGTTCAGCAGGCGCCGGTAGCTACGGAGGCGCCCGTCCAGCAGGCGCCCGCGCAGGCTCCGGCGGCTGAGGCTCCCGCTCAGCAAGCTCCCGCGCAGCCGGTTCAGCAGGCTCCGGCGCAGTCGAGTGTTTATTACAAGAATTGTGATGCGGTACGTGCAGCTGGTGCGGCGCCGTTGCATCGTGGCGAGCCGGGTTACCGTCCTGGTCTTGATTCTGATGGTGACGGCGTGGCGTGCGAGCCGAAGAAGAAGCACTAAGCTTCTACCCCCAGATATAGCGAAGCCCCCTCGTACTATTTCTAGTACGAGGGGGCTTCGTCATATCAGCCTCGTTCTGTCAGCTCAGCCGGTGAGGCTAGCGCGGCTGGTAGGCGCGGGCACGCTCAGCGCGAGCACGGCGCGCCTCCGCATCCTGCAGGACCGGCACCAGCATACGCACCACCTGGCCCATACCGCGCAGCACCAAGTTCAGCCACAAACCCACAGACCACACCGCCGCCACACGCGGATGCCCCGTGCGCACCCACCGCACACCCAGAAAAGACAGCGAATAATACAGCAGAAGCAGCAGCGACTCACGGAAACGGTGCACCTGCCGAAGGATAGGGTTCTGAGGAAGCTTCATCATGCCTCCCAGTATACCCACCGGAACCCCCGCCAAGGCTCCCCCGCACTACCCGTAATAGTCACGAATCGTGACCGTCGTCAACCCGCGCCGATCCAACAACGCCCGAATACGGTCCAGCTCAGACACCACACCCCGATAATTCAAATGCCCAATCACAATATGCTGAGCCAAAGCGTACTTCTCCGCATAGGCATACACCTCAGCCGAAGAAATATTAGACGAATCCGCCAACGACCCGTACCACAGAACCGGGCGCGTAAAACCACACGACGCCGCAGCCGCCAACACGCGCGCATCATAATACCCGTACGGCGGGCGGAAATACGGCTTCGAAGACACCCCAAAAAGCCGCCTAATCTCCTCATCATTACGGGTCAACTCCTGAACAATCTGCTCATCCGTCAGGCTCGTCAACGCCGCATGACTATACGTATGGTTCGCAATCTGCAACTGACCGCTCTTCACCAGCGGCAACAACAGGTCACGATGCTGCCTAAACGCCGGGTACTGACCGTTGATAAAGAAAGTGAGGCGCGTGCCGGTACGGCGGGAAAACTCCGCGTAGGCGCGTACCACCTCCGGGTCGGCGCCGTCATCGACCGTCCACGCAATATACTTGCCCTCACCGGGCAGGCCGGTCTGCGGGCCAGTCCAGGCACGAGCTTCGGGAACCGGGTTCGACGAGGTCGCAGTCGCAGAAGCCGTCTGAGATGCCGCGGCGGTCGGAGATGCAGTACCCGTTGCGGAGCCAGATGCGGAAGGGGTAGCCGCCGAGCTTGCCGAAGGGGTTGAAGAAGGGCTCGCCGACGCACTACCGGATGGGGTATTCGACGGGGTACAACCGGTGAGACCAAGACCCAGCACGCCGAAGCCCACCGCGCCCAGGCCAAAGGTACCAACGTGTTGTAAGAGTTCCCGTCGCCCCATGGAGGCGCGGGCAGAGGCGCCCGATACCATGTGGTCAGTAACGGGGTTGACGATAGCGGATTGACGAGGAGCGATAGGTGTTTCTGGGTGTGGAACAGTGTTCATATTACGAGTGTATGATGAGACCACTGTTAGCTATCGAAAAATTCAAAATATTACTTAATGATTAACAACTGCGCCATTAAAGAACCTCTACGTACTTTCAGTCCCCTCACTCACCGAAGACCACGCTCAGCGCACTAAGCTACCCCCGCCAGGCAATCCAGGTACAGCTCCAGCTACAGCGCAAGGTGCAACTCTAGGTAAGTACAGCGAGGCCCCTCCCCCAGAACACGTTCACAACGCGCCCGGGAAAGGGGCCTCAATATATAAAGTTCACGCAATCGTACTGCCAAGTACGCAGATACGATCAAGTACGCGGAGAGAAACCTACTCAGTTTCCGAAGCTTCCGGCTGCTCCGCCTTAGCAGAGTCCAGCGCATTCAGTGCCTCCAGAGCCGCAGCCTCCGCAGCCTCTTCGGCGTCCGCCTCAGCCACACGCTCAGCATCCGACTCAGCAGAAGTCACCGCCGCCGGGTTCGTCAGAACCTTCACGCCCATGCTGCGCAGCGCATCCGTATTCGTGATCGTCTCGTCATTATCAATCAGGTACACCTTGTACCCGTCATTCCGCAGGCGACGCATCAGCTCCAGGAGCATGCTCTGAGCGACCTCATCCACCGCGTACACGCGCGTCACATCCAGGGCAACCTTGGAACCCTCCATCGGGGATTCCACAATCTCACGAATCACGCGCTCCACACCCGCAAAACGGATGCGGCCCTGCAACTGAATCAGACGCATAGACTCATCACCCGAACCGATCTGGTAGTTCGCGCGCAACGCCGAACGAGCCACGGTCGGCACGTTCATCACGTGCATGCCCATGTCATCCGAGAACTGCTCGAACAGCTCCACACCGCGCACACTGTTACCATGACCGTCCAGACGCGGCGAGAACGTCGCCACACCCAGCTGACCGGGCACAGCACCAATAATGCCGCCGCCCACGCCGCTCTTCGCCGGCACACCCACCTGGGTCGCCCAGTCACCCGCAGCGTTATACATACCGCACGTGAACATGACGCTCAGCACCTGACGCACCACAGTCTTAGGAACCACCTGCTCACCCGTCACCGGATGCACACCATAGTTCGCCAAAGTCGCCGCCATCAACGCCAAATCCTTGACCGTCACCATCAGCGAGCACTGGCGGGTATAACCCTGCACCGCCACGGTCGGGTCGCCGGTCAGGATGCCGTGGCCGCGCAGCATGTGCGCAATCGCGTAGTTGCGGTGCGCGTGCTCCAGCTCAGACTCGTACACGCGCTCGTTCACCGACAGGCGGCGGCCCGCAAACGCAGACAGACCAGAAATGACGCGCTCCATGCGCTCGCCCTGAGTCGCACCGGGAGGACCCACCAGCGAATGGGTGGTAATCGCGCCGGCGTTAATCATCGGGTTCAGCGGCTTACCGGAACCGTCCTCCAGGGACAGCTCATTGAACGGCTCACCGGAAGGCTCCACGCCCACCTTCGCAAGCACGTCATCATAGCCGCGGTCCGCGAGCGCCAGGGCGTACACGAACGGCTTAGAAATCGACTGAATTGTGAACTCCACATCGGAGTCACCGGCGGCGTACTGCTCACCGTCAACCATCGCAATAGACGCGGCGAGCTTGTCCGGGTCCACGGCGGCAAGTTCCGGAATATAGTTTGCCAACTCACCGGAGGTATCAGAAGCGACCGACTCGAGGGTCTCGGTCAGGTAAGTGGCAATAGGTGAATGCATAGTGTTCCGTATCTGCTGCTAATCGTGGTTGTTCTCGTCAAAAATCTATGGATGCGCCCGCCCGCTGTTCCGTTTCAGCTATTCCGTTTCAGCTGGGCTGAGGCGCTCATCGTTGCAGGCTACCGCGACTGCCAAACTAAAGAGCCAGCCAGCGGACCTGTCAAAGTGTGCGGGTGAGGAGCACCTTTTGCTCCCTAAAGAGTGTATCTTTTGCATAGTTGAGCCACCAAATATAACGGTCGCCTCTCCCCCGCTATCTCTGGTTCTGGTACCTGTTCTGGCTTGCTATTTCTGCTCTATCTACCGCGGCGGGCAGACCTGCCGGCGAAGCATGGGCAAAATCTACGCGAGGCAAAACCTACGCGAGGCAAAACCTACGCGAGCCAGCCTACGGGTGGCGAATCGAAGCCGGCTCACGACCACCCAGCTCGGCGGTCTCCAGCTGGAAGGTCGAGTGCTCAACCGACACCTCAAAATGGCTCGCCACACACGAACGGATATGGTCCAGAATCGTCACCGCAGACCCGTCATGGAAGCATGAATCGGCAACCACCACGTGCGCGGTCACCACTGGCAGACCGGTCGCCACCATCGAGGCGTGCACATCGTGCACCTCTACAACGCCGTCAACGCGCAGCATGTGCTCACGCATCGCGTCCAGGTCCAGGCCGTCCGGGGTAAACTCCATGAGCACCGCCGTGGTCTGCTTCATCAAACGTACTGCACGCGGCACAATCAGCGCCGCAATGAATAGACCCGCCAGGGCATCCGCCTGGTAGAAGCCGGTCAGCCAAATCACGATAGCCGCCACAATCACGCCCAGCGAGCCCAGGGCGTCATTGAGCACCTCCAGGAACGCGGCACGCATATTGAAGTTCGCGTTCCTCGCCGTAGCCAGCACCGCAATACCAATAGCGTTCGCCACCAGGCCGACCACACCAAAGATCAGCAGCTCGGTGCCGGGCACCTCCGGCGGGGCGAACAGGCGATGCACGCCCTCCACCGCCGTGTAGATACCCACCGCCAGCAGCAGCACCGACTGCCCGAGGGCGGCAAGCACCTCAATACGGCGGAAACCCCACGTGCGGCGGGACGTTGCCGGGCGCGTCATGAGCGAAGCCGCCGTAAGCGCCACCAGCAGGCCCGAGGCATCCGTAACAGCGTGCGCCGTATCAGTCAGCAACGCAAGACTTCCGGTGACCAACGAACCAATCGCCTGCGCCAACACAATAACGACCGCCAGACTGAACGCAATCAGCAGGCGCGGACGCATCGAGGCGGCGTCCTCCGGGCTCGGGGCATGCGAATGGTCGTGGTGATGCCCGTGATGCCCGCCGTGGCCGTGATGTGCGTGCGCTCCCATGAGTGACTCCTCAACTATGAACTGTGTTGTTGACTATCGAGAGTTATCGGCAGATAGCAAAATCGCCCGATTCACAAGAACCGGGCGACAAGCTCCTCAACCGAGGAAAACGTGGAGATAAGGGGACTCGAACCCCTGACCCCCTGCATGCCATGCAGGTGCGCTACCAGCTGCGCCATATCCCCATATTCTGTTAGTGACCTCAACGAGGCAACATGAATATATTACACACACCACGGACAGCGATGCAAACCAGCGCACCCAAAAATCCAAAAAGTTCCCGGCGGGTAAGCCAAAGGCTAAGCAAGAAGGGCGGACCCCGCGGCACCATACAGCGCCAGCAGAGCCCACCCCTCATCAGCTAAAAATCAAGCAGAAGCCTATGCCTCATCCTGAGCGGGAATGATGCGTGCAGCATCTTCCTCAGTCTCACCCTCAATGTCGAAGGGAGCCTCGTTCTCAACCCCCAGCTCAATACGCGGGGCCTCAGCCCACAGACGATCCAGAGCGTAGAACTCGCGGTCCTCCTCATGCTGAACATGCACGACAATATCGCCGAAGTCCAGCAGAATCCAACGACCCGAGGAACGACCCTCACGGCGGACAGGCTTCAAGTCAGCCTGCTCACGCAGAGCGTCCTCAACCTCATCCGCAACAGCGTTCACGAGGCGCTCATTGTGGGCAGAAACCACCAGGAAGCCATCAATCAGACCCATCGCGTCGGATGCATCCACAGCGAACAGGTTCGTTCCCTGCTTCTCCTCCGCAGCGCGGGCGGCAATGCGCAGAGCCTCAATCGAGGACTGTGCAGCAGTCATATTTTCCTTCCTTGCCGGCAGAACACCCGCCGGCAGCACCCGCAACAGGGGTGCATTGTTCACGGCCTACTTAGGGCCAAAAATCATAATCAGACCAACAACGACCAGGGCGAGCAACAGCACAATCCACAGCCACGCCAGGGAGGCCTTCTGCGCAGGCTGCAGAACCTCTTCAGCCTTCTCAACAGCGCCCTTAGAAGCGGACTCCTTGGAAGCCTCAGCGGAAGGTACCGGAGCAGACTTGGACTCAGCAGACTTGGACTCGCCGTCTTCTGCGGCTTCCTCAGACTCCTCAGCTTCCTCGATGACCTCTTCAACCAGGGCAGCGGACTCCTCGGGATCCTGACGATCCACCATGCGCTGCAGCAGCTCCTCAACCTCATCCGGGCTCAGAGCAACAGTCGGGTCACCATCCACCGAATCCACGGTGTCACCGGCGGAGGCGCCATCCAGCACGCTCAGGTCAAGACCCTGCGCGTTCACTGCGCTCACGCGGGTGGGCAGTTCGTCAGCAGACTCTTCAACCTCAGCAACCTCAACGGTCTCTTCCTCAACGGAAGCGACCTCGGTCTGCTCAGCCTCAACGTCAGAGCTGTCCAGCTCCTCAACCTTCGGCTCATCGCGCACCAAGTACTGGTGCAGCTCGGGTTCCGGCTTCTCCTCCTTGACCACGGCAATGACCGGGATCGAAGAAGTCATCGGGTTATCCACCGCGGAGGGGCTGGTCGCATCCACACGGTTCTGCGCGATCTCTTCGGGGCGCAGAACACGCAGGCTACTGGTCAGAGGAGCAGGCTCGTGCAGCTTCTCCTCATCGTTCGCCTCAGTGTCAATCTTGCCCTGCGCCGCCAGCGCCGCAAAACGACGCTGAACAGCCAGAACCTGCGGGTCAATAGCGTCCGCATGAATCACGGAGCCCATGTTCGCAACAGGCTTCGCGGGCTCACCGCGGCGGGCTGCACGCAGGTACTCGGCAACTTCTTCACGGTAGCGGGCAAGACGGCGCGGACCCATCACCTTAGTAGGCGGCGGCACCTCAATGCCGTCCTCGGTCACGTACGTCTCGTAGAGGTACGCTTCGTCCTCGCTATAGGGCTTCGAACCCGTAGCTTCACTCATGTGTTCCCTCATTATTCGTCGATTGGGGTGCCTGCCCAGACTCATCCTTCACGCGGGGCAAGCCGTCACGGTACGCCGTCAAAGCGTCCCTCTTGTACAGGCCGTACTTAGCAATGTACTGCACCACACCATCCGGCACCAGGTACCAGATGGGGGCATCTTCAGCTGCGCGGCGACGAATATCGGTCGAAGAAATCGCCATCGCAGGAATCTTCAGAGTCGTAATATGACGACCCTCAGCCAGCGGCGGATCCAGCTCATGATCGGGGCGGGTCACGCCCACAAAAGTCGCCAAATCCCACAGCTTATGGGCATTGCGCCAGGTCATAATCTGGCTAATCGCGTCCGCGCCGGTAATGAAGAACAGGTCAGCATCCGGGCGCAGGGCGCTCAGCTCGTTAAGCGTATCAAAGGTGTACGTGGCGCCGCCACGGTCAATATCAATACGGCTCACCGTAAAACGCGGGTTCGACGCAGTCGCAATCACCGTCATCAGGTAACGATGCTCAGCGTCACTCACGTGCCGCTCCCCCACCTTCTGCCAGGGCTGACCGGTCGGAACAAACACGACCTCATCCAGGTCGAACACGGCGGCAACCTCACTAGCTGCCACCAGGTGTCCGTGGTGAATCGGGTCGAAGGTTCCACCCATCACGCCCAGACGCACCCGACCGGGAGTGCGCGGGGGAATCGACTCGGTGCTCGGAGCACCAAAATCAAGGTGAACAGGCTGGTCAGTCACAAATGCCGTCCTTGCTGGGGACAGAGACCGCACCACGGCAACTTGGGAGCCGCCACAGGCGCGGATGCGGGCAGGTACACAGAAGGTACGCAACACCGAAAACGGTGCCCGCGTACATTCCCCTCTATGCTACCTTCTTACGGTCAAAAACACCGAAATGACGGGGGTGAGCTAAGCCGCCAGTGGAATACCCAGCCAGCACGCTCAGCCATCACATCCTGCAACAGACTCACCCGCATGTTCCGGCGCGCAAAACCAGCGCAAGAGGCAGTCACAGTGCACAAAAGAAAGCGCCGCGCACCGGAGCGAACCCCGGCACGCGGCGCCAATACCTAACGACCAAGCCTCAGCCAGGCAACAGCTAACGCTGAACTATTAGTCGTCAACGTTCGGCATGTCGATATTCTCGTCGACCTTGCCTTCCTTCAGCTTCTTGCGGTACTCGACCGACTCGGTCCACACGCCTGCAACACGCTCGGACTCCAGCTCGGCACGAGCCTCCGCCTTCGCGTCCATACGCTCCTTGTACTCCACACGCTTCTGCGCACGAGTCGGGCGAATAATCTCTTCCAGACGAGCATCCGTACCACGCGGGGAGGACAGCAGCTCGGCGCCACCGACCATGGTCGGCTCCCAATCGAAGATCACCGAGTTGTCGTTCTCACCAATCACCACAGCGTCACCGGCACGAGCACCAGCCTTGAACAGCTCATCCTCAACACCCAGACGCGCCAGGCGGTCCGCCAGGTAACCGACAGCCTCATCATTATTGAAGTCAGTCTGCTGAATCCAACGCTCAGGCTTCTCACCAATCACGCGGAACAGCGGCTCAAGGTTACGCTCCTCGCGGCGAATAATGAACTCCTGTTTCTTCTTACCGCGGAAGCCCTTCGGGCGAACCACAGGAGCCTCAACCACGACGCGCTCCGCTTCCTTCTCGGCAGCGGCACGAGCCACGCGGTCCTCCTCCACGAGCTTTGCCATCGCAAAGATCAGGGACTTCAGACCCTCATGGGATGCCGTCGAAATCTCGAAGACCTTAAAGCCCATCTCCTCAAACTCGGGGCGAACAAACTCCGCCAGCTCACGAGCCTCAGGAACGTCAATCTTATTGAGCACCACAATCTGCGGACGCTCATGCAACGGCACGGTCACACCCGCAGTCGGGTCAACCTCGTAGTTCTGCAGCTCGCCGCGGATTACCTCAAAGTCACTAATCGGGTCACGGCCCGGCTCCAGGGTCGCACAGTCAATCACGTGCACCAGAGCCGAAGAACGCTCCACATGGCGCAGGAAGCGGTGACCCAGACCGCGACCCTCCGAAGCGCCCTCAATCAGACCCGGAACATCCGCAACGGTGTAGCGAACATCGCCCGCCTGCACCACACCCAGGTTCGGGATCAAAGTGGTGAACGGGTAATCAGCAATCTTCGGACGCGCCGCAGAAATCGCAGCAATCAACGAAGACTTACCAGCCGACGGGTAACCCACCAGAGCCACATCCGCAATGGACTTCAGCTCCAGAACAATATCAGCCTCTTCACCAGGGGTGCCCAACAGAGCAAAACCGGGAGCCTTACGCTTAGCCGAAGCCAACGCAGCATTACCCAGACCGCCCATACCGCCACGGGCAGCAACATACTCGTCGCCCACACGCAGCAGGTCAGCCAAAACATTACCCTCGCGGTCCTTCACCACAGTACCCTGCGGCACGGTCAGAATCAGGTCCTCACCGTTGAAGCCGTGGTGCATATCGCCACGACCAATATCGCCATTCGGGGCGTGCTGGTGCGGGCTGTGGTGGTACTCCAGCAGAGTCGTGGTCTGGTTATCCACGCGCAGAATCACCGCGCCACCATTACCACCGTTACCGCCGTTAGGGCCGCCCAAGGGCTTAAACTTTTCACGTCGCACGGAGACGCAGCCGTTACCTCCGCGACCGCCAGATACATGCAAGACCACGCGGTCCACGAATTCTGCCACGGGTTCTCCTTATCTTGGAAAATCTTCACTTCGCCACCGCACGGCACACACCAATCATGCTGCGGATGCGGCGGCAGGCGCGACCGGGTTGGGGTGCGCCTCATCGTGGAGCCCAGCACGGGCGGGCGTCCACGGCATTCGAGGTCATAGCGAGAGGGGGTAGACTAACGCCTACCCCCTCTGCCCTAGCGGTGAGTATTACTCAGCTGCTGCCAGGATGTTAACGACCTTGCGGCCCTTGCGGGTACCGAATTCGACGGTGCCTGCTGCCAGAGCGAACAGAGTGTCGTCGCCACCACGGCCAACGTTCAGGCCGGGGTGGAAGTGGGTGCCGCGCTGGCGAACGAGAATCTCGCCTGCGTTGACGGACTGGCCGCCGTAGCGCTTAACACCGAGGTACTGGGGGTTCGAGTCACGGCCGTTACGGGTGGAGCTTGCGCCCTTCTTGTGTGCCATTCTGTATTCCTACCTTAGGGTTTGAATTCCGGTCGTTTCGATTACGCGTTGATAGCGGTAATCTTGACGGTGGTCAGCTCGGCGCGGAAGCCCTGACGCTTCTTGTAACCGGTCTTGTTCTTGTACTTCTGAATAACGATCTTCGGACCGCGCAGGTCCTCAACCTTCTCAGCAACAACCTTGGCGGAAGCCAGGGACTTTGCATCAGCGGTGACCTTGTCACCGTCGACGAGCAGCAGCACGGGCAGCTCGATGGTGCTGCCGGGCTCGCCTGCAACACGGTCAAGGGTAACGAGGTCGCCTACGGAAACCTTCTCCTGGCGGCCGCCAGCGCGTACAATCGCGTATGCCACTATGGGACTCACTTTTCTCGACAACTTGCTTCTTGAATCTCACACGAATGAGCAGCCTGCGCTTTCATTGCTGTGCGCCCTCCCCCGCCAGTCGAATGACCGCGAACAAGGAGGAACGGCCCGTGCGTTCCGGCGGGATTGCCCGCCGACGCCAACACGCGAGGCTCACCGGTGGTGTCTCTCTCCCGCACGTTCCTAACTCAGCCGAATACTCGACCGCGCCGAAGACGATGCGGGTGGGAGCGGTGTCTCCCGCTGGCCCTGCGTCGATAGGGCTTCACTGAGATAAACACCAGTCCTTAAGGATACGGCATGATCTACGCGCCGCGCAATAGATAATTTTGCGGAACACTCGAAGTCGGCACGTGATACTACTCAACCCCGGCAGATACACCGCAGGTAGACCGGGCATAAAAACCCCGGCGAGGTGGATTACTCCACCCCGCCGGGGCGCAACATACACACCATCGGAATTCCGATGATCGGAAGCTAAAGACTAATCGTCCTTACCTTCACGCTTAATATCGGCAGCGGCAACGCCAATGCCGAACAAGACAGGAGCCGAAGCGTCATCAGCCACCGGAGCCACATCCGCAACAGAAGCGGAAGCAACCACGGAACCCTCAGCACGCTCGGAAGCGTCAACAGTTACTACCTTAGCACCAGCACCAGCGCTCGACGCCGCACGGCGAGTGCGACGCTTACGCGGGGTTGAACCCGGCACCTGAGCCGCAGGCTTCTGAGCCTCCTCAACCGGAGCCTCAGCCTCAACTGCGGCAGGAGCCGAACCGATCACACCGGTCACAGCCGGAGCACCAATCACGCCGGTCACGACCGGGCGAGACTCAGCCTTCGCGGACTTCTCAATTTTATCACCCTTTGCGGGTGCCTGCTCAGATGCCACATTCTGCTCAGCTGCCTTCTCGGCGCGCTTCTCATCAGCGGCACGACGAGCACGGCGGCGAGACGCACGCGGAGTCTCGCGGACATCCTCAATGCGCAGGTCCTCACGCTCAACACGCTTAGACTCCTGAGCCTTCTCGGAGGTTGCCTCAGCGTTCTGCTGCTCACGGTCCTGACGCTTCGCCGAACGATCCTCACGGTTCGAACGGAACGACTCACCCTCAGTGCGGGCAAGACGGCCAGCCTTCTGAGAAGCACGAGCCTTCGCCTCGCCAGCGCGAATCGCCTCGAAACGATCCGAAGAGCGGCTAAAGCGCGGGTCGAGCTCCGGGTCAACGTGGTGCTCGTCCTCCAGCGCACCCGCACCGGAATCCTCCACAGCGGCAATATCCGCATCGGTCAGCTCGCGGCGCTGGCGGTTACGAGAAGACTTCTTCTCGCCACGCTTGGACGAACGACGCTCCTCCGAACGGTCCTCTGCAGAACGCTCCTGGTCAGAGCCATTCGAGGAATCCTCAGCGGACTCCTCCTCCACGCGGTCAAACGCGCTCGCCAGCTGCTCCAGGGAGAAACCGCCCTGCTCGCCAATCCAGTTGCCGCCAGTCACCTCAGCGGCCTTGTCCTCACGCTGAGCAACCTCCGCGTGGGCCTGCTCGCTGGCAACCTCAGCAATGCTCTGAATCTCCTGCTCCAGAGACAGTTCAGCGGTCTCCGCGCGGCGCGAACGCTTGCGACGCTTACGCTTCTTACGGGTCGAAGTGGTCTCATCCGAAGCCTCATCAGCCTGAGCGGATGCGGCAGCCACCGCAGCCATAGCGTTACGGCGCTCAGCCTTCTTCGACTCCAGAGCATCCTGCTTCTGCTGGTCACGAGAATCCTCGCGGGCAGCCGCACGGGCACGCTTACGGTCATTGCGCTCGTGACGGTGGATGTAATCCGACGCGCCACCGCTACGGCCGCTCAGCGGCTGATCATGCACAATCAGGCCACGGCCAGCACACTGCTCACAGGGCTCCGAGAAGACCTCAAGCAGACCGGTACCCAGACGCTTACGGGTCATCTGAACCAGACCCAGCGAGGTCACCTCAGCCACCTGGTGCTTGGTACGGTCACGGCCCAGGCACTCAATCAGGCGACGCAGAACCAGGTCGCGGTTCGACTCAAGCACCATGTCAATGAAGTCAATGACGATAATGCCGCCGATATCGCGCAGACGCAGCTGGCGGACAATCTCCTCAGCAGCTTCCAGGTTGTTCTTGGTGACGGTCTCCTCCAGGTTGCCGCCGCTACCGGTGAACTTACCGGTGTTCACGTCCACCACAGTCATGGCTTCGGTGCGGTCAATCACCAGCGAACCACCCGAAGGCAGGTACACCTTACGATCCAGAGCCTTCGCCAGCTGCTCGTTGATGCGGTAGTGGTCGAAGAGGTCATCCTCGCCATCCCACTGCTGCAGGCGGGAAACCAGGTCCGGCGCCACGTAGGTCACGTACGCCTCGATGGAATCCCAGGCGTTCTCTCCCTGAACAATCATCGCGGTGAAGTCCTCGTTGAAGACGTCACGCACGGTCTTAATCATCAGGTCGGGCTCCTGGTAGAGCATCTCCGGAGCCAGTACCTTACGGGAGTTAGCCTTCTCCTGAATCTCTTCCCACTGCGCACGCAGACGGTTAATATCGTGGGTCAGCTCCTCCTCAGAAGCACCCTCCGCCGCGGTACGAACAATCACGCCAGCACCCTCGGGCAGCTTGTCCTTCAGAATCTTCTTCAGGCGAGCACGCTCGGTGTCGGGCAGCTTGCGGGAAATACCGGTCATCGAACCGCCCGGCACGTACACCAGGAAGCGACCGGGCAGGGAAACCTGGCTGGTCAGGCGGGCACCCTTGTGACCAATCGGGTCCTTGGTGACCTGCACCAGAACCGAATCGCCGGGCTTCAGGGCGTTCTCAATCTTGCGGGGCGCACCGTCCAGACCGGTAACATCCCAGTTGACCTCGCCCGCGTACAGCACAGCGTTGCGGCCGCGTCCAATGTCAACGAACGCAGCTTCCATGGAGGGCAGAACGTTCTGAACCTTACCCAGGTACACGTTGCCAATCAGGGAATCCTGCTGGGTCTTGGACACGAAGTGCTCAGCCAGCACGCCGTCCTCAAGCACGCCAATCTGGATGCGGCCGTCCTTCTGACGAACCAGCATCTGACGGTCCACGGACTCGCGGCGAGCCAAGAACTCAGCCTCAGTCACGATGTGGCGGCGGCGGCCCAGGGAGCGGGACTCGCGGCGGCGCACACGCTTCGCCTCCAGGCGGGTAGAACCGCGCACACCGGTCACGGTGTTGGATGCGTGAGAGTCAGCCAGGCGCGGCGCACGCACCTTGGTGACGGTCTCAACGTCATCATCAACGCCGCCCTCAATCTCAATATCCTCGGTACCGCGGCGACGGCGACGGCGACGGTGGCTCGTCACCTCAGCCTCAGCGGCAGCCTCCTCGCGGCGGCGCTCCATGCGCTCCTTACGCTTCTGCTCCTCGGCAGCGGCGCGGCGTGCTTCACGCTCCAGCTTGGCGGCAACAGCGAGCTCGCTCAGCTCCTCCGGCTCGGGCGCCATGAACAGCGGCATCGCACCCATGGGGGTACGCGAGCGCAGTTCCTGCAGCTTCTCGCGCTGCAGGTCGCTAATGGTCTTTACCGGCTCGGGAGCTTCTGCGGGCTCCTCAGCCGCGGGCTCCTCAGCAGACTCTTCTGCGGCAGGTGCCTCAGGTGCAGCTTCTTCGGTTGCGGATTCTTCAGCAACCGCAGCAGCCTCGGCGGGCTGCTCTGCGGCAGCCTCTTCAGCGGGATCTTCAGCCTTCTCAGCCGGTGCGGGGGTTACGACCTCAACCTTGGCGGTCTCTTCCTTCACCTCAACGGCAGGCTCGGCAGACTCAGCGGCGGGGGCAACAACTTCCTCCACCTTCGCGGTCTTCTCCACGGTCTCGGTCTTAGCAACCTTCTCAACCTTGGCGACCTCTTCAACCTTCGCGGTCTTCTCGACGGTCTCGACCTTTGCGGTCTTCTCCTCAACAGCAGGCTCAGCCGCCTTCTTCTCAGCAACCTCAAACAGGCTATCCAGAGCAGAAGCAACCTCGGTCTCAGACGCAGCGGGAGCGGCAACCTTCGGTGCCGGCGCGTGCTTAGCCTTAGCGTTACGCAGGTTGGTCAGGCCAGCCGCAATCGCCTCTTCCAGGGGAACCTCAGGAGCCTTCTCCTTCTTCGGGCGACCCGGACGGCGGCGCTCAGTGCCCTGCTGGGCCTCAGAGCTCTCACGAACATTCTTACGCAGAGTTTCACGGGTCTCTGCAGAGGCGTTCTTCTCCTCCGCGAGGGCGTTCAGCGCCTCAAAAACCCCAAGTTCGACGTTCTTCTCGTCAGACATTAATCTTCTTTCGTTACACCCTGCTCCGCACCGCAAGGATTTTAACAGCGCGCATACAGCGCAAAGCCTAGTTGCTGTCACCGCGGCTCAAGCCTCACCCTACGGCGCGCGTTCATCGGCGCTACCGGGCACTATCTCGTTCAGTGCTTCTGCCGTAGGGGGCGAGCGGGCGGAACGCAGAGCGCGCCGCGACGGTCACAGCCACCTCGCTCTCGAGCACGGCACGCTCACACCCTTCCTGGATGCCCTGCCGGTCTTCGGGTTTCTTCGCCGAGGCGGGCGGCCCGCGCGGTGCGACAGTTATGCTCCGCGGCTTATAGCCGGCGCTCTTCGGGTACTCTCCCTCGATGCGTTGGTGGGGATCTTTATGCGCGTGCGGGGCGCACAAGACACCGTGTTCCATTATACCCGGTAGAGGGTACCTCTAAGCCACCCCGGCGCCCTATCCGGGCATCACTCCCCCACAGCCGGATGCACAAACCAGCACGCGGGTACAGCAAAGCCGGGCGTGCCACTACGCACCACCCGGCTTCAAAAACTTTCAGAGGAGGGACTAGTCCAGACCCAGCTCCGCATCGCGCGCCTCACGAGCCTGCTGAGCAAGCTTCGGGTCGGTCGGCAGGTACTCCGGACCGGAACCGGTCGCAAACGGAACACCCAGAATGAAAACAAACGGAGAAACAACCAGCAGAATCACCCACAGCAGCGAGAAGTGACCGGCAGTCAGCAACAGCAGGGCAGTCAGAAAAATAACAGCAGCAGCGCCCATTGCGGCAATTCCGGCAGTCTTCACGGTTCTCCTCGAAGGGGTATCAAGAATCTAGTGTCCAGCAGAACGGCAGGCAGTCAACGCCGCAGGAAAAACCCGCGGACGGCTCCGGCTGACGCCGCTCAAGAATATACCTGACCATTATACGCACCCGCACCGCCTCCCCGCTGACTTCACGGCTCGGGTCACCGGCGCCTCCCCCGCTACCCGGCGCAACTAGCCCGGCGTATTCTGCGCGGCGCCCCAGCCCGGCATATTCTGCGCAACCTCACCGCCCGCAGACGCAACAACGCCCCGGCACCAACAGGCACCGGGGCGTTGACAGTTCGGGGCATCAGCCCTCAACTACTTAGCGCATCATATTCACAATGACCTCAAAGAAGCGGATCACAATAATGCCGAAAATCAGGATCAACCACAGGCTAATCGCAAACCACGACCAGCCGCGAGCGCTCTCACGCATCGACTGCGACGCCGGAATAACACCCGCCGAAATATTGCGGACCGTAGTCTTCACAAAAAGCGTGATGGTCATAACCCACACGATCATGCAGAACAGGCACAGGGCGTTGATCTGGAACGTCGTCTGGTACCACAGCCACATAATGAACGCGGTTGCCGCAGCCAGACCAATGTTCATGCACACCCAAAACCACTTCTTAAACTGTGCGCCTGCCATGATTGCGGCACCGATAGTCACCACAATCGAGAAGCCCACCAGACCAATGAACGGGTTCGGGAAGCCGAAAGCTTCCGCCTGCGGGGTGCGCATCACCGTGCCGCAGCTGAGCAGGGCGTTGATATCGCAGACCGTGGAGTGGCCGGCATCAATGTAAATCTGCAGGCGCTCGTACACCAGAATCGCTGAAGAAATGAGTGCGATCAGGCCGGCGCCAACCAGCCAGAATCCGAGCTGTCGGTCTGAGTAGCTGCCCGGGGTTCCCGCGTGCCCGTGCTGCGCTTCTTTTGCAGCGCGGGTGGGCTCGGTAGTACTCGATGCGGCGGTACTCATACGACTCCTTTAGATAGTGTTTTACGGTGGTACTGTCCCAGCAGCACCGTCTTAAGCTCTGTAGTGTTGAGGGGCGCATGCAACCGTCAACGCGGCAGACGCCGGGGAGGGTTGAGGAGGTGCCGGTTAGGTTCCTCAAGGGTGCGCCTCACCTCGTGCAGTAGCGGGTACATACCGGCGCGGCATAGCCAGCACCCCGGAAGCGGTACCCCATTTATCCTAGCCTCTCACACCGCCAAATGGCACGCCATCAGCCTATATGTTCCGTTTTATGACGTGCTATTTTACACAGGTGGGCGCGTTTTCTGGGCACTTTCGGGGCTCGTTCCGGGCGCTTTCGAGGTGTCTTCGGGAAGTCTTTAACGCGCGAAAACCCCCGGGAGGCGCCCGCAATTCAGCGGCGGGCGGAACCTTCCGAGGGTTTCATCAAGGGTACTACTTAGGGCAGCGGGTGGGTGTACGACTCATCAAAGAACAGCTGCTCCAGTTCCACCGCGCGGCTAAAGAACTCGCGGGCACGCTGCGCATCCGACGGGCCCACACGGTCCAGTTCGCGGCGCAGGAAATCAACCAGCTCACGGAACTCCGGGTAGTCGTGCAGGCTAATCCACTCGTGGTGCACAAAAGAATCCGGACGCTTGGCGGGAGCCTTCGACGCCCAATCCAAGTACAGGCCCTCGCAAACCACCAGCACCGACAGGATCGCCGCGTAGCTGCCGCTTGCCGCCGCGTCGAGGAAGAGACGCTTGAAGCCAGTGGTCGCCTCCGTATCGGGCATGGAGTCACGCTGATGCTCAGTCACACCCAGAGTCTCAAAGCAACGCAGGAAGTAGGTGTTCTCATCGCCCGCAATTTCGCCCGCGAACTTGGAGAGGCGCAGACGACCCGCGAGAGTATCAGCGTTAGCAATCGCGCCACCAATCAGGGCGAGGAAGGTATCGAGGAAACGGTAGTCCTGCACCAGGTACCCCGCCATGACCTGCGGGGCGATTGAGCCGTCAAAAAGCTCAGCAACAAAACGGTGATTCGTGGCGGAAAGCCAGGTGGCGAGGTTCTCCTGACGCAGCGTCTCCGTGAACGAATCGGTGCCGATCAAATCGGTGAAGGGTGCGGGCATGATGGGTGCCTTTCACTATGTGGCATACCGTCGCTGGTATGCGTATGTGTGCGGGTGTGTTGGTGCGGCCTCGAACGTTGGGGCCGGCGCCTCAGTGAATATAGCACCGTGTCGTGGAGGCGCGCCCGGTTTTGTGTGCTCGGTGCCCAAAAATTTTCGTTATTTTCGATTTTTGGGTGGGTGGGGGTGGGGTATGGCATTTTTTGTCTTACAGCCACGAGAAGCAGCATTTTAGAATAATTATTTACAAATTTGTAAAACTTTAAAAAGAATAGACT
>ERZ1036435.412-NODE-412-length-19726-cov-11.670073_pt1 | contig 19726 bp, 9 predicted proteins | sample MGYA00514223_ERZ1036435 | MGnify/ENA primary metagenome ERZ1036435 (study PRJEB33795, sample SAMN09464927) | human gut metagenome | host: Homo sapiens | place: USA: Stanford, California | collected 2016-08 | study: EMG produced TPA metagenomics assembly of the... | reverse complement strand
CCTTATTATCAATGTTTTTTTTTTTTTTTCGGATAAGTTATTCTAGCGTACAAGCAGTAGAATAAAGATAATAAAAAGAATTTTAAAATGAACTAAATCAAGTTTTTTATTAGAATACAACCTTCCCTGATGAAGCAAAATAAATTAATCAATGAATTAGAGAATGATAGGGAACAACAATGTCAACAATTCCTGCATACCATAATACCTTTCCTTAGAATTTTTCAAAATCCTGTACATAGTAAATATGCGAATTTAAACGATGTTTACAATTCAAATTCAAAACCATCATCCCCTACTCCATAATAGATGTTTAGCCATTTATGGAAATTGGAACAGGAACTTTAGAATAATTTGATAAAGCTAATGGCACATGATAAGAAAATAATAAAGAAATCATTATGAAGCAATGGGTATCGTGTGAAATTGATATATTTGAAGACGCATTTTTTTCATTAAGAGATAACAATACTGATTATTGCATGGAATCCATCTTAGGGACCATAGACGAAAGATCAGCAACACCAACAGATATGTTACCAGCATTCAACAGACTTGGGTCAGTTATAGCAGTGTTATCCTGAGCATGAGGGTCTTGCTTCTTCTTACGGCCTTTCTTTGTTTGGGTGGATTGTTCATGAGCAGCAGCTTCTTCAGGGTAGCACTCCTCCCATTCCTTGAGTCTCTTCTTATACATCTCGGTGTATTCATTCTTTTTAGCTGGATCCAAATCCCTCCATTTACTACCAATGATCTTCGTAATTTCAATCAAATTCTTGTCAGGGTTTTCCTTGACAACAATTGGTCTAATTTCCTGTGTGAATTGGATAAATGGACCAGATGGTCTCTTTGGTGGAAGAGTCTTTTCGTACTCATCTCTTAGAACTCTGTATTTTTCCCAGTTAGTTCTGAACTCATCATAGTAAGGTTTCTTTTCATCGTCGGAAAGCTCTCTCCATCTAGCAGAGGCCAACTTGGATAATTCAGGAACCTTAGCATCAGGAAATTGTTGTAGCAATTCATTTCTGATGGACATGGAGAAAAGGAAATAAGCAGAAGATGGTCTCTTTGGACCTTGTTTCTTCAATTGCTTTCTCTTTTCAATTCTACTCTGGGTAGAGGACAGCTTCTTTGGATGGTTGGCATTGTTACCTTGCTGCTGAGAAGCAGCAGGTTCCTTAGGAGCCTTAGTAGGAGCAGCACCATCTTGCTTCTTTGGCTTACGGCCTTTACCCTTCTTTGTTACCTTTGGAGTACCATCTTGGTTCAATTGCAAAGTTCTTTGTTGAGCTTTCAATTGGGCCTGTTGCATATTAATGTTGTTAGGCATATTCTGTTGGTTGTACTGCTGTTGGTAAGGGAAGGATTGATCCTGGTTGACTTGGTTGTACTGAGCAACAGAAGATTTCTGTTGGTTCTGCTGGTAAGAAACATTTTGTGGGTGATACTGGTATGGTTGACCGTTGGAGTTGTATTGCAAAGAGCCGTTGCCAGATGGATGGTATTGCAATTGGTCGTGCATATATTGTGGGGAGTAGTTTGCACTGTTTGTGGTGGTGTGGTTGTTACCAGTAGAAGCAGTAGTAGAGCTTTGGCCACCTTGCATTTGATGCAATTGGTGTTGTTGCAACATTTGTTGTTGTTGTTGTTGCAAAAATGACTGTTGAGCCAATGGGTCATTCATCATGTTAGCACTTGGGTTAGAGTAGTATCTTTGTGGTTGAGAAGATAGGTACTTTTGTTGTTGTGCCAAAGCAGCAGCAGTAGCGTTGTTACCGCTAGAGGTGTTAGAGTTACCAGAAGCAGCGTTGTTAGAACCAGAGCCTGAAGATCCAGAGGCAGGTTTGTTTTGATTCAAATGGTTCAGGAATGAGTTATACATCATTTCCTGGAATTGCTGTTGGTTTAAAGAGCTGTTGTTGTTAGAGTTTGAGTTACCAGTTCCGGTACCACCAGACGCGTTTCCACTTTGTGGTATATGGTTCATAATTCTTTCTTCTAATTCACCAAACAAAAAGCAAGCTTAGAGGAGAAAAAAGAAGAGAGATAAAAATCTGTTGTATCTGTTGTTTTGGTTTGTTTGTTTGTTTTTCTTGTTGATGTGATTGACTAATAGCGCAAATGTATAAGTCAATAACTGTCAGATAGAAAAACTTGAAACTAGCAGTGAAAACAAATGAAGGTTGTTCTGTGAGAATTAAATAAGTCAACGGAAGTAGTGTTAGTTATTCAAATTCTATTTCAATGAAAATACCAAGGTCAATTCTAATTGGGGTCTTGGTGTTCTTCTTTGTTTTGTTTCTAATTGCTTGTAGTTTTCTTTAAAAAACACGTCAATACAATTGATTCCTATTCTTTGTATTTGATTATCAGTTCCTTATGATTAGCAGAGAACTAATAAATGTACTATTATTTTTCTTTTCAGATAAAATAAAGTTGGAATGGTTTCTTGTTAATCCTTTGCAACAGTAAGTAAAAGACTTAATACTGCAATGAAAAAAGATATGTATGGAAAAAACCAAGTAGCAAAAATGAAATACTGTTCACAAAGGAAGTTTTTCAAAAGTAGTTATAATTTGTACTTCTATTCCTTTTGTTTATTTTATTTCAAAATTTGTATTCAAACAGAGAAGGGAAGAAATAAATTTTTTTCTTTTGATTTAAATCCTTTTTCTGGTGTTCTTCTCAGTTGTTTATTAGAGAAAGAAAAAAATCCCTTCAATTGAATTCAATGTTGTTTTGTTTTGTTTACTTTGTTTTGTTTATTCTTGCGTGTTCGTGTACTCACTGAGGGAGATGAATAGCAAGTAAACAAATCGCGAAAAATAGCAATGGAATTTCCGACGACAACTATCGAGAATGAATTTCGTGACTCGCTTGTTTCAAACGGTGGGGTCAGCTGTTTATTTAGGTAAGAATGATATCTTACTTCCGTTATTAGTTACTGAGCACGTATAGTATAGTTTAATACGCTCAAAATATCTAATATTAGATTTTTTGCCTTTTTGAAAGTGCCGAGGAAGCTTCTTCTAATTGTCAGTACTAAGAGAAGAAGAGAAGTCCTGAGCCGAAACTTGTTAAGACGTCTCTGTTGAATCAGAATAATAATAAAAATATAAATTCTGTCTTTCGATAAGAGCTTATAGTTGTGTCTAAGTTCTTATAGCGGCACAAAAAAACGTACAAAGACAAGAGTGTAGTGTTGTGTCTTCGTGCGTGCTGTTAGTTTATAGCAAGTTTGAAAAGAATTTTTCTATTGTACGTAGGACCACAATATGAAAAACGACTTGTATAAGCAGCGGGTTTTGTATTGCTAAGTGTCTAAACCGATTCTTCAAAAATACAAGAGAGTGAGAACAGCGGATTCGTGTAGATCCTTTTTTGTGTCCTTTCTTTGACTTGTAAAGAAGTAAAAAGATGTAAGCAGGTATTACTACTTATCTTTATTAGCAATAGCAAAAAGAATTTAAAAAAGTTGGTTCTAAGACTATCCCGGAAACTATCTGGCAACAGATATGATTCTTTTGAAATGTTAGGAGTAGTCTCGATAATGTCCTATTGTAAGTTAAAAACCTTAAGAAGAGAAGTAAAGGCTCAAACAGAAAGACGGTATAATATTGTAGTAGCGGAGATGTCTAATCTAGCCTTCCTTTCCTTCACAGTTCCTAGTATGTTCAAAGCTAAGTTGAAAAGCAGCTATTGGAGTAGTGCGTCTATTATCTCTTGCACTATATTCAAAGAGAATTCTTCAAAAGTAAACTGATCTCTAAAACGTTTATCCGGTTAGGAATGTTAGTAGAGAAAATAGAAAAGTTATTATTTCTCCTAGTATTAAACTAAGCTTTCTGAGCGTAAGAGTCCTACAGTAGAAAGAACTATCAAAGATTGCTATTACTTTTGTCTCTGAGTTATCTTTATTGAAAGTTTGTTGAAGGAAACCTCCTTGTTACAGAATTAGAATCACAAGAAAATTTTCTCTGCCACCTCTTCCCTTTCCTCTTCCCCCTTCCTACCTCCATTCGTCACCTTGCACAGTTCGCCACTCAGACTCAAAAGAAGAAACCGGGAGGACAAGACAAGACAAAAGCCGGGTCGATTCTCTAGCAAAAATGGCTCTGTGAGTGGTCTCTCTTCCCACTCTACATGGGTATGCCCTAAGGTTCCTCCTCCTGCTATCCTTTCGCTCCAAAGAGCTCACCCAGAGCTCACCCAGAGCTTTCAGAGCTTTCAGAGTCCCTCCTTTCCTCATTCGCTAAGAAAAGTGCGTGCTCTACATCTTATCGTACGTCCCCTCCTTCCCTTTCTCTTTCTCTTTCTCTTCTTTTTCGCTCATTTTTTTTCTGCTGTATGATGCAGAGCTAATCATTCACCAACTTTCACAGCACGGAATAACACCTGTGCGCAGCGATCGGAGCCACTGCAAAGTCTCTCTGAATTATAACAGCTCTACTGCCTCCCTGCCTAGCTCCTTCCTTCCTCCTGCTAAGCTCTTCCTCCACTAGCTTCAAGCCCTCTGCCTAGACAATCCCCCCCTCTCTTACTAAAGACTCTCCCACTACACAGAATCTTCAACGAATACACCTAATGGACAAATATCAACAAATATCGCTCGCCTCCATAATCTTCTCTATAGAACAGCTGTGACAGCACTAAGAATCCTTGTTCTACTATCTTTCTGGCTCTATCCTTGCTCTACTATCTCTTTGGCTCTCTTCTTGTTCTTTGCTCTATGTTCTACAATCTTTGTTTTACTGTCATCTCTTGGTTTTGCTTTTGCCCTTCTATCACTGCCCTATCTTTCCTCGCTCCACAAGAACAGGCAAGAGAAGGATCCATGTCCTTAAAAGAGGCTTTTTTTTTGAGTAGCTCATGAGAGTATGCAGGCGGGCTATCCTGCGTCTATGTAACGAACCATATATTTCACGTACTACTGTTAGTTCGCACTATTTAAGTTTGCTCTTTTCTACCTTCCACGGCTGGAAATTTCATGACACTAATGCGAACACGCAGAACCTATGGGGGCAGAAAGTAATGCGTATACGTTATTGGTCTTCTATATCTATAGTAAAAACTATCTTAAAAGTTTTCTTGCCCCAGAGATCATTAGTTGTTGGGATAAACGGAGCGTGCTGGAAAGAAATTAGGCGTATTATGTTTTACACATGTCTATGTAATCTGCCGAGGTGGGCATTTACTATACTATAAAATTATGAAGACAAAAAAAAATGAATAAAGAAAAGAAAAGTATTTTGTAATTTTTCCTTCTATAAAATTACATTTGGTTAGTATGCACTTCTGGGTCGTAATTCACTTTTACCATGGGTCTGTACACTGGTTCCCACATCTGTGATTTCACCCATTCTAGACATTGGTCGAAGTCTCTTGGTACAGTGACTTTCTCACCGGGACTGCCTGGCACTTCTTCGTCTTCGATACGGGCAGTGCCTTCCTTTAACGATTGTAGAATAACCGCAGTAGCTAGCTTAGCGGAAGTGTTTGTAATGTCTTCCAATGGTGGTAGCAAACCAGGCCTAGAGTCACCTGGTTTCAATGGAGATAGGGCCGCAAGTTGGTCTACTGCCGCGGAAATCATAGTGTCTGTGATAGCTGTGGCACGGGAAAGAACAGCACCTAGACCAATACCTGGGAATGAGAAACAGTTGTTATTCTCGGAGATACGGTAGCCATTCACTGGAGCAAATGGAGAACCTGTTGCAACCAAGGCATCATTATTGGTCCACTCCATTAGATCAGATGGAACAGCCTCGTGTAATCTAGTTGGATTGGATAGTGGGAAAATGATTGGTCTTGGGTTGTATTTATACATCTCTTGGACGATCTCCTTGGTAAAAGCACCTGCCTGTGTGGAACAACCTACCAAGCACGTTGGTTTCATCTTAGAAACAACGTTGAATAACTTGGTAGTATCAATATCATCCCAATCTTCGTCTGGTTTGGCATATCTGTGTTGAGCTACCGTTGAGTTCTCCTCCATAGATTCTAGGATTAAACCACGTCTGTCCATCAAATAAATGTTACTCCGAGCTTCTTCTGGAGTTAGTCCATGTGTAACCATGTGATTTGTTATTTGGTCAGCAATACCAAGACCAGCAGACCCTGCTCCAAAAACTAACACCTTTGTATCCTTTAATTCTCTGTCTGTATGCTTTAGTGCAGCAAGCAATGAAGCAGTGACAACTGCACCAGTACCTTGAATGTCATCGTTGAAGCATGGCAAATCATAACGGTACTTATCCAGGATTCGTCTGGCGTTCTTAACACCGAAATCTTCGAAATGTAAAACGGCACTTGGATATAGTTTTTTGACCGCTTGGATAAAGCTATCTATGAAGTCATCATATTGCTTACCCCTTATCCTTGAGAATTTGTTACCCATATACAATTCATCTCTTGCTAATTTCTTGTTGTTAGTACCCACATCCAAGCAAACCGGTAGGACTCTTCCTGGATGGATACCACCACATAAAGTCATTAGGGCTAATTTTGAAATCGCAATACGAACACCACCAACACCTTGGTCACCGATACCTAAGATACCTTCTGAATCAGATACAACGATGTAGTCAACATCTTTGGCCTCTCCGTAAACTGCCAATCTCTTCTCCACAGAGTTTGGTTCTGTGATATCGAGGAATACACCTTCTGGTTTTCTGAATCTGTGGGAATAAGATGCAATAGCATCACCCTCCGTTGGGGTATATATGATGGGAACCAACTCTCTAATGTGTTTTCTCACCAATGCAAAATACAAGACTTTATTCTGCACTCTCAAAGAAGTCATGAAGTCATTCTTGGCTAACGGTGTCTTTAAGTAACAAAGTTGCTTGTAGGCACGCTCAAGTTGTTCATCAAGTGTATTCACTTGTGGAGGAAGCAAGGCCTCTAAGTTAAAGGCCTCTCTTTCCTCCTGAGTGAAGGCAGAACCTTTGTTGAAAAGTGGAGAATTAAGTAATTGAAAGGATTCCAACGGACATTCGATTACACCTTCCACTGTTAATCTCGTTGACTTAGGCGTACCTTTCTCTTGCAACTTCCTCTTTTTCTGCTTCAAGTATTCCTTGGCAGCTTCACCTACAGGAGTTTTGTGTGGTGAGGATGTATCCGCGTGTGGTGGGTATAGTGTGTTCTCCCTGGTAGTGGTAGCATATCCACGTTGTAACTCCAGTAAGGAACACAGGCTATTTATGCGCTGGCATGACCTTATCGATGGCTTCCTGAACAAAAACATGGCAGGCTTGGTAAACACTTGTGGGCCTTTCTTTATAGCGATGGAAGGATTTTCTATAATTCTCAGTCCACGTATAACTATTAACCTCAATTGATCAAGTGTTTAATTTCAAAGACCTAATCGATAGAAATTATGTGAATACAATTAGTGAGAATTGTAACTCAGTGTCTTGTATATGAATACGCTAAGAGAGTATATAAATATGGCAATACTACAAATCCAAGAAAGACCTTCCTATCGCTAGGCGATGAGGATGGAATTTGGCTGATTGATAACAAATTGAACTTCTAAAGATCATCTCGAAGGTGATGGCCCAGAGACAGCTTGAAAAAAAAAAAGTTGAAAAAAATTAATGAACCCATCGATGTAATTTAATTAAAATGACTCAAACCGGACCTGACATCCTTTTCTTGGAGTTCATCTCTAGCAGAATGACAATCTGCATTCAACACGATTAGAACAGCTTTCGGATGCCTAGTTGTGGCCATGAAGTGACCGTGAGGTGACCGTGAGGTGAAGATCGGATATACTCTTGGTTTACATATGTAGTGAGCAATATTGCTCGGATATATGGGAGTAAGAAAGACTATTTTACACTTTGGTGTGACTAAAGGTATCACGCCGAACTGGTATAGGAGATGACCACGCAGAGTCAATTGCATTACTGTACAACTCAAAGGGATTAGTCAACTTTGAGCTGGTAACGCAGGGTGGATCGTCCACCAAATATCAAAAGGGGAATTTGTAGTAATCATTTAACTGTAGTTAACCATCACAGTAAAGATGTCTATTTAACACTCTGTATTTGGCATGAGTATGCTGTTTCCTTAATGTTAGACTGGGCATCGGGTGTCTTGACGTGTTGTACTACTCTTGATCATGTGACTTATTTTATAAGAATAGTGAAAATTGAAAGCTTCAGCAATTGGATCAAATAGAAATGTTAGTAGTTTGAAGATACTGAATAAATCTACTGTAAGAGTATCAACTTTCAACTTGAAACACTTCCCTGTACATAGAGCATCCCGTACTTCTATACTGGGATTTTTATACTCTTAGAAGCACAAGGGGATTTGGTAGAGGAGACTAATTCGAGATTATGGACGTTCCTATCGATGAGATTGTTAAAAACCTGCTGAAGTTTGTGGTGAGAGGCTTTTATGGGGGGTCTTATGTGCTCGTTCTAGATGCAATCATATACCATTCAGTGCTAGTTGAAGAGGATTTGAAACAGTTGTTGAGTATCAATAAGACAGAGCTTGGACCTCTGATTGCAAGGCTGCGGTCGGACAGGCTAGTCTCCACACATAAGCAAAGGGAATATCCTCCTAATTCCAAGAGTGTAGAGAGATGTTACTACTACATCAAGTATCCACATGCAGTGGACTCCATCAAGTGGAAAGTTCATCAGTTAGTGCAAAGGATGAAGGAGGACCTCGATAAAAACTCTGAACCCAATGGATACATGTGCCCTATATGTTTGACTAAATATACACAACTGGAAGCCATTCAGTTGTTGAACTATGAAAGAACAGAATTTTTATGTTCTTTATGTGACGAGCCATTGATTGAAGACGACTCTGGTAAGAAGAACAAAGAGAAACAGGACAAACTAAATAGGCTGATGGACCAAATTCAACCGATTATTGATTACTTGAAAAAGATTGACGATTCTAGAATAGAAGAAAACACATTTGAACTAGCACTGGCGAGATTGATCCCACCTCAGAATCAACTTAACGCAGCATACACATTCAACCCCAAGAAGGGTTCTACCATGTTCAAGCCAGGTGAAACCACTTTGGATGCAAACTCTATTATGGGTAACTCACTTGGTAATGACAGTAGTAGGCGTGCAGGTGCTAACTCACAAGCTACTCTTCATGTTAATATCACTACTGCAAATGATGAAATTGTACAAAGACAATTACAAGAACGTCAAGCAGAAGAGAAGAGAAAGCAAAATGCTGTTCCTGAATGGCATCAACAGAGTACCATTGGTAAGACAGCACTAGGTAGATTAGACTCCGATGAAGAATTTGATCCCCAGACTACTCAGCAGGCATTACAATCTACCATGGGTGGCGGTTCAGATGTTGTAGATGAAGAATCTACATATGGCTACAACAATAATCTAACAGCAAACCAAAGAGAGGAGAAGGAAAATGAAAGAACATTGAACGAATACTACGCTGCTTTAGCTAGAAAGCAGGCAAAGGCTAAAAAAGAAGAAGAGGAAGAGGAAGAGGAAGAAATGGAGGATGTTAATGATGATAACGTGGACGGGAATGATGATGATGAAGATGGTTTCGAAGATGTGGTAACAGGCAACAACGGCACAACTCAGAATCAATCTGAAGATAGCGAGGATAACGAAGACATCGCGGCCTTTGAAGATGAATTCGAAGATGTAATGGATGAATCGGACGAGAAAAAGATCTCTAACGGCGAAGATAAAAACAAGGATGATGATATGGATATAGAGTTTGAAGATGTTTAAGGTAATATTAGTAGTCTGAATAAGCACTGCCTAACATGCTATAGTTACGGGTGTTAATATTACACTGTAAACCCTATGCATTGCATTATTAAAAAGCAAATATATGATATTTAACTCACTAATCTTGAATATACTTTATAGTGGATTATGACAGCTTTCATAATTATCATAATTCGCATTTCATGTATTTCCAATTGGACGGTGATCCTAAATCCGATGGAATTTTTCCACCTCTGAAATAGATTTTATGCGACTCGCGATGAAAGAAATTGCTTACTTCTACGAATGTTTCTTAGAGAGTGAAAAAATAAACCTATTAAAATTCCGATGGGAACCTTACTGCCCATTGTTTTAGAGTCATCAATGCATGAATAGTAATTTGATTAACTGATATTTCTCCAGCTTGCTCAATTAGATTATATAAATACTCTGTTGATAGTTCTCGCTTTCTATTTGTATCAATTTTATTTGTCATTGGCTATTTCATTGGTTGGAAAAGGTCAACAATAAAATAGAGAGAGTTGGGATCTTGAGCTAACATTTACGAGTTATAACAAAGTACACTAAAGATAAGATGTCAAAGGACTCTAAGAAAGTGGATCCAACCAAATCATTTGTTGCTGGTGCTCTGGCAGGTGCTGTTGAAGCTTCTATAACATATCCATTTGAATTTGCGAAGACGAGGCTGCAACTGATTGATAAATCTTCTAAGGCATCGAGAAACCCATTGGTGCTTATATATAATACAGCGAAGACACAAGGTGTCGGTGCAATTTATGTGGGTTGTCCCGCCTTCATTGTTGGTAACACAGCGAAGGCAGCTACAAGATTCCTTGGTTATGATACGATCAGGAATTTATTAAAGGATAAGAAGACTGGAGAATTGAGTGGTCCCAGAGGTGTTCTTGCTGGTCTCGGGGCTGGACTACTAGAAAGTGTTGTAGCAGTAACTCCCTTTGAAGCAATCAAAACAGTTTTGATTGATGATAAACAGTCGGTACGACCAAAATATCAGAACAATGGGCGTAGTATGGCTCGTAATTATATATCACTTGTAAAAGATGAAGGTTTTAGAGGTCTTTATGGTGGTGTGCTACCCGTTTCGATGAGACAAGCAGCTAATCAAGCTGTTAGATTGGGTTGTTATAATAAAATCAAGGTGTTAGTTCAGGATTATACTGGTGCACCTAAGGATAAACCTTTGACATCTGGATTGACATTTATTGTAGGTGCCTTCAGTGGTGTGGTAACAGTTTATGCCACCATGCCTATCGATACTGTAAAAACACGTATGCAAAGTTTGACTGCAAGCAAATACTCATCAACTCTAAATTGTTTCACTACGATCTATAAGGAGGAAGGTTTAAAGACGTTTTGGAAAGGAGCAACCCCAAGATTAGGAAGATTAATTTTGAGTGGAGGTATCGTATTTACTATTTATGAAAATGTATTGCTTTATTTGAGCTAGTGGCAGCAATGACATTAAATATAAGACACTTTTTTAATTATTAATTTTATAGAGGTAGTTGCAATATTTACTGCGTGGCTAGACTTATTAATTGACAGCCTTTAATCATACCCCAAATAAAAACAGAGAAATAAAAAGTTATGAAAATTGCTATTGCCCTAAAAAAATACTAAAAACGACCCAAAATTATGTATAATGCTAAACTTGCTGTTCCTCCTGTGAAAGATACTTTCTTTCCATCTTTTTCACCTTGACGTAATCGTATATACTCTTTATTGCGATGAATATACCTAATAACGCCGCAAATATTGTAATAAATGACCAAGACTGCTTCTTTTCTTCAAGACCATGGCTGAGAGATGATTCAAAATTATCCATTTCAGTTCCATCTTCGGGTATTTGTAAATCGTTATAATCATTTGGATTCTCGATTTTTATACGATCTGCTGTCTTGTCTTTACCAACTTTAACATCAACATTCCGGGGCCTCATAGAGTATGCATAGCCAATAAATGTTAGTCCTAAACCAAATCTGGAGCCTTGTTTAGCAGCATGTGATGTATGTAGTAGGTATGTCACCAAAAACCCTACGAATTGGAAACTGGTACTCACAATAATATTCCAAAATAGGTTTGCGATATTACCAACTGGTAAGCCCTCAATACAGATTTCATCGTAATACATATCAGTGCTGCTCAAGTCCATTCCGTAGTAAGATGGTGACATATCTGCAGCCGCTTCATCATATGTTGGAGGATTATCTTGTTGAGTATGTTCGTTTGCTCCGTCTCTATCAGGTTTGGCACTTAGGTTGGAAAATACACCATCGAAACCAACACCTCTCGAATTAGATCCATTGGCGTTATTCCGCCTTTTGAAAAACCTATCTAATATGTTGAAGTGACGCCCAATGTTATCTATATGTCTGGCAGCTCTTCCAAAATCCGTAGGTAGCAATCTGTCCGAACTACTAACACCAGGGTCTTCCTCTTCATTATTCGTTGTTCCTTGAGTCTCCTCACCGTTTGTGTTGTTTGCCATTTCTATCTCCACCCTATGCGTATTCGATTCCGGGGTATCAGAAGTTATTTCAATCTGGGGAACAGTTGTGTTATTATGTCTATCTTCTTCACTCATATTATAAATCTTATAATGATCAAATGTGTTGAATTCTTGTTGAGCACAAAAATATGCTGTCTTTCTTTGCCGAATTGTATCCTTCTTAATACCTTGCCAAAATAAAAGCTGTTCGCTATCTCTATAAAAAGTGCAAGTTTAATTATTAGGAGAAAGTTAAGCTGGTATCAAAAGAAAAATAATGAAATATCAAAGGATATCGAGTGAAGGAGCTTTCGTATTAGTCTTGAAGGAAAACTTAACAAATCAGATATTCTTGGAATCAGAAACTGTACAAATGTTAGAGGGCACTTTATTATTTGCTTCTTTCGCCCCGCGATATATAAAAACTGGGTCTTCAAACAGCTTATGATGATATATTCAATATCCACTATTTTAGAATGTAATCCTGTGCAGATTATATTGTTTAAACGCAATAGTGCTTAGATGCTCTTCAAAAGCAGTGCTTAAACCTTCGTTATCCTGGGCAAATCTATTACCTGTCCCAGCCACCTTTCCTTTTCGCTCAGTGCGGGAGAGTTTCTTGACTTTCAGGTCGTTTGGCGAGCTTCCGTTTAATTTTTGATTTACTTCGGATGGGCTTCCCACCTTAATAATAAAGTATCAATGCATTACTCATCATTCTGAATATAAGTACAGACACCGGCTTAGTATTGCGCTCAAGGTGTCGCCTTTATATTTTTCAAAGACATGTTTAGGAAGGGCCAAGTGAATATACGATGTAATTGAAAATGTATATGTTCTTAGTATTACAAAAAAATGGTGCAGACACTATCTTGCCTGTCCTGTCCATTCTAAAGTTATGTATATATGTCTGCTATTTATTACAATTGGGTCTTTTCCTGACCATCTGTATTGTCTGTATCAGGTTTTTCGGTGGTCTCATTGTGAGTCTGATTATCATCATATTGATTTCCGCTTTCTTCACTACCCATTCTAGTAGCTTCTGTCTCTTCATTATCCTTTCCAGCAACTTCTGTCTCTTTATTATCCTTTCCAGCAACTTCTGTCTCTTCATTATCCTTTCCAGCTACTTCCGTATCAGCATTATCATTTTCGTTGGAAGTATTTATGTTTTCAGATTCTAGCCTATTATCATTAGATGAGCCTTCTTTGTTTTCCTCCTCAGGAGATTTCATCCCTGATTCTATGGATTGCGGTACTTCGTCGGATGGAGATTTGGCTTCCTTTTGTGTTGTATTAACTTCAAGTGGTGGGGTACCGTTTACTTGTTCTGATTCACCAACCTTTTTTATGTCAGTGGAATCAACTGGTGGTTTCTCGCCATCAAGTTTTTCATCGATATGTGAGTTTAATTCCTGTTCACTAACGACTTGTTTCTCACCACTTTCTGCCTCCACAACTTTGTCCATTGTTTCTTTATCTTCAATCTTCTCAGAATTTTCGGTTGCCGTCTCAGGCTCTTCTTTTTTCTCTTCAGTTTGACTTTCTACAATTGGAGTAATAGCATCGATATCTTGTTCTCTCTTGTCCTCGGGGACTTCACTTGCTGCTTGGATAGTTTGTGAAGGGTTTGATATATTTTGCATTGATGGTGCAGCTTCAGCAGAAATGTTATCATCCTCCTTTTTAATTGGGACATCAGTGTTAGTGCTGTCACCTCCGAAATGCTGGCCATGTTGTTCTACTGCCAGTGGAGCTGCAGTCTTTTGGGGGAGTTTAATGGATACTAACATTGACTTTCCAGGAATATGATCAACAACATAACATGGAGGCATGACTGGTTCAGGTGGTGGCCCCCTCGATTGATATTCAACAGACGTTTCTAAGTTATATGAGAAGACAGATGGGCCTAAATCAACACCTCCAGGAAGTATGGTACTTGGTATAGGAGTTCTAAAGGTTCTTGGAATATCAGCAATATCAGGTAATGTAGCCTCACCACCCACTGATGAGTTGTTTGCTGCACTTGCGTTTGCATTAGTAGAAGACATCGACATACCACCAATATTTGTATTACCACGTCTACTAAATCTACCCTGTCTTCTTTTACGTCTGGTATCCCTATCTTTGTCTTTATCTAGTCTTTCCAGCTCAGCGGGGGAAATTTGAAGTATGTTGGGCGTAAAAACTTTACAATCTGCAGGAGGTCTATATACGTCATCAACTGTGACCACGGGTAGTATTCTACTTCTAATATCATCATCCTCTACAATACCTCCATCAAATCCGTAGCCCAGCATTATCAATGATTTATGGTACATATGAACCTGCTCTCTAATGCTATGAGCAATTGCGGAGACAAATTCACCAGGTAGCTCTAATTCGCGACACATACATTCGGCAAACTCCTCTGGGGAATTGTCAGGGTTGGAAAGATCCCATTCGAACTGGTCAATCAATTGGGTTTGTCCTACAACAATGTCAAGTTTAATTGTAATTCTCATGTCGTCTCCACCAATTCTTGACAAATGTTCTTCAATAAATGGATTAGGTTGATATTCCTGAACTTGCTCTTTTATGGACTGTGAAATCATATCAATGGCGTGTCTTTTGATCGAAGTGTCAAATTGATAGTCGGCTACCATATCCTCCACAAACTCGTTTATGTCAACAACAGATTCATTCCGATTCCATAGTAATGTGTCTCTCAAGAAGAATTTATCCCTCTCCAAGTCAAATTCTAATCTAACAGGGACGAGATTTTCTGCGTCCTCACTCATTGCCTGTTTGTATAGTTTTATTTTATCGGGTGAATAGAAGTTTCTACCAGCAATTGGATGAAATGGTACAACTTTTGTAGTGGTATTTGTGATTCCATTGCCATAACCCGAGTAACCGTTACCCCATATACTTGCTGTTGGTATGTTTTGAGAGGTATTCGTTATAGATTTCATTCTGGTGGTCTTCAAATCCTGATAGTATTTTAAGGTATGCCACAATTTGCTTACATATTCTTTGTTACTAAAACCGTAAATACTGAAAGGATCATACCCATTAACTTCTCTGTGTTGGGCACTAACATTAGCTTTATCCCTTTGAGTAATTTGCTCATAGAGCAGGATATCAGTAGTAGGGTTTCTTGAGGACCAGTATGATGGATTAGGTAGTTTAGTTTCTGGGGGATCATAATTAATGGTTTGGAAGCTTGGTAGTTCGTACTTCCTCATATCAATTTGTGGGGGTGGAATATTCTGCGGGAGGGCCATGGGAGGTATTTGGTTGGTTATTCCTGGAGATTCTGGAACATAATTTGCAGCTGTTGTCATCTTCTGGTTCACCACCCTTGAACCTTGTTTATTCGCTGTCATTTTTGTCTGACTTTTTGATCCTGTATTCTGTTGGTCCTGCTGTTCCAACAAGTTCTTTACATGTTGTTCAGCTGCTGTTATCGCGGCAACCACAGCTGGATTATTTTTTGCTATTGCTTGCTGTTTCAAAGTCTGTAATACTTGTTGCTGAGAAGCCAGTGGTAATTGAGCTATTTGTGGAGGAAGCGTTGGCGGTACTCCCCCTGTGTTTGGATTTACAGAGCCCGTTGACGAATTAGGTGGGGAATTATGAAATGCGGTGGGTGTGGAGTTACTTTGTTGAAAAGCATGATTTTGTTGAATTTCCTGCACTGCCGGTGAGGGGGCATTTGATGCTGGTTTCCGTTGAGTTGAAATTTTATTGGCCGCTGACACCTGTTCCTGCGGTGTTGATGCTTGACTGTTCTGAGCTTGTTGTTGTTGCATTCTCGCATACAACAGCTGTTGATGTCTGTTCTGTATCATTTGCAATTGCTGTGGAGTCAGATTTTGAAGGTATTGTTGTGGTATTTGAGACAGTTTAAAAGATGGTGTTCCTATATTCCTGAATATCGTCTGCATTATTGACGCGCTTTGTGGATTAGGCTTCTTGTTAGGTTTCCCTGTATTGCTTGTTTGCGTGCCATTGTTCGGGTCGTTATTCATAACATTGTCGGCGGCCTGATTATTCATGATTCCCAGATTTCTATATTTTCCGTTATGTTAGATTTGCAAATATCAATTTTGTATTACTATTTCATAAAAAATTCAAATCATACAATGTTTCGCTCCAGTTTACTTTATCTATAGCTTGCAGAATATAAATAGAGTTACCGTGAACTTGCTCAGTTATGTTTCAAATATTATTAACACCGGAGGAGAATTTTGGTCCTTCAAATAGGTAAAGTTAACTCCGTTGTATATTCTTCAAGTTTGCCAAAAATCACTGCTTTACTCAATCCAGTGCGTTAAAAAGGATTATATATCACAATTTGAAAATGCTTAAATGTATATTAATAATGTGAAGCTGGAACTTTTATGCAATCCACTTTTCAACAAACAACCTATACTCCCTTTGAACTTGGTTGATGCGTAGGGTTCACTTTGTGTGTGTCTAGGGATTGTCCGTACATATAACGTATTTCACAAAGCCTTATTGTTGTTTTGTTGATTTTTTGAAATTTCACTTCGCAAGCACCAAAAACTTGAGCATTCGCCTATCTTGCTCTTCGTCACGAATGCAGCTTGAAATCATGAAGTATTAAAAGGTAAACCAGTAAGATAAGGCCAGTCTGACCAATACATTCTATCCGCCTATAATTCCAATAGTTGAAGCTGTATCTGGAGTCCCTTAAGTTTGAAGTATGGTTTACCAGGCAGTGTATATTACTGATGCGGAGAATAAGCTGGTGTTTCAGCATTTGCTGAATGCCAAGGCTCCTGAGTTCAGCAAGATGTGGGTGAAGTTGTCAGCTATGCATCCTCAATTGGTGGCACCACGTAATTACCAGGACAACATATATACAATTGAGAGGGATTCTGGTGGAGGAAGTGTTTCAAGCACTTCAGAGGAGGTAATTGGGTCGTATGGTACAGATAATACTATTTACAAGTACAAGTCACAGCTGGCGGGGTCCGCGCTGACCTATTGGTGCTTGCATTCTAATGACAGCAATGTGTATTACATGGAGCCACTATTTGCCATGCAAGTATTTGAGACGAGACTGCATGAGTATTTTGACAAAGAGGAACTAACTATCACTAAGATCACCAACAATGCTGACCGAGTGTCGATTATCTGCAATTATATTCTGAATGGTGGATATTATAATGTAGCTGGCATGTATGATAGTAGGATTAAAGAGATTGTACCGGAGAGGTCTGATCTATCCAAACTCATAAGTAGTACTGCACACACGATACAAAGTGCTGTTAACAAGCAACGAAATACTCCCGGATTTGGTAATGGTATGGGTCAATCTATGGGTAGCAAGGTTTCACACATCGGAAGTACTTTGAAGGGAGATGACTCTGTTGCTCCATGGAGGAATGGCAAGAACATTCACAATGATCGGAATGAGCTCTATGCTGATGTGCGAGAAGTTATACAAGTGGTGTATCAAAAGAAATATTCCAGTAAGAAGAATGACAGTAGGCGCAAAATATTTGGAAGGCGAAGTGGTCACTTAGAATATGTACGTGGTAATATTAGTGGTAGTGTTGATATGAGGTGTTTTTTAACTGGGAACCCATTGGTAGAGATAGCGTTAAAGCAAGGTGGCCTAGACATTGGTATACCTGGTTTTCACGATTGTGTTGACAAGACAAGTTTGTTGAAGCAAGAAAAGATATCAAAGTTGTCATTTATTCCGCCAGATGGTAGGTTTACGCTAATGCAGTATAACATCAATCTCGATCAGGGGAAGAGACACTCGGTAGGCTTAGTCCATGCGGATATAGAGGACCATCTAGGTACTTTGGGAGACGAATTTGAGGTCACACTAAATATCTCTAGTTCTACAAGTGTGAAACATATAGAAGACATGGAAGTGATGTTATACTTTGGGCTATCTCACGGCAACCGGAAGAAAGACACGCATCTATCATCGGATGAGGAAGAGTTTTCTGTCGAGCAATTCAGAATTAAACCATTGCAAATCACGCATGGTCGATTAGAGAACATGTCTTCAGGAGTACATAAAAGAAGTAAGTGGGTGTTTGACAAGGAAGTGTCTACAGGTACCATGCCCGTACTTCGAGGTTGTGTTGAGAGACAGCGCAGCGATGAAGATGTCAAGGACAGCAAGGGAAGCGACAGCACCGCTCAGAGAATGTTGGTGTTGCAAAGTATTAACATCAGTTACAAGCATACAGGCTCGAGCAATGGCTTGCAAATCGAATCTATCAACGTCGACACCTCTGCTGATCTGCAACGAAACTTATTCAAAGGTGTCAAATACCACACAATCGCCAAAGACTACCAAGTAAGAGTATAAGGTCTTGTGCCAAGTATATAGTTTAAGAAGAGCATTTATTTAGACATTTGCAAGTGTGATCTTCCATATTGTTTTTTTTTTGTTTCAACTTCTATATAATCAGTTATTATTTGGGCGTGCTAATAGGCACATATCCCAAGTTCTGATATGTGTATTACTTTTGAGACGTCCTCTCGGGTCCAGATAATTTAACCCCGGAGACCTACAATTACCAGTCATGTGACTCCCAACATTCAACTTTTTGCAAAGCCATTCATCCGTTCTGCCACAGACAAATGGGGTTAGAAGAATTATCCCCGACACACACAGACACGCGCAACTGTGGCCGTTTGCGACGGATATGGAGTCTGTCTCTTGGAGAAGGGAAGAAAGGTCCTGTGCCTATAGTTTCTGAGACCACAGCAGGTAAGCTTAAAGTTGTGTTGAGTTTTTGAATGGTTTGGTGGTGTCTTTCTGTATGTTGCACCTACATCTGTTCTGCGTTTACTACGTTAGGAGGGAATGACAGCGGCTAAATTACCTTATTTGGGTACCCCCCATAACTTTAACGAGAGTAGAGAGAGTCACACACACATACAAACACACACACATACATACACCCATGTCCACAATCTGCATATACCTATCTAATCTCTACGGAGTTTACTCTGGGCTGGGTGGGTTGTGATGACATACAAAGAAACACCCACACACACCATACTTTTCACAAGAATCCCCCCTCTGAGTTTCTGTGCTTCTGGGGTCGCTAGCTTCTCTACGCAGTTCAATGCCTTGAAAACGCTGCAGGACTGTTTCTAGACGGGGACCCCAAAATTAAAAGGAACCCTTAAAGCTGTGTGTCTCTCTAGCTGTATTTTTGTGGGGTAAAAAGCGGGAAAACGGAGTTAGATCTGCGGTTCTCTGAGTGTCTCTCTGAGTGTCTCTCTGAGTGTCTCTCTGAGTGTCTCTCTGAGTGTCTCTCTGAGTGTCTGTGTATCACAAGTCATCGTGTGCTTCGACTGGAAGGTGGAGTTAATCTCGGGAGCCGAGGCTGTCTAGTCCGGACCTTCTTTTTTAACCGCCCTTGGGGTATTTCTCTCTGCCTTTTTCTAAGGGGAATCGTTGGCGGGGTCGGTGGGGAAGGGG
>ERZ1036435.411-NODE-411-length-19778-cov-11.400041_pt1 | contig 19778 bp, 8 predicted proteins | sample MGYA00514223_ERZ1036435 | MGnify/ENA primary metagenome ERZ1036435 (study PRJEB33795, sample SAMN09464927) | human gut metagenome | host: Homo sapiens | place: USA: Stanford, California | collected 2016-08 | study: EMG produced TPA metagenomics assembly of the... | reverse complement strand
GAAGGAAGGTGAGAGGATCAAAGCTTGTAATGTGAATTTGAAATTAAACCCAAGAACGGTTTAAATTGTGGCATCTAATGTGCTCGGTAGATTTGAGTATCCCATTTTTCTCAACATATCGAAATGAATACAATGGATATCAGATAAATATTAAACTCGCGAGTACAACATCTACAGAGAGTTCTATGTATTTCAACCTTGTTACGTAGTCCCATTTCTTATACAAATGCTTTGAACCCTAGTTCTACAACAAATATAAAAAGCAACTTATGTAGAAACTTCACATGCTCAGCATTGAGCAGTCCACAGATTTACCCATATCTGAAAGGGTTTTGGCTCTGTATTAGCCATTTGCAAAGAAGTCAGTCATATCTTAGCTGGGTTTTTACATCCCTATCATACCAAAACAAACAAGAACCATCATGTGTCTACGGGATGATCTCTTACACCTCTGCTTTAAACGGTGATGTAATCATATGTAATTTACGCATTTTAACCATATTTCAGTTTCTACGGCTCCGCCATGCTTGGCTTCCTGTACAATACCTGTAGTTTACGCATTTCTTGTCAAAACCAATACAACTGTTGTTGGTACGTTGTTTGTTAGGATATCTTCAATCTTGATGGTTTTGTGTTGTGTTTTGAAGAGACAAAGGTAAATCGGACTTGCACACGATCTTGCTCTGCATGCATATAATCAAGGAAAAACAAATCGACAGTGACGAAATTTTGCTCTTATCACACAGATACCAACGGAGGACAGGAAACAACTAGCGGAAGGTAGGTTCAAAACTGACGAAGTAGTGTGCGTGCGTGCACGGGTATGTCTGTGACAGGGTCCTTCTTAAACTGCAGCGTGAATTACCTAGAAACAGAAAACGAACTGGGCAACTTACAGCGAATCGGAGGACATTTATTTTCATCGATTTTCATCACTCACTTCCCGCAGCGCAAAAGAGTCGAAGAGAATCCTCACAGATGTACAAAGAGTTTGCTGGCCTGTTGAAATCGCGTGGAACTAATGGGGTGTTATGGGAAATGAAACATTACCCATTTATGAAATAGTAGATCAGATCTCAGTGAAACTACCGCACAACAGAGCTTGAGCAGTTGTTGACACGAGTCTAGTCCTTTTTGATGATGGCCACTGTCAGCTCCAAGAGTTGTGGCTTCGATTCCTAGTTTTGATATTGCTCAGCTTCTTTTACGTTTTACTCACGCTGTTTTCTATAATAACTTTATGATTTGCATTTACAGAATTGTATATTGGTTCGTTTTTCTTCTTTTCATTTGTCTTTTGACTTCATAGGTCTAAGATATTCAGCAAATTCTACCTCTTCCTCAACATGATATACTATTTCTCATGGAATGGTCATGAATAATCTATCGCAATACAATATTACGATAATATGTATTATACCGAGGATCATATTCATCAAGATTATATTCAATAGAGGATAAAACATAAAAAAAGAAAAAGAAATTAAGTCTGTGTAGATTTTATAAGATCTTAGAAATAGACAAGACATGACAAAACAAGACAAAAAACATCCACTAATTTAAACAAGACATTTCTTAATAATGAATTTAGACTGTTCATTAGAACGGACGTGGTTCTCATTTTTTACTGAACAGGCAAACTATGTACCGCTTCTCTTATCGGATGACGGGGTGTTGGTGAAAAGCAAATCTCTCCGATATTGTAAAACTTCCTAAAAATACAGTTCCATTTGAAATTACGTTAATCATTCCAACACAGCTCTCTTGGATATTTAGTAGAATAGTACGATGATAAGTAGCAAAAGATAATCGGAAGTAACAAATAATCAAAGATTAAGTCCGAGTGATGACACATGGGTTCCAGAACGTCAAGAATACTCTTCGGAACTGAAGAAAAAAAACACTGTGAAGCTTCTTTTAAGACAAAAACCATTAACCGGCGCTACTTTGGACATTTTCTATACAGCTTGGTACATTTCCTTTGTAAAGTTAGCTTGGAAGCCTAATGCTAGTAAAAATAGCAAAAAATTTATTTTGAGGAGTCTTTCTACTGACTTGTACCAGTTCACGCCGATTTTCGGAACTGCTTGCCAATTGTTGATCAAGGCTTTTATCCTTATAACGAAATCCGCAGCAGAACATGAATAATCATTATTAAATGGCGAAATCTAGACTAAGAAAAACAGTCTTGACTAGATTTGGTTCACCCTCTCCAACGATTATTTATTTTGACGATACCAATTTAGTCTCTGAGCTAATAAGAGCAACTGATCTTATGTAAAGTTTGCCTTAGACTAATAAAACATATTTTTAGCTCATCAACATTACGAGTAATTGCACTTGTTATGATATTTAATTGATAATCTGTCCATAGTAAGTTACTTGAACCCTGACAAGAGTTACATTTTTTTAACTCACGTGTCTTATCAAGTGCTACAAGCGGCATCACATATGTATTCTGCCTAAACATAGCAAGAAAATATCTCAATAAGAGCACCACCATCATCACTTTACATAGAAAGTTTACTATAATTCTCATTAGGTACTGTTCTTTGACCGGCAACTGTTAAAGCTAGAGTTTGCTCATTCTATGTAATTACTCTAGAATGCGATGAGCCGTGGTGAGGGATACACTTCTAGCTTTTGACAAAAAAAAAAAATTTTTGAAGCTCATCGCAATGGGCATCGCAAAGTTCATATGATGTATATATTGAAGTACCAGGCAATATTGTTATATCAGTTATTTGCTTCTTCTCCACTGACAATTAAAAGCAGCGATTTGTTGAGAAAGGATATGTCGAAGAGTGCAGCAGATATGAAGCAGGTTCCGCCGCCGGATGAGGAGGAAGAGTTGCTTGCGAAACTAGTATTTGGGGATACAACTGATTTCCATTCAGGCCTGGCCGACTTTGACACTGAGTTTGCCTTGAATGAGGAGAAGAAACTTGATGAGGAGGACAATATTGCAGATGGCGAGAGTTCAAGTGGCAGCGGTGAGGATGAAGAGGGAGATGCCATGGAGCAATTAGCAGATGACCAACTGTTCTACGTCGATGACGGTGAAGGTGACGGTGAAGAGATGGATGTTGATGACAATGGCGATAGTGCATCTGATAATGACGAAGGAATGACTAGTGACGAGGAAGAAGAACAAGCGTGGGTGGACTCCGATGATGAGAAATTGTCGGTACCGATTACCTCCAATAACAGGACAAAGAAACTGAGACAAAATTACCAGGACAGTCATATTAGTGGTGCTGACTATGTGAGAAGATTAAGAGCTCAGTTTGAAAAAATATATCCCAGACCACAATGGGCTGATTCGATCTCTGACAGTGAAGGTGATCTGAGCGATGGCGACTACGATAGCAACTCAGAACAACTGAACTCTGTGATAAATGGTGACGTAAATGCCTTGTCAAAGATATTGGAGAGTACATTTACATATAGGGATAATATAACAACCAAACTCTTACCGGAAAAGAGCTTGGATATACTGAGATTAAAGGACGCCAATGCCAGTCACGCATCACATTCGGCAATCCAATCGCTTTCCTTTCATCCTTCCAAACCACTTTTACTAAGCGGTGGTTACGATAGAACTTTAAGACTTTATCATATCGATGGTAAATCTAATCCATTAGTTACAAGTGTGTACTTGAAAGGCACTCCCGTGCAAACTTGTTGCTTTTACGTTTCTCATAACAACACCTCCAGCAAACTGCCACAAGAGCAAAAAATATATACAGGTGGTAGAAGACGCTACATGCATTCTTGGGACTTGTCTGCTTCCTTCAACAATGCCCGTTCTGAAAAGGCGGCATCAGTCGCCAAGATTGATAAATTCTCCAGAATGTATGGTCACGAAGAGACCCAGAGATCCTTTGAGAAGTTTAAAGTTGGTTATCTATATAACTTTACTACCAATTCTTCTCAAGGTATAGTTGTACTACAGGGTGGTAGCGGTTGGATAAATATCATCGATGCAAACTCTGGTGTTTGGATAACTGGATGCAAGATAGAAGGAAATCTGGTCGATTTCTGCATTGACTATCAGCCAATATCGAAGGGTAGATTCCAGACAATTCTAATTGTTACAAACACTTATGGTGAAATATGGGAATTCAATTTAAGCAAAAACAATGAAATAATCCGCAGGTGGAAAGACAATGGTGGTATCGGTATTACCACCATCCAAGTTGGTGGTGGTACAAGTTCAGATCACTTATTACCAATGAGTTCTAGAAAAATAAGACAAAACAGATGGCTAGCAATTGGTAGTGAGAGTGGCTTTGTAAATGTCTATGATAGAAGTGCCATTCGTAGTAACGCAGATCTCAAAAACGCAGCAATTTCTCCAATTGCCACATTAGATCAACTAACGACCTCTATTTCCTCATTGAACTTTTCTCCTGATGGCCAAATCCTTTGTATGTCATCCAGAGCTATAAAAGATGCCTTAAGATTAGTACACTTACCATCAGGGAAAGTTTTCTCGAATTGGCCCACAAGCGGTACCCCATTGGGTAAAGTGACAAGTGTTGCCATTTCATCTAATGGTGAAATGTTAGCGGTAGGTAACGAACAAGGTAAGATCAGATTATGGAGGCTCAACTTCTATCAATAGCATAATCAAATAACTTATAATAAATATAAATATCTTTAGCATAAGCCAAAAAATGCATTTTTCATCGCTTATATATCAGGACAAGTAACATATATAACTTATCAATGATTTCAAAAGTACTGAATACTAATAAGAAATCTAAAAAGAATACCTTAAAAACACTATGACTACTGCACCATTTAGTTTAACAACTATAATATAAAGCTAAAAAAATGGAAAAAAAAACAGAGCTCGCACTCAGGTTCGAACTAAGGACCAACAGATTTGCAATCTGCTGCGCTACCACTGCGCCATACGAGCATTTTATGTTATGTTATTTAGAGAAAAACTCAGGCATACATGTATACCAAGGCTATATTGCTAATGAAACGTAATAGCTACTTGAATAGAAGACAAACTTGAATTTTGATGTAGCTTATGCTGTCCTATATAATCAATATCTGTAATCAAACATTTGGTAATGGTAATGAGAGTTTCAGTCAAGATATGTGACAAGTGAGCCGTAAAATACTTGGGAAATACCTATTTTGAAGTTTCAAAATTGATATTTATGTATACATATCATTACAAGCATGTTGCATGAGAAGATTATATTGTAATGCAGAATAAAAACCAATATAAGATTTTGATGAACAGTACTCATTCATACTGCTCTTTAATGCCATCCTTTGCCCTTTAATGTGGTACACTACTCTGAGCAAATTTACCCTGCACAAACTTACATCAGACATCTACCCCTAACGAAGGACTCACCCCCCCTTCGATAATACGCTAATAACTATTTATACTAAAAGTAATAGTCTCGAGAGGTTTTCAATAACTATTCCAGATTCAATTAAGCTATTCGGAACTGTGTCAAGAACAGGTACAGATAATTGAAGAGAAATATTGGTCACAAGTATAATGGCGCCATCAGTATTGCAAAGGAGACCATCGCTACTTCACGATGACTACGAACATGCTGTGACAGCTGACAGCACAGCAAAGATTGCTGACTCCCTTAAAGGGAAAGGTATTGTTCCATCAGCGAACTTGAACAAATTAGTGCAGACTAATAAGATTTCAATTGATGATCTGGATATGATTTCCTTGGGCACTGCTTTTGATCAGCAGATGGAAGCTGGTTCGCCAATGTATTGGGATCCTCAAGGAGAAGAAGAGATCAGGACCAAGTGCTCTACTATATCAGATAATCCCATGCTGAATATTTTGAAAGGAATAGAACATGTCTCATACAATGCAAGACCTGTGCGAGCCAGGGAGATAGATAGCGCTGATGTCGATGCCGAGAATAATCCCTTCAACAAGATAGTGATGTCAAGAACGAAGTATGTGGTGAACTCGTATCAGAATAGTGCTTCAAATGTTAAATTTGATGATAAAAGAGCATTTGTTTATCCTAAACCGCTACCAAAATTTTGGAAATATGAAAATGATAAAAGATTAACATTAGAAGAGCAAAAGGAAGAGAAACAAAGTTACTATGTTAGCGCAAGAAACGAATTTGATGACGAAGAGGATTTAATCAATTTGCCTGAAGCTGTTAAACCAAACCAAACTTCAGCAAAATTTCTTGGTGGGGTTCACCATACGGGAGAGTTTTTTGACTATGATTTGTATAAAAAAGCTTTAAAGAAACATAAAAAGAAGATCGATGATGATAACGCTAGTGATCCATCACGCAAGTTTTGTGACTTTAATTTCTATCAAAAGATACCCGATTTTGCGGAATTTAGAGAAGATTTTGATTTTGTTGTCGAACTTTTACAAAACAATCATTTTGATAACCTCGCTAAGAAAAGAATATCATACCTAAATGATAAATTCGAGTTGTTCCAACATTTGAAATCGAAAACGGAAATACTAGAGAATAAGAAAGTTCCTTATAGAGATTTCTACAATTCCCGTAAAGTGGATTGCAATTTCTTACTAAGTGGATGTATTACCCAAAGGCAGTTGAGTGAGTTCATATGGGAAAAACTTAACAAGGAACCTGAAAGAATTGTATACAAGTTTTCAACAGGAGAAACCATTAAATTATCCGAGCTATTTGAAATCGGCTGTACCAGTGCCGAACCTATTGCTCTAGGTTTAAAAATTGTAGATGATGATTTCTTGGAATGGTATGAGACTGTCTACTTACAACAATTTCATTTAATTCCATCAAGGGAAGCTGATGTACAACTTGAAGGAAAGGAATTGCGTTTCTTCTTATTGGCCAAAACTTTTCTTGAGTTTGACAACATATTAGAAGGAGAATACTTTGCCGAAGTATTCATAAAATACACAGTACATACTTGGGAAAAATCCAAGTATCAACTTGGACAAGTTTCTGTCGATTTCCAGTTTTATGATTCTCAGGAAGATAACTGGTGGTACAAATTCTCAAATTGGATCAAGAGATGGAATTTAATATCATATAATATAAGGTGGAATGTTCAAATTTCGAGAGTTTACTCAAAGCTGTTCAAACTGGGTAGAGTGACTTGCTTTAATGACATGTTAGACATGATATTTAAACCTATTTTTGATCACACTAACAACTCTGACAATAATCCGGAATTCCATTACTTTATTACAAATATTTGCTCCCTCGATTTAGTAATAAGCGAAAATGATGATTACCTCTGGAAAGAGTTTTCAGACATTAACCAAACACCTGCTGAATGGGTAGCCCAAGGTGACAACCCCCCAGTTGCTTATTACATGTACTATATCTATCAACGATTAGGTCACTTCAATTATATGATGAATAGAAGGAGCGAGCCATGTATTACTTTAAGATGTTACTGCTCTGATTTAGATAACCGATCGTCCCAATTTACCGACAGATATATTACAGATCAAACAGAATCATTAATATGTAATCTATTATTATGCAATGGAGGATTAATGAATGCTGAATATATCTGGAGTGCACCAGCCTTACTAACATATTTGTTTTACCTGCTGCAGGTTCCAGTTATAATTGCCCCATTATCATCCGTTACAATGCCTTCGATGCAATTAGAAAGGCAAGGTAGAAAATACAAATCAGATTTAAGTTCTTTAACTGGTTTTTGTCAGGGTGAAATAACAAAGAGGGATATTACTGTCAGTGATGATCACTCGTATGGATCCAATCCATTTATGAGAATGTTCAAGCTAGGAATGAAAACCTCTTTGTCATCTAATTCAGTTTTGTTTAATTCCTCATACACAATGGAGCCAATGATAGAAGAATATAGTGTAGCCGCCAGTATCTATCTTCTCAATGCTGCTGATCTATGTGAGCTAGCCAGAAACAGTGTCATTGCTTGTGGTTATGAAGGCTGGTATAAGGCTCATTGGTCTGGTATTAGTGTTAGGCCAGATAAGTATTTCAAAGAAAATGTTGGTGGTGTTGATGTATGGTACGATACTGCTGAAGACACTTCAATCAAACACAATGTCCCTATGATTCGCCGACAATATAGAAGAGATACGTTGGATCAAGAGTGGGACTTTTTGGAAGAACTTTTTAATTAGGTTTTAATAACCGATATTTATAGACCAGTTTATCTTGTTAAAGTCTTTTTCAAATTGAATATATAATAATAAATACTTAAATCTCATTACGTCACGATGCAACCATACAATACATAGTCATTGATTTCATAAACTGCCTCTATTTGACCCAGCTTGGCTTGATATTTCTCACATATTTTGCTAGATCTCTTAAACGATCTATTGCTACAATAGACTTGAGCGAAGATTCTGGATCTCCATGATAAAATAACTTGAACTCACTTTCTTGCATATCACCTTCATCTAGTTCCATTGAAAGGTCAAGTACGGCAACACTTCTTTGAAAGTACCATTTATTCACGACGTTATTCGCACGACTTCTCCAAACGACCTCTCTAGGAAACTTCTTAAACATCAGATTAAAAATAATATCAGAAATACCAAGGGAGCCCTTCAAATGTGGCAGAACAGCAAATTTATCCAGATATACAAACTTATTATCCGGTGGTCCTTCGTAAGTTAGAATAGCTATTCCTTCATAATCGCCAATAATGATAATAGATGCAATCTTTCCGTTTATTCTGTTTAGGTAATGATTTAGATCAAGTTCCCTTCCGAAACTTTTATCAATTATGTTTTTAAATTTTACCAAGTCCAGTTTATACTTTGAACATGAATTATTGTATGTACTTTCATCATGGAGCTTGATTTGAAATTGTTTAGGAAGATTGACAGTATTTTCACTAGTAAGATGAGAATAATCAAATTCTTTGATGTCGACACCTTTCTTCAACACTGTGGTAACGAATACTGAATCTTCACCTTGTAGAGTTTCCTCATCTGTTTCTATCTCCACTGGCATTTCATACCAATCTTGACCACTTGGGCTTAAAAAGTTTCCAGATTTATTCTTGAATCTGGGAAGTGAAGAAGAGATAATTGATCGATCTGTAAGGAGGTTATGAACGAGTGGATTAACAGTATCAGATGGCGAGGACGCAGCGTTAATAGTTGTTATAACTCCAGTAGCACTAGAAGACAAGTTGGATAAGACTGTATTCATCAGTTGTAAGTTCTCCATGTGCTCCTTATACTCCGCCTCCAAAGATATTATGTCACTTTCCCTAACATATAGTTCCAACCTATCGAGCAAATCTTCACTTCTTGGTTGTCTTTCCACTATAGTTCTAATAGAACTTGTCAATGTTCTATGTATCTTCTGATACTCTTGAGAAAGGTTTATAAATATATGCGAATTTTGGTTACGTTCACCAGATGGGATACCACCACTTCTATTCAGAATAAAAAATTTATCAAACTTTAAAGAGCTATCCCTAGATAACTGGTCCATAAACAGCACAGGATCTGAAATTAACCCACGGGAAGCAGTGCTCTGGTCATATATATATGGCTTCACAATTGGCACAATACCTCTTGTGGTGCAATACTCGGTATCAAGTGCAGTCTGCATGATTGACTCATAACTTCCGTCAAAAGCCCTAGACAATCCGTAGTCCAAAACTAAGGGTTTCAATTGTGATAGAGTTATGAGCTTATCCATTTTTTCAACCTCCGTTTGTATTCTACCTGAGGGTAAAAGAACACATACGGGACTAATACCGAGGAATTTCAACCGTCTTATCGAGTCCGAAAGTCTATGTAAAGACCTCTCACTCTGCGTGGCGATATTTCTGATCAGCAATAAGTAGTGATAGTTTGAAGATCCATTAGCATACTTGATCAAGTAATCCTTCGCTTCTCGCTTTGTAGCAGTAGAGTTTAAAACACTCAGAATAAGGCTCTTGGACAACGAGTTTTGTTGCTCATACTTGAATCCATGCTTGAACAAGTGAGCCCACATTCCACCCAGCTATACAATTGAGCGTCACTAACAATAGAATAATAGACTAGAACCTTTAGAGAACTTAATAATGGTACAGAAACTACTGAGCTACTCAATATTCTTTGTATAAAATAGAGCTCGTTACCTTAATTTCAAGCTCATCGCAATATTTTTTCAAAAATTCAGTGATTTTGTGAAAAGCTTAGTGTGGGAATCACGAAATTGACATGCAATAACTACTTGTATTATGAACTGCAGTAGCATCACTAGTGGAGTAATTATTTAGCGCAATCAACAAGTAGTAATAGGCTAGGGTTTAATATAGTTGAGGGCAAGTTTGGCTAATTATAAAATTAAGTGAAAAATGGCATTGCCTGCTCATTTGCAAGAGACATTCAGTCCAGAAGAAGTGCAGTTTCTAGTGGAAGAAGAGACAGTTAAGATATTTCCCCGTATAACTACGAGACAGAAACGGAGGGATAAGAACAGAGGAGCATACGGTGATGTGGATACAAAATGGAGTATGTTAACCACTGAAAACGACAACTTGAATAATATGGTAGCGATGAGGTCTACTGAAGTAAAGCTGTGGATAGCGTTGTTATTGAAACAACAAAACAAATGTAGTATAGTGGCTCCCTCCTGGCTGACATTACGCGAACTTAATCGTAAGATCCAACAAGAAACGAATAACTCAGATAGGTTTTGCGATTTACCATGGAATTGGTTGGTAATCGCCAATGTACTGTTTGCAAAAGCAGCAGATGATTTTCATGATCCAGTACATGAATTGCGTAGCAAAGTTCAAGACCTCCGAGAAATAAGACAAACGAAAGTGCTGAAAGGTTTAAAACAATTAAATGCATCTCATTTACAACTTGATAATCTGAGTTTGCTAGAAATTAATGAACTTCGACCATTTATAGTGAGGACGATGGATAAACTTCGAGAGATTCATGATTCTGCCAATACGGATGGTGGAGTAGTTGATGGAGACGAAGAAGAAATCTAGCAAAAATGCCACTTTATCTAAAACTATTTTAGAATTGTCATTCTTAGACATCGACTATAAATGTTAATAACTCTATAAAATAATGATATATACACTTTAATGAATAATTCTTTCATGTTCATGAATAATATCAACGCCAACAAAAAACATTCACATTATTTGTGCTATTTATATTCTTTTCTGATATTCCAGAACAAACTTTGCCCGACTTAAAACCAATAAGAAAAAGGAATAACAACTTTTCAATGAAATCACCATCTTTGTTCACATATTATCACGATTAAAGATAAAATCTATTATTCGATTTTGTGGTGCTCTAAAACGCGCCTTAAAAACCAAAACCACTACCAAATGGAAAGCCGCCCGGAAAGCCTCCCGGAAATCCACCTTGGAAGCCTTGATAACCACCTCTTCTCTGGTTAGTTCTAAAATTGTTTCTAGGTTGAAACTGCCTCGATCCTGATCTGATAGAGTCATATTCCTTCCTTTTTTCTTCATCATTTAATACTTCATACGCTTCATTAATCTCTGACATCTTCTCGTCATTCTTCTTTTCTTCCTCTTCTGATAGTTGTTTACCTTGCTTATCTGGATGATACTTTTTAGTCAAACTTAAATAGGCCTTACGAATTTCCTTATCAGATGCTTCAGGTTTTATACCTAAAATTTGGTAATAATTTTTAGCAGTTTGGCTATCAGTTAACCCACTGGCCTGCTGTTGTTGATATCTTTGTTGCTGTTGCTGTTGCTGTTGAAAAAACCTTTGTTGTTGCTGTTGTTGTCTAAACTGCTGCTCCCTCTTGTTCTTATCCACTTTTTCCATTAAGTTATTCAAGTTTACAACATATGGATTTTTACTTTCCCTCAAGTTATTTTCATTCCAAAATTTGCTCACCTGTTCAACCAAATTGTCACTACCTCTTTGTTTTATACCATACTTCTTAACAATATTAGTCATGGTGTAGATAAGCATGTGTGGATAAGAATTCCATAGATCAATAACAGTTTCAGCCGGCAGAGGCGATCCATTTGACAAACTTTCGCGATAAGCTTCTTTTGTCTCGAGACCAATACTGCCTAGAGCATGTAAACACATTTTAGATGTTTCCTTTTTATCCTTTTTTGACAAGATAGAAGACGCTTGACAAAGTATCACATCTAAGTTTACAAAAAACATTGTGATCAACTTTTCTGGTTGTTCTTGTTGTCCGGTTAATGTAGAGAGCAGATGGAACTGAAGCCTTTTCAACAAATCATAGTTAGTTTTAGTGTCAAATTTGGCACCTTTCATTAAGGTAAATAATTTCAAAGAGGGCTTATTGTTAATATAGAAGTCTACAACATTTTTCCAATCTTCAATTATAATATGCCCATTTTTATATGCCTCGGGATCTTTCACCAGCCTCATGTCGGGATTCACCTTGTTCAAACGAGAACTTAGCTTGATCAAATCTTTACATGGACCATAGTCCATGTCAATATTTAGACATCTTCTCAAATGAGAAGAACTTCCTTGAATAAGAGGATCCTGTCCTAACAAAAATATTTGGATTATCGAAATCTTGAAATGAGTTTCGAGCCTTTCGTTCAGTGTAAGCGAAGTACTGTGCACTTCCAGTAATGTCTCATATTTCTCCTTCAATTTTATAACTCTTGTTAGGTCAACCCTATTATTGGTAATTAAATTAGCATTGTAATAATCAATGGCCATATATATGACCTCACGGTTATAGGGAGATATTTCTGTCAATGAATCAAAGAGTTCTTCAAGGTGCTGTTCATTTTTGTTTTTTGAAAACGTTTCTTTGATCCGATTTAAAGTATCACGATACACTCTTTGTCTCTCCTCATATGTTTCTTTTAGTGCAGGATCAATTTTCTCAGTAATAGGCAGAGTAGTGGATGTTATATTACTCCATAATCCGAAATCTATGTAAATCTGCTGCAACTTCTTCGCAATAAGTAGGAAATAAGAATCACCAGTATTCGTATTTCCACCGAGCGCCCTCTCAAACAGCGCCACGGCCTTATGATATCTTCCTGCCGACAGTTGTATCAAACCATTTTTGTAGTATAATTGGTACGACAGTTTTATCAGGTCGTCGTAGTCCTTATCCTTATCTGCCACGAGACATTCTTCTACTTTGCTTATCAAGGTGTCATAGCTGTTCAAGGAATCAACGTCATTCTTCAAGCTTTGAGCCTCGTTGCTTAAGGCCTTATATTCACACGTACTTTCCGCAATGGTAAAACCAATCAAGGGAACCAAACCAAAAAGCTTTCGAAGTACAACCATTTAGTTTTCCCACCTTTTTCAAACAAGTTAAATGTATTTTGTGAAACTGTAACCTGAGCAAAGAACAAACCCTATGCAAGTTAAATCCTTTCTAGACCTATAACAATTGTACCAGTAACAAATAAAACTCACCCGAGGAAATAAAAATCGAGGTAACAGCTGCTATCCTTATCAATTGCTTCCACAGAAGTTCAAAATTGGACACTCAATAGCTACCTGCTTCGAGGCCGATATACACAGTATTCATAACAATCTGTTTAGTTACTACCTCCAAGTACATCAAATGCAAAATCCTCTATGCTAGTCAAAAATGTATATGATAGTTGACGAAACATGAGGTCATATGATATATCGTAAAATATAATATACATGTGACCACAATCGTTGAATGCAATATTTATACGACGCGTCAAGTACTTTTTAGTTTTTCTAAAGATTATTTTTCGTGTTTCATTTGAAGCTTTCAGTTTGAAAGTCTTTCAGATCTGGGATCGCTATCGGCGCTTGTTGCTTTATAAGGTTTCCAAAGATATTTTGAAACTGTTATACCAGGAACTACTTACTGGTGGTGCAAATACAGAAGCAACTACCTGTTACTATTACTTGCTGTGCTATTCCACCAACACTCTTCGAAGCTGAGCTAAGATAGAAAGGTATATATTGCGATGTATATCAAGCGTGTTATCATAAAGGGTTTCAAGACTTATCGGAACGAGACGATAATTGATGATTTTTCGCCGCATCACAATGTTGTGATTGGTGCTAACGGTTCTGGTAAGTCCAACTTCTTTGCCGCTGTGAGGTTTGTACTGAGTGATGATTACAGCAACTTGAAACGTGAGGAGCGTCAAGGGTTGATACACCAAGGAGCTGGGGCCTCAGTCATGAGTGCCTCTGTGGAGATTGTTTTCCATGACCCTGAACATAGCATCATTGCACCCACTGGTATAAATAGCAATGGCAGTTCTGATGAAGTGCGTATAAGAAGAACAGTAGGTTTGAAGAAAGATGACTACCAAGTTAATGACAGGAATGTCACTAAAGGTGATTTAGTTAGGATGTTGGAAAGTGCGGGCTTCTATATGAGCAACCCATATAATATAGTCCCACAGGGCAGAATTGTCTCGCTCACTAATGCAAAGGATAAAGAAAGACTACAACTGTTAGAAGAAGTAGTCGGTGCCAAATCTTTCGAAGTTAAACTAAAAGCGTCAATGAAGCAAATGGATGAAACTGAACAGAAAAGAGCGCAAATATCGGCGGAAATGGAGGAGCTCGAGTCTAAACTCAACGAAATGGAAAAGGAAAGAAAAGAGCTTGAGAAATACAACAGCCTGGAAAGAGATAGAAAAGTTCTTAGATATACATTACACGATAGGGAATTACAAGATATAATCTCACAGATCGAAAGCTTGGACGGTGATTACAACGACACTCTGGGGTCCTCGAAGAAGTATATTTTGGAATTGGAAAAAAGAGAGAACATGATTAAAGAGGTAAATGAAGAAATCAAAAATTTACAAAAATCATTAAAACTGAAAGCAACTGTTGATCTTGAACAAGCTAAGGCAATTTTGGAGGAAAGTCTTGAAAGATCAGAAGCAATTAAATTGCAACTGAAAGATATAAAGGAAAAGATTAAACAAAACAAAGAGCAACATGACAATGATCGCAAGAATTTGAAACTGATAACAGAAATAATAGATTCCAAAAAATCAAAGAGGAGAAAGATCAGTCCTAGATTTGACCAGTTGCAATCAGAGGAGAAATTGATAAAACATCATCTGAAGGAATGTATAGAAAAACAGAACAACTTTCTTCTAAAGAAGGGAAGTTATGCAAGATTCAAATCTAAAGAAGAAAGAGATGAATGGATTAATTCAAAAATAAAGGAACTCAGCGAATCGATAAATACCATGAAAGCATCAACTACTGAGTTGAAGGAACAGAAATCCTCTATTGATGTAAAAATCAATGAGTCAGAAAACAATATAGAAGAGCTAGAAGATTCTCTCAATGGTCCTGGTATCAAAGCAGAAATTGAGGATATCGAGAAGGAATTGATTAATCTCAGAAGAAAGTATACGGCAAACATTGATGCACGAAAGGAAAAATGGCGTGAAGAGCAAAAACTTCAGATGATTTCGGATTCTCTTGTAAATGAAGTCAAAGAAAATGAAAGATCTTTAAATGAAACAATGAGTAGATCTTTAGCAAATGGTTTCAAAAACGTGAAAGAAATTTGTGAAAGGCTAAATCTAGGAACAGAATCTGTTTTTGGCACTGTTGGTGAGTTGATACAAGTTAATGAAAAATACAAAGTCTGTGCAGAAGTGATTGGTGGAAACTCGTTATTTCATGTAGTAGTCGATACCGATGAGACAGCCAGCATACTCATGAACGAATTATTCAGAATGAAAGGTGGTCGAGTTACATTTATGCCGCTTAACAAGTTGAAAAATGGCAATCAGAACATTGATTATCCATCTGATCCAAATATACCATGCACACCTTTAATCAAGAAAATCAAGTATGATATGCAATTTGACTGTGTTGTGAAGCAAGTTTTTGGACGTGCTTTGGTTGTTAAGGACTTGACAAATGGGTTGTCAATTTCGAAACAATATAAGCTGTCTTGCATTACTTTAGATGGTGATCGCGTTGACGGAAAAGGTGTCCTGACGGGTGGCTATCTTGAGCAAAGCAAAAAATCGAGGTTAGAATTACTACAAACTGTTGCATTATCGAAGAGACAGTTACTTGAAATTAGCGCCAAATTGACAGAGATTAAAAATGAACTAACCGAAATGGATAATGATATAGATAGCACAAATGGTAGTATTCGCCTTGTAATGAACAGAAAGGAGAATATGCAATCAAATTTGAACACTTGGAAGCATAAATTGTCACATGAAAGAAACGAACTCTTATTCTTACAACAAGAAAAGACTAATATCTGTGAGAAAATAGATTCTGTTGACCTAAATTTGGGAGTTTCCGGTGAAAAATTGACTCAATTAAAAATCGACCTGACTAAGACGTTTAATAATGAATTGACCACAGAAGAAAAGAAAGAGATAGAAATACTATCAAAAGAAATTCTCGAAAACCAAAATAAACTGAATTTGACCTCTGAAACATTATCACATCTGTCTGTCGAAATTGACACAATCACTGCAGAATTGGAATCCAAACTGATACCACAACAAAATGACATTAAGCAAAAATTGCTAGATTCTTCTGACAGCATCATAGAACAGCTATTACTTGATTCTGAAGAACTTGAAGGACGTGCCAGTGAAGCTGACAATCAGCTCACAATTCAAAAAGGAGCTCTTCAATCGATCGAAAAGGAGATCGAGAGCACAAAGGCAGAGATTACCAACAAAGAAAGAATACTTGAAAAAGCTAACAATCAACAAAGACTTCTCTTGAAGAAATTGGATGAATATCAAAAGGATGTTGATAAAACAATGATCAAAAAAACCACGTTGGCTACCAGAAAGAAAGAAATTGAACAAAAGATAAGGGAAGTTGGAATTATTTCAGAGGATACGCTTGATAAATTTAAAACTCTATCAAGTGAAGATCTTTTATTAAAACTAAATGAAGCCAATAAGGAAATTTCAGGGATGAGAAATATTAATAAAAGAGCATTCGAAAACTATAAGAAGTTTAATGAGAAACAATCAGAACTCAGAGAGAGAGCAACAGAATTAGATGACTCAAAACAATCTATACAAGACTTAATTATAAAATTGAAAGAACAGAAGCTTAATGCAGTCGATAAAACCTTTGATAAGGTTTCAAAAAATTTTGTTATGATATTCGAAAAAATTGTTCCCAGGGGGACAGCAACATTGAATATTCACAGAATCAATCTACAAGGGACGGACGACAATTCTGAGTTATTTACACAAAGCAACGAGCACACGACACCATATGAGGGTGTCTCTATTTCAGTCTCGTTTAATTCTAAGCAAGATGAACAATTAAAGGTAGAACAACTCTCAGGAGGTCAAAAAACAGTATGTGCTATAGCACTGATACTTGCTATACAAATGGTAGAACCTGCACCATTTTATTTGTTCGACGAAATCGATGCCGCTCTTGATAAACAATACCGAAGAGCTGTTGCTCAAACCATCTCCCAACTATCTAACAATGCACAATTCATTTGCACTACATTTAGATCTGATATGGTGGATGCTGCTAATAAATTCTACAGAGTAAAATATGAAAATAAGCAATCTTCTGTTATTGAGGTAACAAAGGAGGAGGCCAAGCGGTTTATTAAAGGTGGCAATAAACTATCCGAGATATAATTTCTGAAATCCCGATTGATATATATTGGCAGTGTTAACATGCTCCTAGTTTTCAAAATGCTAAAATAGTATTCATGTCTATAAAATAAACACATTTATACGTAAATACATGTCTAGCTGAATATATGTTGTATTGCAAATTCAAAACTAGCAATTCACCTTTTTTTAGAGTCTCGTATTAGTGAAGCAAAGCCTGTTGACTTCTTTTTCTTCTTAAGTGCACTACTAGCTGATTTAGCACTGATAAATGAATCTACTGCTTTACTTTTCTTTTTGGACTTACCATCATTTGAATCAGAATCAGATGACGAATCAGAGTCGCTGTCCGAGCTCGTGTTAGAGTCACTATCTGAATCAGAGTCAGATTCGGACCCAGAACTGGATTCCGATGTGCTTGACTCTGAACTTGATTCGGAATTAGACAGTGGTTTCACTGGTATTTGCTTTGTTACACCTGATGCCTGCTTATCTACAGTAGGCTTATATCCCAAACTCTTTTGTTGGGAACTGCTGACACCAAGTGAGAAAGACACATTAGAGGAATTTCCTTTTCCACCTACAATTTGGTGAGCCGTGCTTCTACCTTTGATTGTGGACTCTCTTACATCAGGGATTCCTCGAGAGACTAAATCTGATAAAGAGCTTAGCGAAGGCCTTATCTTTTCAGGTAACGCCTGTAGCACGCCAACAAAGGGTTCTTTTTTTGTGCTGTTGCTACCAGACGTTGTTGCTTCAATTTTTTTGCCTTCAATCTTGTTGTCATTTTGTTGAACTGAATTATTTTGATGTTCTTGATCAATAGAACTTGATGTAATTTTTTTGTCAATTACAGGTCCTTTAGGCACATCAACAATCAACCTCCTGGTCTTTCTATAATCTTTACTCTCATCTTCAGATGATGATGATTCATCAGATGATTCATCAGTGGAGCTATCATCGGTCGAACTTTCTTCAGTTGCTGTGTCATGATTATGTCCAGAAATACCCCTAACAATACCTGCTTTATTTACAAGCTGCGAAGATACTGAATTTACTGAGTCAGTATCAGGATTTCTATTCATTCTATTCATTTGGGTATCAACTAGAGCCGGTGAACTACTACCAACTGCAACTTTAGTGTTAAGATTCATATTATCGGAGGTTGAGATAGGGTCCATATTACTCGAAACATCAATCAAGCCTTCATTTTTACTTCTAGATCCAAGACCCATACTTCCTAAATCAGCAGTAGTTGCTGAGTCTCGTTTGGTATTATTATGTGTCACTCTTATCTTCTTATCAGTTTCCTCTTTAGTACCTGTTTGTTTCTTTGATTGGTTACCTATGACATTACTATTGTTCCCATCCAAGCGCCCAATGACAGCAGTTGTCTCAGGCGAAGTCACAGCCTCTAATTGCTGGCTTTTACCATTAACTCTATTCTGTTGCTCCCTGATTTTATTTTTCACCGGACTTGGCAATCTAGTAACAGCTTCCACTCGTTGCTCCAACTGTTCGTCTAAACCATTTCTGCCATTGGTCTTCTGTGAGTTATTAACAGGCGGAGCAGTATTACTATTTAGATCTTTTTCTGATGGTGCACTTTTGACATTATCAAAAGATCTTACATGTATACCTGATTTAGAATCATTGCCCTCAACATGTTTGTCAACCTCGCTTGTAAACTGTGAAGAAATGCTATTATCCTTTTCTGAAGTCGTAATGTCTTGTTTATTTTTACTGGCAATATTTGGATTTTTACTTGACCCCGATTGATTCTCAACTGAAGATGGGGTTACTTTGTTTTTAGTTGAAGTTTGGGAGGCATTTATATCAGAAGGTGATTGTGAGATAACTACATTGCCAAAACTTGCATTAGGCAGTTTTTTCGTAGGTAAATCAACTTTCGCAGTTGCTTTGCTCGTCGATAAATGGTTATCACCCTGTTCACCTCCAGTCAATTTTGTGTACAATGTATCTCTAGCTGATACATTTGGGTTTTGCTGTTTATGACTAGCTACATCCACAGTGTTATCCTGTACTACTTTCTTTGACTGCACACTGTTATTTTGGGTAATGGAGATTTCCTTCTGTGTGCTATCCAAGACTTTACGGTCAACGCGCTTTGAGGGTTTATGCTCAGTGGCGGGGCTAGCAGTCTCTTTGTCCTGTACTGCCTTCGTAGATGGCGTATTCTTTACTTGAGTGAC
>ERZ1036435.406-NODE-406-length-19972-cov-154.233670_pt1 | contig 19972 bp, 29 predicted proteins | sample MGYA00514223_ERZ1036435 | MGnify/ENA primary metagenome ERZ1036435 (study PRJEB33795, sample SAMN09464927) | human gut metagenome | host: Homo sapiens | place: USA: Stanford, California | collected 2016-08 | study: EMG produced TPA metagenomics assembly of the... | reverse complement strand
AAAGCGGTGTTGATTTGATGTTTGATGAAGAAACAGAAGCGGAATTAGTTGAATACCGTGAACAATTCATGTTTAGAGATGAGATTGAACTTCAAATTCTTCAATACTTGGAAATGCCTGTACCTAAGGATTGGGAAACGAGAACAACAACTGATCAGTACATTTACACGACTAAATATTTTGCAAATAGTCCTGACTGGGCTTCAGGGGGTCAACCGATGAATCGAGTAGCTACCAGGGAGATTATGTTCAATCTGTTCCATAAAGAATCGAACGACCAAAAACTATCTCGAAAGATAAGTTTTATCATGGATAATTTAATCGATTGGAAGAAACAATCGTACAAAGTTAACGGAAAAACAACTAGAGGTTATAAAAGAATTTTACCTTAAAAAAAGGTTACACGTATGGTGTAACCTTTGGGTAAAATCGGTGTCTACGTGTAACCTTTTACCACACGTAGTTACACGTAGGTTACATGTTTTTTTCGCTACGTGTAACCCTTAGAAACGTTGATTTAACAATGTTTATAGATACTTTTTATATAAAAAGTTACATGTTTACATGTTTTTTTTAGAAAAAGTATATTGTAAGTATAAAAGCCTATTAAATCAACATTCTTATGTTTTTATTTTAATGTTTTTGAAAAATACGTGTAACCATGTAACTTCGGTTAATTTTATAAAAAAATAGTAAAGGAGCGATGCTTATGAACAATATAAAAATGTATGTCATTCGAGATGCTAAATATCCACAATGGTACTTCCAACATATCGAAGACTACTCGAGTATGATGGGGTATCTTGCGAAGAACCATCCGCAATATACGCATAAATTTACAACTGACATTAAACAAGCGATGCATTTTAAAACGCCAAATGAAGTACTGGAGTTTATTAAAGAACATGCTATCGAAGGGACTATCGTTAAGGACCCGTACCAAGAACGAGTTAGCAAAGTGGCTTTTAAGTATATGGGTGAGAATTACGGTGAAGCGATCAGTTACATCCACGGAATGATTGAAGATTCGAGTGAGAAGATGTTAGCTGCTTCCAAAGCGTTAAAAGTGAATGTAAATACATTGATTAAGTTTATGAAAGACCCATATTCAGTTGCAGCTCATATTCGAGATCGTATTGTAGAAAACTTAGTGAATCTAGAAAAGGCGGTGAAGGCAATTGGCTAAAGATGAATTTGAAAAATTAAAAGACGATGTGCATTACTTAATTGTAGCACATTGTAAATACAAGGATATGTTAATGTATGACAGAGCGTTGAAGCAATTTCAGGATGATATCAACTATGGGCAACTCGAAGGGATGAGCTACAATGAACGATTTGCTTTCTTGCTTGGATTCGAAACGTCATTGAAGACGATAGACAATGCAATCAAATTAAACGAGCAATTGAAGAAAAATCCAAGCATGATTGAATGGCCTACGAGATTAAATCCCGATGACTATAAATATTAAAAAATAGAAATGGAGAATGAAAAATAAATGAAAACGAATCAATTATGGGTAATTTTTTGGCAACTGATGACGTACACGGTTTTTGTGTTGAATATCTTAGGGGTTTCTCGAATCCATATCGTTGTTCCTGCAGTCACATTATTTGCTGGAGCAATTGCAGGATATGAGAAAGAAATAGACAAATAGGAGGATAACGATGGAAGGTAAAACAAAATATGAAGCTCTTGTGGAAGAACTACAAAAAATAATGGAAAATTTCAGAGATGGGGTAATTGAGATTGGAGAGAGACTTTCAAAAATATTACCTGATATTGAAATTCCTGATGAAGAGGAAGATACATGGAAAATGAAATGCCCGTATAAGGATGGGGATAAACATTATTGTATCCACTCGAGTGGAGACGTTTTTTCAGATTCTTGGCGTGACATAGAGGCTGATTATAGTTTTTTTAGTCAAGGTAACATCTTCAAAACAAAACAAGCAGCAGAACTAGAAGCCAAGCGCAGAAATCTATTAACACGATTCAAAGCATTCAGAGATGAGTGTAATGGGGATTGGAAGCCGGATTGGAAAGACAACCACAGTCGCAAATATTACTTTGCACTAAACGGAATAGGACTAGATATCCAAGTGGCATACAGTGTAAATTGTTTTGAGAATTTTGGGTATTTCAAAGAAAAAGAAAACGCAAGAAAAGCTATTGAATTATTCGGTGATGAAATCGAAGAATTGTTTGTGGAGTGTGAGTAGATGAAAAAAATAACGATTGAATTAACAGATAGTGGTGGGTATAGAATAAATGGCATGGAAAATATCGAGTCACGTTCAGAAAGTATATGGTTGATGTTAGCTGCACGGCATATAGAAGATGGAGCATTAAAAAAAGGATACTTACCTGACTTAGAAAAAGGACTAGAAGAATGGGTTGATAAAAATAATACGGATAAAATTCGGCTTTTAACTGAAAAAGAACACGAAAATTTAGGAATTGGCAAACCACTATTACCGACATACATTCAAATTGAACTACCTAGCAACGCACCTTCAAAGGTTAAACCAATTGTGATTTTACCTAGTGTGGAAGCTGAAAGTGTGGATGTAAAAGTAGCTCAAAATGGCAAAGGTTTCGTATTGTTTGATGCAACACTACAACTTAATCAATCACACGTAATCAATATGAATACGGAGGTATAAAGATGAATTTACAAGAAAATGCTCGAATAAAAGAAGCAGTAAATAAGCCTAGTCACTATGTAGGTGAAAAAGGATTAGAAGTGAAAGAAGTACTTGAAAACTTTGTGAAAAATAAAAAAGGCATGGAAGCTCATAGATGGTGTAGCGCTGTTGAATACTTATTAAGATATGCTGAAAAAAATGGAGTTGAAGACTTAAAGAAAGCTAGAAAGAACATTGAGTGGTTGATTGAAGAAGGGTAGGAAGAAAAAGGGAAAGGGGAGGTGTGTAAATGTCAAAATCGATACAGGATGAAATCATGGACTTAAAAGAGCAAGGACTGAGCTGGGTACAAATTGCAACTAGACTCAATCTTGCAAGCATGGAAGTCGCTCGAGGTAAGGTTAGAGGTACACCACGTTACAAAGAGTTTCAACAAAGGCAAGGAGTAAATGTTGAAAAATCTCAAACTAAAGAATTTAATAACGATGGTTCAATCGGTTCTCAAATCAGAGTAAGACAACAACAACGAAAAGTATTCTCTAATGAGGAGCTTATTCGATTACATGGATTCAATCCTGATGAGGTTAAACTAAAAACAGCAACATCTAATGAATGGACTACTCCAACAAACGGAGAAACTTATTATAATTATCAATCGAAAATCGTTGTAGTGCCTAAAAGGTGGGATATGTCCGCTCAAGATGTTAAGAAAATCTTTGGAGATATTCCTCAACGTAAAATTGAATTATTAGATAAGAAAATTCCAAACGAATACTTATTGATTCCTTTGTCAGATTTACACTTTGGGCATAATTCTCATCTTGATTATTTAAAATTACAGAGAGAAATTGCGGAGCGCATTATGAATCGCTATAAGGAAATCCTTATAACGCTACACGGAGATTATTTTCATGTTGATAATTTTCTGAATACAACTGAAAGAGGAACTAGAGTCGATGATGTCGACTTCGAGGCTGGATTAAAAGCTGGTTATGATTTTCTCAGTCCATTGCTAGATTTAGCGTTAGAAAATAGTCCGAACGTTAAAGTCGTGTACTTGAAAGGGAATCATGCTCCTAGTGTGGATTATTTATTTGTGAGTATGCTAGAGCATATATATCCTCAAATAAAATTCGATGTCGAAATCAAAGAATTTAAACATGCATGGTTAGGCAATCACTCAATATTCATGCATCATGGCGATAAAGTAAAATCGCCTAATAAATTATTTGAAATCATGGTGTCGCATTTTGGAGAGGAATGGGGGAAAAGTCAATCAAGATATTTGATTACTGGGCACTTTCATCATGAGAAATCACTATCGTTTGCAGGGTTAACTTGGTATCAACTACAAAGCCCTAGCAAGCACTCGAGCTACGATAAAACATACGGATATGACACTAGCGAATCAGGGCAAATGCTTTTTGAGTTTTCAGAAACGAAAAGGAGTGCGATTTATTATGTATAAGAAAAGGAGAAAAATATGGAACTAACTTTATATTTAGAAAATGGGGAAGAACTAGTATTTGAAAATGTGACTGATTTTGAACCAGTATCATACGTGAAAGGCCTTATAAAATTCAATTATATAAGTGTGCATGACGGTAAGAAGAAAAAGGCGTTTTTTAATATCAGCAGTTTTGGCAGTTTTGTAGGTTTATCAGTCGATAAGGAGGATTTTGATGTTAACAGTTTATTCTAGACCAAATTGTATGCAATGTGAGATGACTAAGATGTGGCTGACTCAGAACAATATTCCTTTTGAAGCCGTGGATATTGAAGCAAATCCAGGAGCGTTGGAATTACTCAAACACTATGGATACAGTTCACTTCCAGTCGTTGCTATTGACGATGAATTGAGCGACGAATCAAAAACATGGTCAGGATTTCAAATTGAAAAATTAGAAGCTTTATTGTGAGGTGGATAATGGAAGATAAATGGTATTACAGATTACGTGCTGGAATCATAGAAAGAGCGGTTGATGATTACAAGATAGCATTAAGGCGCTTGCTTTCAAAAGGTGTAGTGGATTCTAATTGGAATTTGAGAGAAACACATTTCAATAAAATATATCATCAAACAGCATGGAATATGAAAATGGACTGCGAGCGGTTCTTTTTCAGTCAATATTTTGATTATTTATCAGATACTGAAGACTTTGGGCCAACGCTAGTCAAAAGGATTAGAGAGGATGTGAAGAATGGGCATTAAACATCAATTGAAGCAAATTCGTTTAATCGATTTGGAAATAAAAACAAAAATAGAAGAGTTAGATCGTTTAAATAATTCTTTCTTAAAATCTCCTTCTCTAAAAGAAGTGAATGTGCAAGAGTCGAAAGTAGGCCTTAAAGACGATGCTTACGTCAAATTGATTAGCTTGAGTGAGTACATCGACCAAAGAGTTGATAACTTGATTGATTTGAAATATCAACTGATTAAAGCAATTGAGCAATTGGACGATTCTAAAGAACGAACCATCATTTGGATGAAATACATCTCTTCTAAGAATTGGGACGAAATTGCTGAAGAATTGCAAATTTCTAAAACTACACTATTCATTCTTCATGATGAAGCGGTTAAAAAAATCGAAAGATGTACTAAAAAAGATGATTCTGTACCAAGTAGTACTAATGATTCTATGATATAGTTATGATGTGAAAAGATGTGGAAAGAGATATTCTTTTTTCTCATGGTTTAAACTCCTTTAATTTTTCCCTCAAGTCCTCCAGCTTGAGGGTTTTTGTATGCAATGAAACGAGGTGATGGAAAATGGGATGACCGAAAAACAACAGAAATTTGCCGATGAGTACATCATCAGTTTGAACGCTACTCAGGCTTATAAAAAGGCTTATCCGAATGTTAAGAAAGATGATGTTGCGAGAGCAAATGGAAGTAGATTGCTTGCAAATGCTAACGTAAAAGCCTATATAGACGAACAACTAGAAGAATTAAAATCCGAACGTGTCGCAGATCAACAAGAAGTGCTTGAATTTTTAACAGCAGTCATGCGTGGAGAAGTCACAGAGCCTTTGCTTGTACTTGACGGTGACGGTTATCAAAAAGTTATGGATGCTAAACCGAATGTGTCCACGAGAAAGAGTGCAGCGGTTGACCTTGGCAAGCGTTACGGTTTGTTCGTGGATAGGCAAGAAATCACTCAAAAGAATATCGACATCAAAGTAGGGGATTGGGATGACGACGAAGACTAATCCGAAAATCAACATCATCATCGATCGTCCTAATCGTGTTTTTAATAAGCATATCTACGAACATCTATTTGACTACGACACCTTCACAGAGGTGCATTACGGCGGGGCTTCGTCTGGCAAAAGCCATGGAGTGTTTCAAAAGATAATTCTTAAAGCGCTCAAATCATGGAACAAACCACGAAAAATATTAGTGTTGCGTAAGGTTGCTTCTACGGTACGCGACTCAGTGTTTGCGGACGTGCAAGCAACATTATCTTATTTTGGGATACTTAATTTGTGCAAGGTTAACATGAGTGCCTTTCGCATTGAATTACCGAACGGTGCCGAGTTGATTTTCAAAGGGATGGATAACCCAGAGAAAATTAAGTCCATCAAAGGCATTTCCGATGTGGTCATGGAAGAAGCGTCTGAGTTTACGCTTGATGATTACACACAGCTAACGTTGCGTTTAAGGGATAAAGTGCATAAACAGAAACAAATCTATTTGATGTTTAACCCAGTATCCAAAGCAAACTGGGTATATAATGCTTTTTTTGTGAGAGATCCTAAGAATACAGTGGTTTATCAAACGACGTATAAAGATAATCGTTTCTTGGACGACTTAACTAAAGAGAATATCGAGGAACTAGCCAACAGAAACGAAGCGTACTACAAGATTTACGCTTTAGGTGAGTTTGCGACACTTGATAAATTGGTATTCCCTAAGTATGAAAAACGATTGCTTAACAAAGGCGAGTTGGCGCACTTGCCAGCTTTTTTTGGTCTTGACTACGGTTTTATCAATGACCCATCAGCCTTGCTTCATGTAAGGATAGACGATGATAACAAGCGCTTATACGCTGTTGAGGAGTTTGTAAAAAAAGGATTGACGAATGACAAGATAGCAGAAGCCATTAAAACGCTTGGATATGCTAAAGAGCAGATACGAGCAGATAGCGCTGAAAAGAAATCTAATCAAGAATTGCGAAATCTTGGTATTCCTAGGGTTGTTGATGTGCAGAAAGGTCCTGGGTCAGTCATACAAGGTATTCAGTATCTCTTACAGTACGATTGGATTGTTGATGAAAGATGCGTGAAGCTGATTGAAGAACTTGAAAATTACACTTGGAAGAAAGACAGAAAGACAAATGAGTACATCAATGAGCCAGTAGATAGCTATAACCACTGCATCGATGCGATTAGATACGCTTTGCAAGACAGAATATATAAATCAAACATCAAACTATTTAAAGGAGGTTTTTAAAAATTGGCAAAAGTTTTTGTTAACAAAAGAAAGGTTATAACAACAACAAGTGATGTAATAACTGAGGAAGTCGTAACCGAGGCAGTTAGGTTACACATGAGTAAGTTAGTTAAAAACTACATTGAGAGCGAGGATATGTATCTCTCTCAGCATGAAGTTTTAAAAATGGCAAAAAAAGATAGCTGGAAACCTGATAATCGCTTGGTGTTTAATTACGCTAAGTACATTGTCGATACGTTTACAGGATATCAAATTGGTGTTCCAGTTAAAATCAAACATGAAGACGAGAACGTGAACGAGTTTGTCTCAAGTTTCCGTAAAATCAATGACATGGAAGACTCAGAGTTCGAGCTTGCAAAAATGTCAAGCGTGTTCGGACATGCTTTTATTTATGTGTATCAAGATGAATATAAACGAACTAGAGCGACATACAATAGTCCGATTAATATGTTTATCGTTCATGATAACAGCATTGAAGAGCGTCCGTTGTTCGCAGTAAGGTACACGTTTAACGAGAATAATCAAGAAGGTGTCGGGCAGGTTATCACGAATGATGAAGTGATTGACGCTACATTCACGACTGGTGGCTCAGTCAGATTTGGCGAGCGTACTCAACACATTTACAGTTCTATCCCAGTTGTTGAAGTGATTGAGAATGAAGAACGACAAAGTATTTTCGAAAGTGTCAAGACTTTGATTAACGCTTTAAATAAGGCAGGAAGCGAAAAAGCGAACGATGTAGACTACTTTGCGGACGCTTATTTGAAAGTTCTAGGAGTAGAGCTACAGGAAGAAGACGCTAGTCAGATTAGAGAGAATAGAATTTTCAATCTATGGAAAAACGGAGACGGTCCATTACCAGAAGTTGCTTTCCTTGAGAAACCAAGTTCAGATACAACGCAAGAGAATTTAATTAGTTTATTGAAAGAGTCTATTTTCGCTATCTCAATGGTAGCCAATATGTCTGAGTCTGAGTTCGGTAACTCGTCTGGTACGGCACTTGCTTTCAAACTGCAAGCTATGGATAACCTAGCTCGAATGAAAGACAGAAAACTACAATCCGCATTCAACAGATTGTATAAAATCGTTTTTAGTGTTCCATTGACGACTGTTTATGAAGCCGCGTGGACAGGATTGACTTACACGTTTACTAGAAATGTACCTAGAAACATTCTAGAAGAAGCTCAGATTGTTGGACAATTATCTGGTCAAGTGTCAGAGGAAACTAAACTTTCTGTTTTATCTATCATCGATGACCCACAAAAAGAGATTGAAAGAATGGAACGTGAAGAGGAGGCTATGGGCGACCTTGAAACACGTCTAGAAAAACAAAAAATCTACTCGGATGCTGAGATTGACGAAAGCAAGAAGGTTATAGTCGATGTTGAATAACAAATACTGGGAAGATAGATACCGAGCCGAGGAAAAAGCAAGGGAGCTGGCAGATAAGAGGGTAGCTTTCCAATTGCAGGGAGTCTATCAACAACACGCCAACAATATTCAGAAAGAAATCGATAGCTTTTGGCAACGTTATGCTGATAAAGAAGGGATCACGAAGTTAGAAGCTAAACAACGAGCAGATAGGCTTGATATGGTTAATGTTGGGTTTAAAGCTAAGCAGTTAGTCGAGCGAGCTAATCGTTTGAGGGAACGTGGTCAGAAAGTAACTAACGATGATTTTACAAAAGCAGAAAATGACTTGATGAGATTGTATAACTTGAAGATGAAAACAAGTCGTTTAGAAGTGCTACAAGCGAATATCAAGTTGCATCAATACGATTTAGCCTTGAGTGAGTTTGAAATCATTGATAGACACTTGATTGAATCAATCAGACGTGAAAATTTGTTTAGCGCTGGTGTCTTGAATATGACACTCGGAAGTTTTGAATCTTCAAAAATATCTGCTGATTCTATCGTGTATGCCAATTTCAACAATGCGACGTGGTCGTCTAGAGTTTGGGAAAGACAAAACGAATTAAGAGATATTGTTAAGAAAGGCGTTGCGGATACCGTCCTGAGAGGTAAAGGAACAAACATTCTTATTAACAGCCTTAAAAAAGAGTTTGATGTTTCGTATAGCTACGCTAGACGGTTAGCAGTAACGGAATCAGCAAGGGTATACTCAGAGGCACAGGAGGCCAACTATAAGGCTAATGGTGTTGAATGGTTTGAAGTCATGACCGAATTAAAAGCGTGTCCGATTTGCCAACCGTTCAACGGGAAGATATTTAAAGTATCTGAGTTGGTTCCAGCATTGAACGCACCACCATTTCATCCTAACTGTCGATGCACGACGGTTCCGCATTTTGGGAAAGATTTAAATCGCTCAGATAGTGATGAAGTAGTAACTAGAAGAATAGATTTAAGTGCTATTTAGCGCTCAGAAAAGGAGTAAAAGATGTTTATTTGGGATTTAGTATCAATTGCTTTAGGGTGGTTGGTATTTTCGTTTTTAATGCTAGTTATCATAGCAGTTGTAAAAGCGATGATTAATGTAATCAAAAAATAAGATAACCGTATGGAATCCCGTACGGTTATTTTATTGTCCAAGCATTGAAGACTTTAAAAGCTATGGAAAATACAGTCGGGGACGACTTTAAAAATAGGAGGTTCGAAATGAACGAAGAAACACAAACAGTCGAAACGGTTGAAGAACAAAAGGTACCTGCAGAACCTACACCACAACCGCAAGACGAAAAGAAGTACACGGACGCAGATGTCGATGCTATCATCGATAAGAAATTTGCTAAGTGGAAATCAGAGCAGGAAGCTAAGGAGAACGAAGCGAAAAAACTACGTGAGATGAACGAAAATCAGAAAGCTGAGTATGAGCGTAAGAAACAAGCTGATTACATTGCTGAACTGGAAGCTAAAATCAACCGTAGTGGACTAGAGCGAGAAGCCTCAAAAATGCTTTCTGAGGGCGGTATTGCAGTTGATGATAAAATCCTAGGCTTAGTTGTCAAAGATACCGCAGAGAGCACGCAAGAGGCTGTAGAAGGCTTTGTTGCGTTAGTGAATGAACTCGCTGATAAAAAGGTAAGCGAGAAACTAAAAGGTAAAACGCCTAAGAAAATGGAAGATACTTCCGCTGGTGAGATTACCAAAGAACAATTTAACAAAATGGGATATCAGAGCAGAAATGAATTGCTGCGAAATAACCCCGAACTATATCATAAATTGAAAGGATAATGAATAAATGACACAAACTAAAATTGCACAATTAGTAAACCCTGAAGTTATGGCTGACATGGTTTCAGCAAAATTACCAAAAATGATTAAATTTACACCGCTTGCTTACGTTGAGCGTGAGTTAGTAGGGCAACCTGGAAACACAGTAACAGTAGCTAAATGGGTATATTCTGGAGATGCTAAAGACATCACTGAGGGTGAAGCAATCGTCCCAGACCAATTAACTACAGACAAATCAACAATGACAATCAAAAAAGCTGGTAAAGGTGTCGAAGTAACAGACGAGGCTTTATTATCTGGTTACGGAGACCCATTAGGTCAAGCAGCGCACCAAATTTCATTGGCTATTGCGAACAAAGTTGACAACGACTTAGTTGTTGAGGCTAAAAAAGCAACTCAATATGTTGATGACGCACCTACAACTGGTGCTGCACTTGATAAAGCTTTAGCAGTGTTTGAGGACGAAGAAGACGCTCGCTATGTTGCACTCGTAAACCCTAAAGACGCTATTGATTTACGTGCTGATACTGTTAAAGAATGGGTACGTGGTTCAGAAATCGGTGCGAACATTGTTATTTCTGGAACATTTGGAGAAACACACGGTGTTCAAATCGTGCGCTCTAAGAAAGTAGAAAAAGGAAAAGGATTCCTTGTTAAAGTTTCTGCTGTTGAAACAGATACAGACGATGTTGCTAAGTATGGAGCATTCGTTATCAACTTAAAACGTGATGTGGCTGTTGAAACAGACCGTGATATTCTAAAGAAAACTACTGTTATTACTGGGGACGAACACTATGGTGTTTACTTATACGACCCTACAAAAGTGGTTAAATTTGGAGGTAATGCTTAATGGGTATGTTGTTACGACGACATTATCCAGAAAAGCCTGCTGAAACTGAAGGTATTAATTATAGCGACTTAACAGTTAAAGAGTTACAAGATATTGCGAGAGAACGTGATATCAAAGGTTATTCAACGCTAAACAAAGAGGAACTTATCGCAGTATTATTGGAGGGATAGTATGGAAAATATCACTCAGGCAAAAATATTGCTAGGGATTGAAGACAATCTACAAGACAAGTTACTAACAACAATAGCGACGTTGACAACTGCTAACTTTTTAGCATACGCAGGCGTGGATGATGTTCCAGAAAGCCTCGAGTATATTATTACCGAGGTCATTATTAAAAGGTTTAACAGGATTGGTGCTGAGGGAATGAAAATTCAATCCCTCGAAGGCACTTCAATGACATTCAATGCTGATGATTTCAGAGAATACGATAGTGTGATTAAGCGAGTTTTTTCAAAAACATTTAATGCGGGGTTTAAGATGCTATGAGATACAACGAAAGAGTGGAAATTATCGCTAAGCAACAAGAAGAGTACAATCCAGAAACGGGCGAATATACTTCTAATGAAGAAGAAAAAATTATCGTTCCAGTTCATGTAATGGACTTGGGGATTGATAAGCAAGTCGCTGTATTTGGAGAGTATAAACGTGGTTCAAAAGTGGTCTACTTCCAAAACACACCTAAAATCTCATTCACTTACCTAAACTATCGCAAAGAACGCTATAAATGTAGAGCAGATAAGCAGTCTGGAAGAGTATTTTATTTAGAGAAGGATAATTCTGTTGGGTAGCTTACAATTTGAATTAAAAGGCCTTGAAAAACTTCAAACTAAACTTCAAAGAGTCGCTAAAATGGAAGAGGTTGAACGTATCGTTGAGAAACACGGTGCAGACATGCAGAAAAAAGCAGTTAACAACGCTTCCAGATTTAGAGGTCACTATGAAGGTCGAGGCAAAAGTAAGCATTTTGTTAAACCGACAGGGGCGACTAAGCGTTCTATCTCTGTCAACAGTAGCAAGATAGATAGATTTAAATATAAAGTTGCACCAGGCACTAGTTACGCTGCTTACGTTGAATTAGGAACTCGCAAAATGAGCGCACAGCCGTTTATAAAGCCAGCTTTTGATGACCAGAAAAAACTATTTAAAGACGATTTGGAAAGGTTGGTTAAATGAAATCAAGAGAGCAAGCAGTTTTTGACAGCGTGTTTAAACGTTGTCTTTTGTTAGGGTACAAAACATACGATTATAAACCAGACGATGACGCGCCTTATCCGTTTGTAGAGTTGGAAGATACGACTTCCATACTTGTTCCAAATAAAACGGATGTGAAAGGTACAGTCGAGTTGGTCTTATCGGTATGGAGTACTCGTAAAAAACGAAAACAAGTATCAGATATGTGTTCGAGTATCTTAAGCGAAGCGATGAAGATTAGCGAGGCGGATGGTTATCATCTAGCCTTGAATATCTCGCAATCTACAATATCGCTTTTTGATGACAACACGACGGTCGAACCACTCAAGCGTGGTCGTGTTCGTTTAGTATTTACAATTTTATAAGGAAAGAGGTTAAATAAATATGCCAATTGCAAAAAAAGGGATTGATAGTATCCTATTATTCCGCTTGTTAGGCGAAGCAAGCAAAGCGGACGGTGCTAAACTAGCATTCCAAACTGAACATTCAACAGAGAAAAGCCGTGACACTAACTCAGTCAAAACTAAAGATGGAGTATTACAATCTGTAGGTGGTATTGAGGTTTCAATTACCGCAACTACAATCATGGCGGAAGACGATGAACTTGTTGCTAAGCTAGAAACGGCTATGGACAAGGGCGAACTTGTAGAAGTTTGGGAAATCGAGAAAAACGCTAAAAAACAAGGTAACAAATTCGAGGCTGTGTATTATCAAGGTTACTTGACATCGTTCAAGAAAACTAAAAACGCAGAAGATTTAATCGAGTTGGAACTTGAATTCGCAGTTAACGGAACTGGTGTGAAGGGTTATGCAACTCTTAACACTAGCCAAGCAGAAGTGGTTCAATATGAATTCGCTGATACGACAAAAGGAACAGCAAGTCCAGTTGCTGCAACACCTGGTCTAGGCGGTTAGAAATTAAGAGAGGTTAACGCCTCTCTTTTTTATTGTATTTTTTAGAAAAAGGAGAAAACAACAATGCAATTAAAAATCAATGATAAAACTTACAACATTAAATTCGGAGTGAAATTCGTTCGTGCGCTTGATAAAGCTTATCCAATCGAGCAACAAGGCTTGAAATTCGGAATGGCTCTATCTGCTAAAATTCCAGAATTGTACGCTAAAAATATCGCATCATTGGCTGATATTATCTACTATGGAACAGTTACAGAAAGCCCTCGTCCTTCATTGACTGAGGTCGAAACTTACGTTGAAGAGTGCGAAGATCTAGAACAATTATTTGATGATGTGCTTCAAGAATTGAGTGAGTCTAATGCTGGTAAGTCTTTGCTGTCGGAGATGAATCAAGGCCTCAAGAAGAAATAATTGAGAAATCATCTCTAGAAACGTTTGAGGAAATCATTATAAATTGTGTCCGATTTTTAAACATTACAGACATGAACGAGATAGGTCGTATGACAATGTACGAGTATGACTTGTTGATGACTGGAGTGTTGTTAAGAAAGCAAGATGAAGACGAGTTGTTGCATCGTTCTGCTTGGTTAACTAGACAGGTAGAAGCTACTAAATCGGACGGAAAAACTCCTTTATACAAGAAATACAGTGATTTTTACAAGAAAAAAGATACTAAACAAAAGTATCAACTCTCAGACGAAGAGAAAGAACTCTTACTGAGAGCAAACACGTAATGAAAGGAGGTATATAATGGCAGAGACTTATTCAGTCGAGGCGGTATTAACTGCTGTCGATAAAGGAATGAGTTCCACTTTGAACGGGTTACAGAAAGCAATCAACGGACTTCAAAAGTCGTCAAGCGCATTTGATAACATTTCAAATAAGAGCAGTTCGATGTTTAAATCAATGCTTGGTGCTGAACTTGTTGGCTCAGCAATTAAATCAGCTTTTGGAAGTATCAAAAGTACTATGAGCGAAATGGTCGGAGAGCTGAATAGTTCAAAAAAGGCTTGGGATACGTTCGATGGAAACCTTACTAAGCTAGGCTGGGGAAAAGACCAAATCAACCAAGCTAAAGAGGCTATGCAGGATTATGCTACTAAAACTATCTACTCAGCTTCAGATATGGCTAGTACATTCTCTCAAATGGCGGCGATTGGTCGAAATGATAGTGGCGAGCTTGTAAAAGCTATGGGTGGTCTTGCTGCATCCGCTGAGAACCCTAAGCAAGCGATGACATCCCTATCGCAACAAATGGTTCAAGCTCTAGCTAAACCGAAACTTACTTGGCAGGACTTCCGTATCATGATGGAACAAGCTCCAGCAGGTATGAGCGCAGTTGCTAAAGAAATGGGAATGTCGCTAAATGATTTGATTCTCAAAATTCAAGCTGGAGAAGTTAAAACCGATGATTTCGCCGAAGCGTTTAAACGTGCTGGGGCATCCATGCAAGATATGGCTACACAATACAAGACGATTGACCAAGCGATGGACGGTTTGAAAGAGTCACTATCAAACAAACTAAAGCCCGCTTTCGACACATTGTCTAAAGCAGGTATCAAGGCTTTAGAAGCGATTATGAATCAGATTGATAAAGTTGATTTTAATAAACTAGCAACAAATCTAGAAGGCTTTTTAAGCAAGATAGACTTTGAAGCGGTTATCGGAAAAATAACATCGTTCGTTGGTTCTGCCGTTGCTAAAATTAAAGAATTTTGGCAAGGCTTCACAAATACAAGTGCGATTTCTGATTTTAAACAGGCATTGAGCGAAGTTTGGGAGGCAGTTAAGAAAGTATTTTCAGCGTTATCTGGTGGCGATATGGCTTCCTTTGGCGAAAAAATTGGGAAAGTATTGTCAGTAGCTTCTGAAGCGATAAAAGCTTTTGCTAAAATCGTTCAAAGTCTAAGCCCTGAACAAATTCAAGCAATCGCCAAAGCTTTTATTGGTTTTAAGGTTGCTCAAAGGGCAATAAAACCTGTTGCAACCGCCTTAATAGGACTAAGTAAAGGTGTAGGCGCGGTTAAAGCCGTTTTTGGTGGTTTAGCAAGCTTTACGAGAGTGGCAAAAGCTTTAGGTGGTATTGCTAAAGGCTCACAAGCTGCTAGCTCAGCCTTAATTTTCATGGCAGGAAGTTCAAAACTTGCTAAGGGCGCAATGATTGGATTGAATATCTTTAGTAAGGTAGGCGGATGGATTGGTTCTGCAGTTAGTGCAATCGTTGCTTTCCTTGGTCCAGTCGGTTTAGTAATTGCTGCAGTCGTTGCAATCGGTGCAGCTTTTGTTGTCCTATGGAATAAATGCGAAGGTTTCAGAAATTTCTTCATCGGGTTATGGGACGGTATCGTCAATGTTGCCTCAAATGCTTGGAAAGGTATTCAAGGCGCTTGGGACGGTATGGTAGAGTGGTTCTCTAATCTATGGAACGGAGTAAAAGAAACTGCTTCAAATGCTTGGAATGGTTTTCTAGAGAAAGCTAAGCCAGTAATTGACGCTATTAAAAAGGCGTGGGATAGCATTACGGAGTTCTTCTCTGGATTGTGGGAAGGCATTAAACAAATTGCCTCGAATGTTTGGAATAGTTTCCTAGAGGGCGCTCAACCAATCGTGGAGGCTTTAATGAATGTATGGAACGCCTTGACGGAGTTCTTTACGACATTATGGGACGGTATTGTTTCAATCGCTAAAACGGTTTGGAATGGTATTGTCGAAGTTGTTAAAACGGTGGTCGAAGTGATTAAAGGCGTTTGGAACGGCATTACAGAGTTCTTCACTAATCTTTGGAACGGTGTTGTAGAGGTTTCTACGAATGTATGGAATGGATTCGTTGAATTTATAACGCCTGTCATTGAAGTAATCAAAGGTTTGTGGAATGGATTCGCAGAATTCATGTCTGGTATTTGGAATGGCATTGTAGAGGTTGCTACAAACGTTTGGAATACACTTACATCTGTTGTTGAAGCGGTTTGGAATGCTATTCAGCAGGTTATAACGAACGCTATCCAAGTTATCCAAAACGTGATTACAACATACATGCAGATTGTTCAAAATGTATGGAATGCAATTTGGAATGTATTTACTACAATCGTTCAGACTGTATGGACTGTTATTTCAACGGTTATTTCAACTGTATTGAACGTGATAGCAGGCATCATCAAAGCGGTTACGGCTGTTATTAAAGGTGATTGGAGCGGTGCTTGGGAAGCTATTAAAGGAATAGCTCAGACTGTTTGGGAAGGTATTAAAACAGTTATTTCAACTGTCATTAATGCAATTAAGGACGTCATTAGTACTGTTTTAGGAGCTATTAAAGATACTGTAACAACAATCTGGGATGGTATTAAAGAATTTATTAGCGGTGCAATCAACGCGATTAAAGAGACTGTAGTAAATGTTGCTAACGGTATGAAAGAAGGTTTCTTAGGTGCTATGGATGCACTTAAGGGCGGAGTTTCAAGCGCTATTGATGCAATCGGTGGATTCTTTGATAGATTATGGAACATCGACTTATCAGGAGCTGGACGAGCTATCATGGATGGATTCCTAGGTGGATTAAAATCAGCTTGGGGCGCTGTCACAGATTTCGTTGGAAACATTGCTAACTGGATTGCAACGCATAAAGGTCCTATCTCTTATGACCGCAGATTGCTAATCCCAGCAGGGGAAGCTATTATGGGCGGTTTCAATAGAGCTTTAATGGGTGGTTTTGAAGATGTCAAAGGCAATGTGTCTGGAATGGCGGGCGGTATCCGTTCAATGTTCGATGATGCTGGTTCTAGAGTTTCAGCTATGTCAAATGCTTTACAGGGCGATTTCTCTAACAACGTATCTGGTACATTATCAGCAACTTATGAAGTCAACCAATCGAAAGAGCCTGCTGTTATTAACCTCGCTCTAGGCTCAAATGATTTTAGAGCCTTTGTAGCGGATATTTCCAATATTCAAAGTAAAGAAGAAAGGATAAGATTGAAGGCTTCAAGCCTTTAATGGTGACTTAAATGTATACTTTTAACGACACGGTAAAAGGCACACCGACATTTAACTCTGGTTTAGAAGTTCAATTCGGTGGAGTAAGCCTCAATCAAGAAATGAATAACGAGGACGGAACGTTTTTCGTGGCGAATACCACGGGACGGGACGTCCTTGATTTTCACCACGAAACAGCGAACATAAAAGGTCGAGACGGTCAATATCTCTATGGTGCGACTTACAAAGAGCGTGAAATTGAGGTACAGGTTAGACTAACTGGATATACTGATTTAGGCATGCGAAAACAGTATGAGCGTTTAAACCGCTTGTTGTTTTCTCGTCAAGCTAAGAAATTAGAATTTGGCGACGATGGAGAGAGATATTACAAAGCTATCTTTTCAAAAGTTAAAAAACCAGAATTGGAAGACGCAAACGACACAGTTATTAAACTACATTTCATTTGCTATGACCCATTTAAGTATACAGAACCTAAAAGTACAGGAAGCAACAAGGTTACTTATAACGGAGATTTTCCAACAGAGCCTATTTTGTACCTTACAACGCAAGCAAGTTCTGAAATTCGCATATTACACCTTGAAACTCAAAAATATATCAGATTAAAAGCTACTTACGTTCAAGATTCAAGTCTGGTAATTAATTGTGAAACTAGAGAAATCACGTTAAATGGCCGAAACGAGTTGATGAATTTTGATGTGGTTAACAGTCGCTATTTTAAACTCCAAAAAGGCGTGAATACATTCCAAGTTGAGGGTGCGACATTGAATGATATCCAGTACAAAGAGGTGTTCGCATGATTTATTTATTCAATCAAACAGAGGAACTGATTGATGTAATCGATGAAGCGAGCCTTGCGGATTTTACACATACGATTGAATTGAATCAGTTTGATAGAGCCAGTATTGAAATCCCTGTAGATTACAAGCCTAACATTATCAAAGAAGCCCAGTTTTTTGGTTTCCAATCAAGAGACGGGGCTTTTTGTTTATTTAGAATTTCCGAAAAGTCTTACGACATCGGTTTAACTATCCAAGGGATAGACAGGGCAGAAAGTGACTTACATTCATTCATCATCGAGAATAAGCGTCCTAAGGGAACCGCTGAACAAGTATTGAGTGGAATTTTAGAAGGAACAGGCTACCAATTAGGAAATGTAGATGGCTTGACTAGAACAGGTAAATTGAGTTTCTACTATATTTCAGTTCGTCAAGCGCTCGTTAAAATAATTGAGTCATACGCTTGCGAGTTCAAGGTTAGATATACCTTTGTTGAAAACAAGATAATTGGACGATACATTGACTTAAATCAACGCTTCGGGCGTGTTACAGGTCATCAATTCGAGTATGGCACTAACATTCTGAATGTTACATACGAAGAATCGTCTGATGACGTTGTAACAGCCTTGATTGGTCGTGGTAAGGGTGAACAAAGCACGGACGACAACGGTGAAGCTACGGGTGGTTACGGTCGCAGAATCCAGTTTAAAGATGTTGTTTGGTCTGTTGCAAACGGCGACCCTGTTGATAAACCAGCGGGACAAAATTATGTAACAAATGAAACTGCTAGAAATATCTATGGATTACATCAAGATGGCGTTATTAAGCATCGTTTTGGTGTATATACCAACGAGGATATTGAAGACCCTACTGAATTATTAAAAGCTACTTACAAAGAGTTACAACGATTATCCGTTCCAATCGTTACATTTAAAGCCAATCTATTAGATTTAGCCAATGCGATTGAGCAAGATATTTGGATTGGTGACAGCGTCGGAATCGTAAGAGACCAAATTGGGATTGCTTTTGAAGCTAGAATCCATAAATTAGTAATCGATAAATTGGATAATAACCGTTCAGTCGCTGAATTAGGCGATTATCAAACGTTACAGGCTAAAGACCGTGCAAGTCGTCAACAAGCTATCAGAGAGGCTGTTAGTGGCTTTAGTGAGTCATTATTTGAGCAATCTATTGCGAATGAGGTTGAAAGACGCAACAAGGAAATTGACGAAAAGGTTCGTATTATACAACTTGAAATTGATAACGTTGTAAAAGAATACAAAAACAAAGCGGAAGATTTCAGCGCTAAAATCCATGAAGAAGTGGAGAAAGAGCGTCCTGAGTTCTTGAAGCGTATCCGTGAAGAGTTGATGAGTGGTGCGGACTCAATCGCTGAATTAAGTAAAAAATTAGAACAGGTCAGTGAGACCGCAAGAATCAATGCTGGTCTAATTGGTGGTGATGGAACCGCTAAGTATAACAAGAACCGTCTCAATGGTAGCACGGCTAAGAAAATCGCCTACGGTACTGATTATGTCGAAGTTGGACATAACGGTGAAGGCTTTGAGCTAGGTAAACAGTATGTTATAAGTTGGTCAGCAACATGTACGGTTTACGGAAAGACAGACGTGACTGTGATCATAAACAAAACACCGTTTTATGGGGGTCATGTTCATTTTGAGCCTGCTAATCCACACTTGCCAGAGATTGACAAAGACTTAACAAATAAAGAGGAACAGGTATTAGCGGTTTATAATGACGGCTATCGCTTGACATTCTCGGGTGACTGGTATCAGAACGCAGTTCAGTTTGCGACAATTGATAATCGAACCAATCGAATTGAGTTTGAACCTGCCTATAAGACGATTGCGGACGGTCAGAATTCAATATATGACGGAAGTTGGAACGAAAATCCAACATTTATTTTTGATGGAGGTAGAACATGACGGAAACAAT
>ERZ1036435.405-NODE-405-length-20033-cov-4.890329_pt1 | contig 20033 bp, 18 predicted proteins | sample MGYA00514223_ERZ1036435 | MGnify/ENA primary metagenome ERZ1036435 (study PRJEB33795, sample SAMN09464927) | human gut metagenome | host: Homo sapiens | place: USA: Stanford, California | collected 2016-08 | study: EMG produced TPA metagenomics assembly of the... | reverse complement strand
AAGCGAATTTAGATATCAATAAACCACTGCGTCTATGAGTTCTCATATACACTTTATTAAACTTTATGTCTTTTAGATCAGCCCTATCCTTCTTTTTTTTCATATACATCCTCTTCTAATATTATACTTTGTTTTATCTCTATTTCGGAATTTTCTATTACAATTATATTTAACTTACCTCCATAGACACAACCACCATCAATATTTATTCGATTATCTTTTATTTCATAATAAGGTGCTTCTTTTACAGGACTATGACCGTGAAATACTTTTTTATGATATTTTTCCTTACTACTTAAAAATGGTTCTCTTATCCAAACCATATCACGATGAGTTTGATCCCAAAAGTTCTTATTAAAATCCACACCAGCATGTACAAAATAATAATTTGAACTTTCGTATCTTGTAGGGAGGTTCTTCAGCCATACTCTTAATTTTTTTTGTTCTTTAGCGAATTTTCTAAAACACTCTCGTCTACTCTCAGTTGTCGCTTCAGGATAAAATGATTGCAATGTTGTTAAGCCATTGTTTCTAAAATAATGATTTTGTCTTTTATCAATAGAATGTTCATACATTGCCTCTCTTATTGCTAGGTTAAACATATCCTCATGATTTCCTAATAATACAACATGTTGTTTGTTATCATTCTGCAAGTTATAGAAATACTCCCAAACCAATTTGGTGTTTTTTCCTCTATCACACATATCTCCTAAACAAATTAATTTATCTTCATTACTGTTGAATTCTACTTCATCAAGTAATTTCTTCATCGTATAAAAACATCCATGTATATCTGAAATTACTATTGTTCTCATAAAAACACCTGCTTTTTCATTTAATTCTTTTATATCTATAATAGTAGAAAATAACTATAATGTAAATGGGAGTGCCTCAAAAAACATGATTTTGTCGAGTCATCACCTCAAAGTTTATTAGATATCTAAAAAGTCTTCATGAAGCGAACTTATATAGCAATAAACCACTACGTCTATAAGTTTTTAAATATACTTTTTTTAAAATAGGACTTTCGGGTCAGTTCATTTAATTACATCAATTACAGTTTACTAATTATTCTTTAGGATATCATTTTAAATTAAACTTTTCACATGATATAATATTAGTAAATTACTATGAAAGGCGCAGCTTATGGAGAATAATTTACTTTGTTTTAAACGTACTTCAAACCTTACTGCTCTATCACTTCCAAAAAACTATAGAGAGGGCTTTTATACTAAACAAGGTGTTTGGACTAAATTGATAATAGTTAAAGGGAAAATGAAATTAAGTTTTTTAGATATAGAGGACAGCGTAATTAAACAATGTTCTTTAAACAAAAAGAGTGAAGTTAACCTTATAGACCCTGAAAGTATATTTAGAATCCAGCCAAATTCTGCTGATTTGCAGTTCCACCTAGAATTTTACTGTACAGCTGAGAATTACTTCTTTAACAAGTACGACCTGAGTCCGGCTCATCCGGAAGTCGTTGCTGCAATGAAGTACATAAAACCTTGCAAAACATTAGACTTAGGTGCAGGTCAAGGGAAAAATTCATTATATCTTTCTTCATTAGATTTTAAAATCACTGCTGTCGATATTGATGCGAAATTCTTACAAGATCTTGCTGACATATCAATTAAAGAAAAGCTAAATCTAAATGTTTTTAAACATGATATTGTTGAAGCAAATATAAAGGATACATATGACTTTATCTTCGCTACTGATGTATTTATGTATTTGAACCCAACAAGGATACATAGTATTATAACTAATATCAAAAAACAAACTAATGCTGGTGGGTATAATCTAATCGTGAGCGCATTAAACAAAGCAGGTCATAGATGCCCTCCGTTCCCATTTACTTTTATTGAAGGTGAATTAAAAAATTATTATAATGACTGGAAGATAATTAAATATAATGAAAATCTTTCTGCTTCACCTTATCCATATGCTGTAATTCTTGCTCAAAAAATATCAGAATAAAATCTATCCCCACAAGATTATTCAAATTTTCTTGTGGGGATTTTTTTTTATTCAATATTTTCTCTAATATCTTTTTGGTACCATCAAAACCTAAATATTAGATACTTTCAATTTAAATTGTTTTCTTACATACAAGGCTAATAACACACCAATTAATGTAATTCCAGCATTAAACAATACTATATTTACAGGTCCATTCGCTGGACTTACTTTTGTTATATATCCGGCTATTTCTAAAATTACATAGTTAGCTAAACTTGATGCTATCATAACTATTGAAGTGATTTTCCCCTTATTAGTTGGGAATAATTCATTTGCCGTTGATACAGCTAGTTGTAATACTCCACCAGCTCCCGCATACCCAATAACAAATCCAGCAATCAGAGTAATAGATGGTGTTCTTACCAAATATGTGATAACTAACATCACAAATGATATTGTTGGATATAAAACAAGAACATCTACTGGCTTAAATTTTTTCAAAACTACTAATGCAGTAAATAATATTGCACAAATAGTTCCAGCTGCATACATTGTCTGAATTATTCTAGGATTAGCAAGTCCATACATTTTTCCAAGTTCTTGGTTTGCATTTAACCATAATTGGAATGTTGCTGTACATGTTAAACCAATAGTAATCAATGCAATTGCTGTTGCATCGAATTTCATTTTTGTTTCTTCTACTTTACTACTTCCCACATCAGAATTTAACTTAGGAAATTTTAAAAATATAATTAATACACCATCAATAGCAATTAATAATCCTGCCAGATAAAATAATGTTGTATAAGGTAAATTCATTCCAGATACTATTCCTATGCAAAACGGTAATACAAGTTGTCCAATTGAAATTGAAAACTTCGTAAACATGTTTGCAATCGCACCTTTATCTTTAAATATTTCTAAACATGATGGAGTTACACATGTATCAAGAAATGAGTTCGCAATACCTCCCATGATAGCAAATACATATGCTACTTCCATAGATTTTGATAATGCTACACCACCAAAGTATAAAACATAAAAGGCAATACCTATTAATCCAGAAACTTTTCTTCCAAATTTATCAGAAATTGGCCCCGAAAACGGTAGTGATATTAATCGTCCTAAACCTAAAGCAGCACTTACTCTAATTACTAATCCAAGATTACTTTCACCCCATGCAGCGACTAAATCACCTTTATACTGAGCCAAAATAGAAACCCCAATACCATGAATAAAATAAGTAAAATATAACGCTAAAGCCGTTAATATAAATGGGTTTTTCGCTTTATTTTCCATTTTTCTTTTCTCCTAATCTAATTTTACTATTTCTAATATTTTTCTAAGTTCAGACACAGGAACTTGTCCTGGTGCAGACGCTTCTTTTGCCGAACCAAATGTTGCAGCAGATCCAAAAGCTTCACCTGCTATTCTACTTATCATACCTAAAGATCCCATTGACATAGTTATTAATGGTTTATTTACTTTTTTCGAAGCTAAGCGTGTTGCTTCTAGTAAAGTTAATACATCTTTGTTTTCATTTGGCATTACCGCTATTTTACAAATATCAGCACCTTTTTCTTCCATAGAAATTAAACGCTGTACAATTTCTTCGCAAGCAGGAGTTGCATCGAAATCATGATTACACATTACAATTTTTATATCTTTTTCATGAGCTGCTTCTATCAATTTTTTTACATCTTGTGAGTTCATAAATAATTCAACATCTAATAAATCGACTTCACCATGGTTAATTAAATTATGATAAATTTCAAAATACTTTGAATCCTCTAACTCTAATACTCCACCCTCTTTCTTTGTTCTAAATGTAACTAAAAGTGGACGTGCTATTACCTCACGAACTTTTTTAGAAATACTCGATACTTTTTCATTAACTTTTACTTCATTAAAGAAATCAATTCTCCACTCAACTAAATCACAGTCTAGATTTTTAATGTATTCAGCTGCTTCTAAAATTTCTTCTTCTGTTTTTCCTACTATCGGAACTATTATTTTTGGTCTTCCTTCTCCAAAAATAACATTACCTACTGATAACTTTGGCATATTAAACCTCTCCTTCTTTTTTCTGAAAAAAGCACCTTAAAAATCTTAATTTCATATAAATTTATTTTTAAGTCACTCTGCATACTATAATTAGTACTAAATAGACTACTTCAATCTTAATTAAATACTAAAAATATACTTTTTAATATTAATATATTAAAATTTTATATTTTATTATTTTTCATTAAATAAGATACTTTTAACATGATCTATCGGCATATCTTCACCAGTAAATAATTTAAACGCCTCTGCTCCTTGATGAATCATCATACCAATACCATTAATTGCTTTTTTAGCGCCATGCTCTTTTGCAAATTTTAATAGTTCCGTTTCTCTTGGAGAGTATACAACATCAAATACTACTAAATCAGGTCGTATCACTTCTGGATCATTAATTAATTTTTCTTTTTCTAGTGGTTTCATTCCTACTCCTGTAGCATCAATATAAATACTACTTTCTGCAATAGATTTCTTAAAATCATCTTGATTCACAAGGTCTGTGATAGTCGCTTTACAATCTGTATTTTCATTAATTTTTCTAACAGTTTCTTCCCCGTTAGCATATTTATCATCTTTAATATTAAATATACGGATTTCTTTTGCTCCATCTAATGCAGCTTGAATAGCGATAGCTGTTCCAGCTCCACCACAACCAGTTAATGTAATGATTTGATCTTTAATATCAACGCCTTCATCAGCTAGGGCACGAACTGCTCCAGTTCCATCGGTAACATGTCCTACTAAATGTCCTTTCCCGTCTTTATTTACCACCGTATTAACAGCACCTACTAGTTTTGCTGCAGGAGATAATTCATCTAGTAGTGGTATAATAGCTTGTTTATTTGGCATAGACACATTAGAACCTCTAATTCCTAGAGCTCTAATTCCTTGAACTGCATCAGCTAATTCTTCATTGCCTACTTCAAAAGCTAAGTATGCATAATCAAGACCTAATTTTTTAAAACTCTCATTATGCATTGTAGGTGACATGCTGTGTCTAATTGGTGTAGCTATTAAACTAATTAATAATGTGTGTCCTGTTAAACGTTCTGTAATTTCTGTCATTGTTTTTTACCTCTTTTTTAATCTCTTATTTTAATTTTCTAGGTTTTAAAACCTTTTTATAGCGATATGATACTATTATTAGGAGTATCGCTCCTAATACTCCTAAAACCATATTATATGCAAAAACTGCTTTTATTGATTTCTCAGCTATTAAACCAGTTAAATATGGAGTTATCATCAACGATATAGAAGTTGATAACGAATATAAACCTGTGAACTTTCCTTTGTTAGCAGGAAAGAAATCTAACAATAATGAAACACCTAATTGCCAAATTCCACCTGCAGCAAAGAATCCTACAATTAAACTAACAATAGTTATTGAAATTGTTGATGTATTTATTAACATATTTATTTGAGCCAATGCTATCATAACACAACAAAATGCAATATAAGCCGGTACATTAAGACCTTTTTTCACCATATATGATGTAACGAATACCGATATTATTGAACAAACACTGTAAATTGTTACAAATGTTAAACTTTGAGTTTTTCCCATATGAATAGTCTGTTGTGCAAATGTAGGTATCCAAATAATAAATATATTAAATATAGATGCTGAAATAAATGAGAAAGCCAATAAGGCTACTCCTTCTACCCCTAATTTAGACCTTAGTTTTAGAGTCGATTCTTTAGCTTTATTCCTTTTTTCTGTATACATAGGAGGAAACTTCATCTTAGAAATAATAATGAAGTTAAATACTATAAATATAGTAATAATTATAAACGGCCACCCAAAATACAAATTTCTAAGCAATACAAATTGAGTCATTAAAGGTAGTATAAACTGTCCTCCAGATATTCCTGCTTTTACAAATACATTAAATGAACTACTTTCTTCCTTATACGCATCAGATATTGCTGGATAAGTAGATGTATCTAAAAATGCATTACCTACACCTGCTATCATGGTTAATACAAATGCTGCCATATAACTTGGAACTAATAATAATCCAATATAGAAAATCAAGTAACATGTTAATCCAATATACACACCGAGTTTTCTTCCATATTTATCCGAGAAATACCCTGCATAATTTATACTTATAATTCTACCTACTCCAAGCGCACTTATTACCAAAGCTACTTTACTCGCCTCTACTCCCCAAAACTCTTCAAAAGTCGACATATTTTGAGAAATAATTATTTGATCCATTCCTTGGAAAACATAGTTTATTAATAGTAATATAATTAACGGAAGATAATTTTTATTTGAATCTTTCATCTTAATTTGTCTCCATAATTTATTTTTTAAGTAGAGACTGATTTATCTTTAGAATAACTCCCTCTCTAATTTTAATTTAATTAATTATTTTTTAGAGATTCTTTCTAGATATGCAACATGCTCTTTAATCGCAAATTCTTTTCTGCCACCTGGTTTTGGAGTTTGATCTCCCATCATAATTCCAAATCCACCTTCTACACGTAACTCGTGACCATTTGTATAATTTGAACGATCACTTGCAAGGTATAATACAGCATTAGCTATATCTAGTGTATTCCCTATACGTTTATTGGCAGTTAGCGCTTTTCTTCCTTTTTCTACTTGTGGATCTGCATAAAATGCTTCAGATAAAGGTGTTTTAACAAAGCATGGTTGAATACAGTTACTGCGTACTCCAAATTCTCCCCATTCAGCAGCAAGTTGTCTTGATAGCATATTTACACCAGCTTTACTTGGACTATATGCCGCAGAATAAGTTTCTGGAAATACTGAAGCAATTGTTGAAATATGTACCATATTTCCATATTTTTGTTCAATCATTAATCGTCCAAAACGTTGTGATACTAAGAAGTACCCTGTTAAGTTAACATCAATTGTTTGACGCCATTCATTTAATGGAAGATCTTCTAATGGACAAGCTCGTAACATAGCCGCTGTATTGACTAAGATATCAGCACGTCCAAATTTTTCCTTAACAGCTTCTACCGCAGCATCTACTGTATCTTCCTCTGTAGTATTCACTGCAAGACTAAGTGTTTCTACTCCATAAGTATCTTCTAAATACTTAGCATATTCATCTGCCTTATCTTTAAATAAGTCTAATAAAACAATTTTTGAATTTTGTTTAGCAAACTCTTCGCAGATAGTTTTACCCATTCCTCCTACTGCACCTGTAACTACTACTACTTTCCCTTCTAATCCTAACCATTTATCCATTGTTTTGTTCTCCTTTTTTAGTATTTATTTCTATTTTTATTTATTTTTAGGAAGTTTTTCTGCCCATGCTTCATTTAATACTTTTACTGTATTATCAAAATTATGTTTCGCGGCTTCTGCTACACCTTTTGATAATATATCATCAGAAATCACCTCTACCCCTATTACTTTGGGATTTATACCAGACACTTTAATCATTTTTACAAATCCCGCAGTATCTTTTGCGCCAGTTCCTGGAGCAAGTCTATCATGCATACTTTCATCACGTAATATAGATTTAGCATAAGGACGATCATATGCATCATTTATTTGAATCGAAATAACTGACTCTGCTTCTTCTTTTGTTAATACCCTATATTCTTGGTCTGCTCTAACCCAGTGCCATGAATCTAAAATTATCGCTGCATTTACAACATTTGCTTGTTTTACAATACTATAAGCTTTTTCAAAATTAGGAATTCCACTATAAGGCATTGGTTCTACTCCAATAATATATGGGAATGATCTCTGACATAATTCTTTTAATTTTTGAGCTGTATGTTCTACAGAATAATTTTCCATAAGTCCTACATTAATATGTTTCACCCCAAATAATTTACACATGTGAAAGCACATTTGCTCTTTATATTTTTGTTCATAAGAACGATTATTTTCAGCCCATTGAACAATGTACTCGACTTCAGTTACTTTTATATCATATTTTTCTAAAATATTTAAAATATCATCATCATGCAAACCTTCAGCTAAAGCATCTACATACGTTTCAGCACGTAATCCTATACCTTCAAATCCTGCTTCTTTCGCTGCTTTTACACGATCTTCGAATTTACATTCATCTCCTAATGTCCATGAACTTACTGTTATTGGTGACTCTTTACTCATTTCATTACCCTCCTAGTATGAATAAATTATTTATATATATAATTAGTGAATTTTTTTTGAATTAATGATAAAATATATTTATTAATTAATTAAAGGAGATTTTATTATGAATATATCTCAATTAGAAGCTTTTGTAGTATTAGCCGAAAATGAACACATGACTAAAACTGCAAAACAACTAAAAACTTCTCAACCTAATCTTAGCTATACTATATCTGAATTAGAAAAAGAATTAGGTGTTCCACTTTTTAAGAAAACTGGTCGAAATATCAAATTAACTAAATATGGAAAAATATTTTACGAACATGCATCTAGCGCTTTAATCCGATTAAATCAAGCTTCTTCTCTTATTAAAGAAGAATTAAATCCATATTCTGGAAAAATAAATTTTGGCTTTGTTTATACTGCCGGTTCTGAAATTGCCCCTTTATTAACAAGACTTTTCTTGGAACAAGCAGGTAATAAAGATATTAAATTCTCTTTTTCTCTAGGAAACTCATTTCAACTTTTAAATAATCTTAGTGATGAAACAATCGATATAGCTATTACTTCGTTCGTTGAAAATGTTGATAATATACAATTTGAGAAACTAATAGAACAAAATATTTATCTTGTTGTTCCTTTAAATCACCCTCTTGCCAAAAAGGATGGTGTTTTCTTAAAAGAAACTAAGGACTATCCTTATGTTTACTTTGATGAAAATAGTGGTCTGCGCCCTTATCTAGATAAACTTACTAAAAGTTTAAAATTCAAACCAAATATAACTATTGAAGCAAATGAAGACCATACCTTACTTGGGTTTGTATCTGAAAATCACGGTATTACTATCATGCCTAAAATCAAGAGTATCAGTTCATACCCTGTAAAAGTGTTAGAAATTCTTGATAAACATGAACCACGTTGGCTTTATATTGCTACCCGTAAAAATGGATTTATTACTCCTGGCGCTTTACGATTTAAAGAATTCTGTTTAAATCATTTTAATAAATAATTTTATCTCAGAAGCTGGGGCATAAGCCCCCGCTTCTATTTTTTATTTTACGTATTTTTTTTCAATTGATTCTGCTGCTATCTTACCTGAAGTCAAGGCCCACGCATTATTCGCTCCCGATGGTGAGTCTGTTCCCATAACTCCCCCTACTACTTCTCCAGCAGCGTATAATCCATTTATTACATATCCTTTCTTATTCACAACTTCTAGAGTATCATTGACTACTAAACCACCCATTGTTGTTGCAAATCGAGGTTTTTGTTCTACCAAGTAATATGGTCCTTCTCCTACTTCTTTTTGTAAAAATCTAGATTCACGATAGAAATCTTTATCCTCTCCATCTCTTACAAAATTATTATATCTATCTACAGTTTCTTTCAGACTCGTTTCAGGCATATTTGCTAATTCCGCCAATTTTTCTAAAGATTCCGCATGATAAAAGTATGGTGTTCTTTCACCGTTACTTTCTAACCATCTGTCGATATCTTGACTAGAAATACCACCTTCTGCAACTTCTCTTCTGAAAATTTCAAAATGTTCTTGATCTAGTAAAATATATAGTGTTTGATCCTGTTCTCTCATTAGTACATCTAAGATATCATGGTTACTTGCACGTTCATTAACAACACGTTTACCAGATTTATTTACTAGCAATCCATTTTCCTTTAGAACCGCAATATTTCCTCCAATGGTAGATTTTGCATAACCATTAGATACTTCTATACCATTTGGATAAATTTTTCCATATTCCATCATACGAGTTGCAGCATCTACACCTTCTTTAGTGGCCATCATCAATCCTTCACCATTTGATGACTTAGTTCCATAGAACAATACTTTTCCTAATTCTTTACTAAGAAGTTGTTTATTATTACCGTAACCACCAGTCGTTAAAATTACAGATTTTGCATGAATAATATGTTTTCTTCCTGTTTCCTCTCTAGCCACTAATCCTACTACATTTCCTTCTTCATCTTGAAGTAACTCTTTTGCCTTAGTTTGTAACAATAACTTCACATTACTATTAGCAACTTTTTCCCTTGCTGCTCCAGCAAATCCATGACCTCCGTGGTTATATGCGAGTTCACGATCTTTTCGATATTCAGCAAGAACATGTAATCCACCTTCAAGATCATATTCTACTCCAACATAATCTGTTAACCAATCTGTTGTTTGTCCAACATTATGAGCTAATAAATTTAACAGTTCTGGAACATTTTTATGATTTCCGTTTTTCATAAAGTCTTCAAACATAAGTTCTGGTGTATCATCTGTTACTCCTAATTGTTTTTGTAATTTAGAACCAATTACTACTTGGTTTCCTCCACTAATAGAAATTGCTCCCCCTATAAATGCTTGTTTCTCTATTAAAGTAACTTTTAAACCTAGTTCATCAGCTCGTAACGCTGCAGCAATCCCTGCAGCTCCACCACCAATTACAACAACATCAGTTTCTTCTTCTACAACATCTTTAACCCATTTAATCGCAGGTTTTGGTCTAACTAGTAGTACTTCTGGATCTGCTCCCGCTAATTTGACAGCTTCAGCTACCCCGTTAACCAATCCCTTACTTGAACTTGAAGCACCCGAAATTGCATCAACATTAAGAGTTTGTCCTTCAATGATTTGCTTAGGTAATCTAGTAAATACTTGTTCTGATAATCCCTCTGACTCTCCACTATTATCAACTACTATTTTCTCAATTCTTTCACGTGAAAAAGTTACTTGCATCGGTAAGCTACTATTATGACCTTTAGCCTGTACTTCATATGTACCCTCTTTAAATTCCAATTTCGTATTTAATAACTTTTTAATTTTCTCATGTTTTTGTTTTTCTACTTCTGCATCTGAAACCATATAAGAAATGAAATCCCAAAGTGGCACAGGTAAGACTAATTCCTCCCTAAGATGTTTATCTACAAAATCAGGAATAACTTTACCATTAGTAACTGCTTCTATCCATTTAGGTTCGATTAAATATCCTTTCCCTACAGCAAGAATATCATAACCTAGTTTAAACGCCTCTTCTGCATCTGCTTTTTGTAAAATACTTCCTACACCTACTACTGGAATCTCAGCAAGTTTTAAACTTCGTCTTGCTAAGTACTGAGTAATAAGTTCCTCAGGATTATCAGTATCAACAATTGAACTACGAGTGTAAACCCCCATCGAGAAGTGAACATAGTCTAATCCTTCTTCTGCCAATTTATTTAATAAAAACATAGTGTCTTCAAATCTAATTCCAGGTATTTCTAACTCTTCTGGAGAGAATCTATACCCAATTGCAAATTGTTTAACTTTTTCTTCAACAATAACCTGCTTAATAGCTCTTAATACTTCTAGTGGGAACTTAGCTCTATTATCACGACTTCCTCCCCATTTATCTTCACGACGATTAGAGTGTGGTGAGAAAAATTGTTGCACTATAAATGTGTTAGCACCATGTATTTCTACTCCATCAAATCCCGCTTTTATCGCTCTTCTCGCTCCATCAGCAAATAATTTAATCATATTTTCTATTTGTTCTTCAGTCATTTCACGCGGAGTTGGTGCATTCGGTCTTAGTGCAGCAACAGGACTTGGTGCGATCGGTTCTGTTCCACCATTATATGATGGCCAAGCCATTCTTCCTGCATGATAAAGTTGAATGAATGCTTTCGAACCTTTTTCTTTTATAGCATTAGCTAATTTAGTTAACCCTAAGATTTTATCATCTTTATCAATACCTAATGCTCCAGGAAATCCTTTCCCGTTAACTTCTACAAATGCACTCTCTACTACAACTGCTGCTGCATCGCCAGATCTATGTCTATAATATTCAATCATATCCTCTGTAACTCCACCATCATAAAATGCAGATTGGATAGTCATAGGCGATACAAATACTCTATTTTTCAAAGTGACTCCTGAACTAAGCTTTATCTCATCTAACAATTTTTTCACTATAGTTCCTCCTAATTTTATATTTATTAATTTTTTTTATTAATTATTATTAATTGATAAATATATTATATAACTATCTGTTATAGTTGTAAAGAGGTTTTTAATTTGTTTTTAACTAATATAAACCAGTCATAGCTGTATTATTCTGTAGTAATACAAAGTTAAAACAGAAAAAATATGTATAATCCGTAGCGAATTATACATTTACATCAATTAGTATACTACTGTATTAAAAAAAGAGTTAGAAAATTATCTAACTCTTTTTTATTCAATATTTTCTCTAATATCTTTTTGGTACCATACTACATCATACCAACGATTAAATTTATAACCTACTTTTTCAAAGTGAGCTACCTTTCTAAATCCCCTCTTCTCATGGAATGATACACTACCTTCATCTGGATATGCTATACATGATGTTAGTCTACATATTCCTCTATCATAAAGCTGTTTTTCAAGTTCATTATATAACTTCTCTCCTACACCTTTTCCACGAGCCTTTTCATCTAGGTAAATAGTAATTTCAGCAGTCCACTTATATGCGTCTTTTGGATAAAACTCACTAGCATATGCGTATCCTAATAAATCGTCTCCTTCTATCGCTACTAGAAATGGATAGCTCTGGATCGTCTTTGAGATTTTCTCCTCAAATTCGTGTACACTTGGTACAGTGTAATCAAAAGTAATAGCAGTATGTTCAACATATGGTCTATAAATACTTACTAATTTTTCGGCATCTTGTAACTCAACCGTTCTAACATTTAACATTATCTATCTCCTTGAATACTTCCTTTTACAAAGTCAATAATTGCTTTAGTAGCTTCTTCTTGTTGCGCTCCTCTAAACCCATGACCAGCTCCTGGAATTTCTTTTAACTTAGCATCTTTAAAAGTTTCTATAGCACGTCTTGAATAACTTATCGGTGCTATATTATCACTAGTTCCATGAACAATAAGAACTTTTCCATCATAATTCTTCATATCATTATAAACATAATAGTCTAATGATTTTTCAAAATAAGCTTTCCCTACTTCTGTTCCTCTATGATTATAAACTTCTGGGATATCTGATACTGACTTAAATAATTCTCGTGCATCATCAAATAATACAAATGCTGGAAATACCAATATTAACCCTTTGATTTCATTTTTAAGTTTAGCACCTTCAATAGTAGACACAACTCCACCTTGACTTTGACCTAATAAGAAAATGTTATTTTTATCTACAAAGTTTTGATTTTTTAATGTGTTTACTACTACGTCGAGATCATCAACTTCTGTAAATACAGACATTTTTAAAATATCATTTCCGCTTCTACTATTTTTATTTCCACCCATGAAATCAAATGAATAAACTACATATCCTTCTTTAGCTAAACTCTGAGCATAATAATCTCCACGCTCTGCATTTCCTCCGAAACCGTGAGAAGCAATTATTGTTGGTAGCTTTTGTTCCTTATAATTTTTTGGTGCTGTTATGTATCCGTATATTTTCTTTCCTTGACCTTCGGCATAAAGTTCTTCTTTAACAATATTACTTGTATCAATATTTGAAGTATTTACTGATGAATTTTCTACAAGACTATTTCCTCTATCTTGTTGATTATTTTTTGAAGAAAATTGTGATTTTACTCCTACAACAATTGCTCCAACTGCTATTAAAGCTATTATTCCTATTATTATTTTTTTAAAATCCATATATAACCTTCTTTATTTATATCCATCTAAAATTTCTCTTAGTTCATGTCTAAAAGAGCGTCTTCTCTTATATTTATCATCAAGATAATCTACCAAAGCAATACCATCTTCTAAGCCAAAAAGATTTTTATATTTAACAATATATTTACAAATATTCCTATAATGACTCCTGTCTGCTACTGGTTCTGACATCTCAAATATATAATTCATATACATATTTTTAGCTTCTTCTAAATACACATCTTTAATAATACCAGCATATTTCGAAATTTCATTAGAGTATTCTCGTAGATAATTTAGCATCTCTTCTGTATCACACTCTCTGACAATTATCCCACACCATATTTCTTTTTTCTTCTTAGATTTTTTTAATAATTTTTGATAATATATATCAAAATCCTCTTTATGAATGTTCTTTAATTCATCATAATAAGAAAATTCACCCAATAACACTAATCTTTCCAGTACTTTCATTTGTTCTGCATTATTATCTAATTTTTTGAAAATTTGGAGCCTATATTCTAACCATTTTTTCCTATATTTACCATTTTCTGACCATGGTTTTGTTTCTTCTAAAATATTCTCAATATTATTATTTCTTTCAAGTTTACTAATATAAATATCTCTAATACTCTCATACCTCAAAAGTGTTTTTAAAGATTGAGCCAATCCTTTTTCATCATTAGTTTTTTTATAAATCTCATATATTAACTCTGCTGTTCTATTGTTTATACTCTCATCATAATACACTCCACTTATGAAATTTAATTTTGATAAAAGTACTTGCTTAGCTCCAGATAAATCACAAAACTGAACCAACATTTCTATATCTACCGCTATTTCATATCTATCACTAACTTTTACATTTAATTTATTAATTCTATTAAATATCTCCTGTCTAGAGGTAATAGGTAAATTCTCTGCACTCGCTAACTTTTCTCTAAAATAATCTATAACTATTTCCCAAACCTCACGATAAGAAGTAGTTTCAGTCATTTTATTTAATTTATCTATTCCTTCTAAAATCTTCATTGACAATTTTAGACATTCAAAATTATTTAATAATCCATCTACATCACTTAAAATTTCTGAAATTTTATTTTCTAATTCTTCTGTATCTACATAATCATCGTCATATTCTTCCCAATGGTAGTGATCATAACTATATCCATTTTCATAGTCTTCTAGTGCTTGTTCCTCTAGTTCTTCATATTCTAAAAATAACTCATCTATTTTTTCGTTATATTTTGTTAAGATTTCTCTTTCATCTAATTGTAACGCCTCTTTACGCTCAATTTCTTTTAAAAATCTATCCCTAACTATTCCGTTGTTACCAACAATTTCTAACAAAATATCCAACAACTTCTCTTTAGAATAAGTTTCTAACAGTTCACTTATCTTTTGGACATATTCCTCTTTGTTTTTCTCAATATTTTCTAAATTTTCTTTGTAATTTTCTACCAAACTCTTAGTCTCTTGTTCAAAAACTACATCACGATAAATTTTTTCGGCTAGGCACTCTACTGTCTCCCTTATCTTATAATATGCTGCAACTTCATGCTTACAGGTAAAGGTAAAATCATACGGACAATTACAACGAGAATTTTTTATATTATTATCCTCATCTATCTGCACGATTACTTGATAATTTTCTGTCCCACTTACGTCAAAAACAAATTCATCAGCATTTCGTCTACAACACTTTATCTTATCATCTCTATAATACAGATATCCTCTATCTAGTATTACTGGTGATACAGTTTTTTCAAAATCGCCTATATTCATCCTCTTTTACTCCTTTCTATTAAAATTTTCAAATTACATTTTACTCCTAAAAAAACTATAAGTATCCTTTTATAATAACTTTATAATTACACTAGATCTTCTTTCTTAATTTTTCTTAATAAAGCCGTACATCCTTTAGTCACATCGCTAAATGTTGTTTTGAAATCTCCTGTATACCACGGATCATCAATAATTCTATCTTCTCCTGCGTATTCTAATAATTTTTTAACCTCACCAGTTTTTCTTCCTGCGATAAATTTTTTAATGTTTTCTATATTACTATTATCCATTCCTATGATATAGTCTGCTTCTAAGTCACTATCATTAAGGATACGAGAATACATTCCCTCTACTCCAATTCCAACTTTAGCAAGTTCTTTTCTAGTTCCACTGTGAACGGGATTACCGTGTTCCCAACTACTAGTCGCAGCTGAATCTATTTGAATTTTTTCACTTAATCCTTCTTTTTCTACCATATCTCTAAATATCGCTTCTGCCATAGGCGAACGACAAATATTCCCTAAACAAACAAATAATACTTTTACCATTTTTTCATTACCTCATTAATATTTATTTTCTGTTTTATTATAACATAAATAGTTAAAATCAACATAATAAAGACACAAGTGCTAAACTCCACTATTGTTTTATTTTTATATTTTACATGGTATAATTAACTTAAAATTATCCATTAGTAAGGAGATTAAAATGACAAAAAACTTAGTATGTTACAAAAGATTACCAAATTGGACTGCTCAAACTCTACCTGAACCATTTAGACATAAACACAATACTAGAAAAGATGTTTGGGCAAAATTAACTATTCTTAAAGGAAAGCTACAGTTTACAGAATTAACTGAAGATAATGAGATTGTGAAGGAGCATATATTTACACCTGAGAGTAGTATTCCGTTCGTGGAACCACAAGCATGGCACCGTGTTGCACCTTTATCTGATGATTTAGAATGTTTCTTAGAGTTTTATTGTGAGCCAAAAAATTATTTTGCTAACAAATACAATATTAATCCTGCCCACTCTGAAGTGGTAGAAGCCATAAAAACGATTAAGCCTTGTAAAACTTTAGACCTTGGATCTGGTCAGGGACGTAATTCTTTATTCCTCTCTAAACTTGGTTTCGAAGTCACTGCGGTAGATAATAATATTCCTGCTTTAGAATTTTTAATGGAGACTTCTAGAATTGAAAATCTAGATATTAAAATCGGTAGTTACGATATAAATACAGCAGCTCTTAGAAATACTTATGATTTTATACTATCAACTGTTGTTTTAATGTTTATCGAAGAACAATCTATTCTTAGTGTAATAAAAAACATGCAAGAACAAACTAACATCGGTGGCTATAATTTAATTGTTGCTGCTATGTCTACAGAAGATGCTCCTTGTCCTCTTCCTTTCCCATTTACTTTTAAAGAAAATGAGCTTAAAGAATATTACAAAGACTGGGAATTTATAAAATATAATGAAGATTTTGGACAACTTCACAAAACAGATGCTAATGGAAATAGATTTAGATTGCGTTTTGTTACTATGTTAGCCAAGAAAATAAAATAATCTACTTTTGTAAGCTAGTTTTTTGACACCGTTATCAACGGATGTTATAATTTTAGTTAATCATTAAAACATTTGGGGTGCTTTTAAGCTGAGATTATACCCATGAACCTGATGTTGTTAGTACAACCGTAGGAAAATGTTTGTTTAGCTATGTTTATTTTTAAGTATATGAAATTTAAAAGTACCTCTTGTTGTTTTAATGAATATAAAATAACAGGAGGTTTTTCTTATGAAAAAATGGTCTACAAAAGACATAATTATTATAGCTTTAATAGGTTTCTTATTCGGAGGGATTTTCCTTGCAACAAGTTTAGTTTATGTCCCATTAAAAGCCGCTCTTGGAGCAATAGGGTACGCTCCTTTCGCAAACTCAATTTTATTTGGATTATGGATAATGGCTGGTCCAGTAGCAGCGGCACTTATTCAAAAACCAGGAAGCGCAACTCTCGGGGAAGTTCTAGGCGCTCTGGCAGAAATGTTATATGGTTCATACTTCGGAGCTGCAGTTCTTATTTCAGGATTAGTTCAAGGCGTAGGCTCTGAAGTTGGTTTCTTCATAACTAGATACAAACGTTATGATACATTTTCTTTATTTCTTTCTGCTGTAGGCATTACACTATTTAGTTTCGCTTACAAATATTTCCAAGCTGGATACGAAGCATTCTCTGTACAAATGATTCTTGCACTTCTTTTAGTGAAATTTATCTCTGTATTCTTCTTTGGTGTTATTTGTGTAAAACTAATTTTAAATATTGTTAATAAAGTACAAAACAGCGGTAATAAATAATGAATATTATAGGAATCGATAATTTTTCTTTAAAAATTAAAGATAAAGTCTTATTTGATAATGTTAGTTTAAAAATAAAAGAACATAGTTGGTTAGTTTTAACTGGTAATATTGGTAGTGGTAAATCTACCCTACTTCGTACTATTTGTAAATTATATAAAGATAAATATGAGGGAGTTATTACATATAAAGAAAAAAATATAGCTGATATTCCTATGCAAGAACATGTGAAGAATATAGGATATGTAATGCAACACGCTATAAATCAATTTGTCATGCCCACTTTAGAAGAAGAGATAATCTTTTCATTAGAAAATTTATGCTTAGATTCACAAGCGATTAACGAAAAACTGGAGTATGCTTTAGCAATTACAAAAACAAAAGATCTTGCACACAAGCATATACATACACTATCAGGAGGAGAAAAACAACGCGCTGCATTCGCTGTGGCTTTAGCAATGGGCAGCGAGATATTAATATTAGATGAACCTTTTGCCAATGTTGATAAGAAAACGCGTAGCTCTCTATTAACCTTACTTAAAGACTTGAACAACCACGGTGTGACAATAATAGTTTGCGATCACGAATATCAACTGTATTTGAACTATGCAGATACTTTCTATCGCTTAACAAATGGACATCTAGAATTAATAAAAAATCCTAGCTTTACACCTAAAAACTTAAATTTATGTAATAATATTAAAACGGATCAAATTCTGAGATTAGAAAATTTTAGGATTAGTCAAGGTAACAAAGAACTACTAAATATAGATGAATTGATGATTTTTAAAGGCATAACTACCCTAACTGGGGATAATGGCACTGGAAAAACAACCTTATTACACGCTATTTCTCAACTTATAAAATATGATGGAAATATATACTTCAATAACTCAAAAATAAGAAAATCAAGAAAATTATACAAAAAAATAAGCACTTGTTTACAAGATGCATTTCAGCAGTTTATTAGTTTAATGCCTCGTGAAGAAATTTCTATACAAAAAGACATTTGGAATCATGCTACCTTATGGCAAGAACGACTTTTAAAAGAATTCGACTTAGAAAAAGAACTCGATAAAAGTTTATATTATTATAGCGGTGGACAAAGAAAACTTATTCAACTTATGTGTTTATTAAGTCAAAAAACTGAGTTGTTACTATTAGATGAGCCTTTTACTCATCTAGATGAAAGAGCTTGTTCATTCATCATGGATTGGATAGAAGAAAATAAAAGACTTACTGGGCAATCATTTATTATTGTTAGCCATAGATTAGAACCACTAAACAATAGAAGTGATTATCATATCGAAATTTCGGGAAACACTTTACATTACTTAAAAGAGGATTATTATGCAGAAGAAGATAATTAGTCCTATTTTGGCCTTAATAATAGTAATATTAACTATTTGGATCTCATTTAGTAAATTATTGGTTCTAAATTTCGTAATTATTGGTTCAACAATCTTATATTTTTGTCTATCAAGGCATTGGAAAAAGCTACTATATTTTATTCTTGTTCCTCTATTACCAGCATTGGGATCTGGATGGGCTATCATTGTTCATAGTTCTAATTATAAATTTGCTCTATTAATTTTTTCTAGAACATACAGTTTTGCTGCTTTAGGATTGAGTTTAGTAACATACGTATCTTTAGTAGAATTACTAAAGTACTTCGAACAACATGGACTCTCTTCAAATATAGTTTACGGACTCTTAGTAGTTATTCAAGCTTTACCAAGAATACAGTACGAAACTCAAATGATTACAAAATCTAGTCGACTTCGCGGGGTTTTCTTACCATTCTGGTCACCATATTACTATGCTAAAGCTATATTTATCGCTTTAACCTGGCAACCTCAGATTTCAGAAGCAATGACAATTCATGCCTATGAGGATAATAAACAACGAACTCACTATAATAAATATGTTATTGATAAAAATAAAAGTATACTTATTATAGTACTTTTCATATTACTATCTAGCACATTATTATTACTAAATAAATAGAAAGAAGCCATCATGAAAATCACTCCATGATGGCTTTTATATGTCTAAAAAAAAAACTGCCGGGAATGTTTTGGAATCGAACACACACAAAAGGCCCTTAACCCCCCCGCCTATTTT
>ERZ1036435.404-NODE-404-length-20103-cov-95.962191_pt1 | contig 20103 bp, 9 predicted proteins | sample MGYA00514223_ERZ1036435 | MGnify/ENA primary metagenome ERZ1036435 (study PRJEB33795, sample SAMN09464927) | human gut metagenome | host: Homo sapiens | place: USA: Stanford, California | collected 2016-08 | study: EMG produced TPA metagenomics assembly of the... | reverse complement strand
GGTTTGTATTTGTTTCACCATATTTATCTGTCAATTCAGAATCGTCATCAACGAGTTTCGTACCTGTAATATCGAATTTCGCTTTAGAAACAACGTATTTCTCTGGTTGGAACTTAGGTTCTTCTGGAGGAGTTACCTTGTTGTTAAATTCTTTATCAGCAGGTTCTGTCACGTTTGTGATCAAGGCTTTCGCTGTACCATCATGACTGACTTTAACAGTTACCACTGCAGCCATTGTATCGTAAGTGACAGTTGAATCTGTACCTTTCACCTCTGTTACAGTGTACGTGTACGTACCTTCTTGACCCTTCTGGTATTTAAGGGCAGTGACAGTTTTACCAGCTTTGTTTGTGTAATCCACTGGAGTAAACTTGAAGTTACCGCTTGCGTCGTTGGTTGCAGTCGCAATCACAACATTGTCGCTGTCTTTCAACTCGAATGTGAATTCGTTAGCTTTAAGATCACGACCTTCCAATTTCTTAGTGAAGTTAAATTCTACTGAGATTGGAACATTGTTTACACGTTTTTCAGTTGGTTTGTTTGGTTTTTCAACTTTCTTAGTAGTTGGGTTGTAATAGTTTACAACTTGAGCCGCAGTATTTTCGATATCTGCACCAGCTACCACATCGTCTTTCACTGTTGTTGGGATATCAAATTTATAGTAACGTCCAAATGCGAATTTAGTTGTATCGATCACTTGTGTATTTTCTGCATCACCCAATGACTTCGTGAAGCCAGCTTTCAAGTTAGCAGTGATCACACCGTTGTTGACAGCGATATCGAATTTATCTGTTACTTCTGCGCCTGTTACAGAGTCATAGGCTTTGATGTCAGCTTTATTAAGATTTAATTTAGCTTCATCATAGTTATCTGAGATACCAACTGTTTGGATGTTGTCCTTGTTAGCTGCATCAAATTTAGTTGTATCCAACCATACTTGGTAAACCAATTTAGAACCACGTTCAACAGTCTTGGTATTCAAGTTTTCTGCTTCGTTGTTTGATGCATCGTCCGCATATGGGTTCGCATTTGTATCTGCGTACTTGTCTGCCAACTCTCTATCATCGTCAACGAGCTTGTCACCAGTGATATCGTATTTTTCTTTAGAAACAACGTATTTCTCTGGTTGGAACTTAGGTTCTGTTGGAGGAGTTACACGGTTGTTGAACTCTTTATCAGCGATTTCGCCAAGCTTAGCCACTAAAACTTTAGCTGTACCTTTGTGTTCAACAGTGATAGCTACAGTTGCTTTCATTGTGTCGTATGTCACAGTAGCATCTGTTCCTGCAACTTCTTCAACAGTGTAGTTGTGAACGCCTTCTTCACCCTTCTTGAATGTAAGAGCTGAGAACTTCACATTACCATCTTTATCGTTGCTTACAGTTTCAACAACTTTACCTGTTGAATCTTTCAATACGAAGCTGAATTCATTGGCTTTAAGCTCACGACCTTCCAAACGTTTAGTGAAGTTGAATTCCACTTCAACTGGAACGTTATTTACACGTTTTTCAGTTGGTTTGCTTGGTTTTTCAACAGTTTTGCTTACAGGGTTGTAGTAGTTGACTACTTGAGCTGCAGTATTTTCGATGTCTGATCCACCTGGTACATCAGCTTTAACTGTTGCTGGGATATCAAATTTGTAGTAACGTCCAAAGGCGAATTTAGTTGTGTCAATGATTTGAGTGTTTTCTGCATCGCCAAGTGACTTCGTGAAGCCAGCTTTAAGAGTTGCAGTCATCACACCATTTTCAACCTTGATGTCGAATTTGTTTGTTACATCGTCACCAGTTACTGAGTCATATGCTTTGATTGCTGAACCATCTACATCAACTTTTGTTTCATCGAAGTCATCAGTAATTCCTACTGATTGAACGTTTTCTTTGTTAGTTGCTGAGAATTTAGTTGTATCTAACCATACTTGATAGTAGAGTTTATCTCCGCGGTTAACAGTCTTCGTATTGATGTTTTCTGCTTCATTGTTGTTTGTTTTATCAACATATGGATCAGTATTTGTTTCACCATATTTATCAGTCAACTCAGCATCATCATCAAGAAGTTTGTTATCAGTGATTGAGTATTTAGCTGTATTCAATACATACTTCTCTGGTTGGAACTTAGGTTCTGTTGGAGGTGTTACGGTATTGTTGAACTCTTTGTCAGCTGGTTCAGTTACGTTAGCAACCAATGCTTTAGCTGTACCGTCGTGAGATACTGTTACAGTTACTTCTGCCTTCATTGTATCGTAAGTGACAGTTGCGTCTGTACCTTTCACCTCTGTTACAGAGTAAGTGTAAGTACCTTCTTGACCCTTCTTGTATTTAAGGGCAGTGACTTTTTCACCAGCTTTATTTGTGTACTCTACTGGAGAGAATTTAATCTTACCATCTGCATCGTTGGTTGCCGTTGCGATCACAACATTGTCGCTATCTTTCAACTCAAATGTAAATTCGCCAGCTGTTAGCGCACGACCTTCCAAACGTTTTGTGAAGTTGAACTCTGCAGTGATTGGTACACTGTTCACACGTTTTTGAGTTGGTTTTTCTGGAGTTTCAACAGATTTGCTTACTGGGTTGTAAACGTGAACGATTTGGTTGGCTTTGTTTTCGATGTCTACCCCACCTGCAACGTCTGCTTTAACAGTCGCTGGGATATCGAATTTATAGTAGCGACCAAATGCAAATTTAGTTGTGTCAATAACTTGAGTGTTATCAGCATCACCTAAAGATTTGTTCATAGAAGCTTTAGATGTCGCTGTAATGACTCCGTTAGCTACTGTAATATCAAATTTAGATGTTACATCAACTCCTGTTACGCTATCGTATGCTTTAATATCAGTAGAGTTAACAGTTAATTTGTCTGCATCGTAAGTATCAGAGATACCAACAGATTGGATGTTGTTTTTGTCAGTGAAGTTTTTAGTATCTAACCATACTTGGTAAACTAATTTATCACCACGTTCAACAGTCTTCGTATTGATGTTTTCTGCTTCATTGTTGTTAGTTTGATCAGCATATGGATTAGCATTTGTTTCAGTGTATTCATCTTGTAATTCATTGTCATCATCCATTAATTTTGTACCTGTTAGGTCAAATTTTTCTTTGTTAAGTACAAATTTTTCTGGTTGGAACTCAGGTGTTTCCGGAGGAGTGATCTTGTTGTTGAATTCTTTATCGGCAGTACCGTCAGTAGCATTACCATTCGCATCTACCCCACCTGTTGATGATACGTTTGTTACAGTTGTAAGAGCATGACCATTCTTAGCAACTTCAACAGTGATTGTTGCCTTCATAGTGTCATACGTCATACCTACTTCTTTAGTTGCAGGGATCACTTCTTCTACTGTATAAGTATGAGTACCTACTTTAGTGTTGTCAAATGAAATTTCTGTAAATGTTACAGTTCCATCTTTTTTGTTAGCTACCGTTTCAACTTCTTGTCCATTTGCATCTTTAAGAACGAATTTAAATTCTCCGTCTTTAAGTTCACGTCCAGCTAATTTTTTACTGAAGTCAAACTTAGTTTTAACTGGTGCTACAACATAGTTGTTGAAGACTTTATCATCTGCGCTTGATTTGAATCCACCTTCAGCACTGTATTTAACTGCAGCTTGTAAATCACCTTGAGCGTTCTCAGTTACAGTAACTGTCATGGTAACAGTCATTGCATCGTAGTCAACATTTGTATCAGAACCCTTTTGTTCAGTTATTGTGTAAGTATATACACCTGTTTTGTTAAATGTTAACTTGCTGAATGTAGCTTTGCCGCCCTGGTTAGTAACAGTTTCTTCATGTTTATCAGGACTGCTGCTCTTTTCTGTTAATTTGAAAGTAAACTCACCATCAACAAGTACACGTCCTTCCAATTGTTTTTCAACTTCTGGAGTGACTTCAACTGGTTCTTGTTTGACATAGTAATAAACCGGTTGTTTATACGGTGTCAAAGTGTTGAGCAAGTCAACGTTGGTACCGATACCTCCTACCCCACGTTCCAATTGTGAGTTAGCTGAGCCGTGTCCAATTCCATCTCCTAAGAATGGCACGAATACAGTATGATATGGTGTATATCCTGAAGCTTTTTGGAAGTCAAATTCAACTTCTTTACCGTTAGGATATTGTGTAACTGCACCTGTTTTTTCATTAGTTTCAGTATATGAAATTGTTCTAAGAGGTGATTTTTTAACAACTAAGTCCTGTGAATTCCATTCACCTGGTTTAATTGGCTTAGTTTCTGCTAGCAACATATATCCATCGGTACTTAATGAACCATCAGAACGTTTGCTTTGTTGTCTTGGATCTAGCAAGTAAACACGAATAACGACTGAACCGTCTTCTCCAACAACTTCTTTGATACGTTTGATACCGTAACGGTCCGCATCCATGAATTTCGTACCAACGGTGTAAGGACGACTTACAGTACCTGATTGATCATTTGCGTCAGCAGTTTGATAAAGTTTGTAGCCATCAAATTGACGTTCGCCAGATGCCGTGAAACGTTGCCCTTCTTCAGCTTTAAGAGTGTATCTAGCTAACTCAACTTCATTACCATTTTCTTTATAATCTTGAACAGTTTTATCTGTTTTATTGGCGTTAAATGTTGGGTTGTTTTTATCAACTACTTTATAGTAAGTTGTTTTATTGATTGTTACTGGTATTTTAGCGGTTGAATCAGTAATTGTACGACCATTGTATGCTGGTTCAACAATGTTGATAATATCAGTTGTAGTACGAGCATTATAGACCGCATTATAAAGTGCTTGCTCTGCAGGTGTAAGTTTGTGCCCAGCAGCTACTAAGTCTGTGATGCTCTTTCCAACTTCATAACCATTTTGAATAAATGGTTCTGCTTTTTTACCATTTGGGGCAGTCCCAGCTTTATAATCTACTTGGAAAGTTAATTGGCTATTAGACGCTGCCGTAGTAGTCGTGAATTTTTGAACACCACTAGAAGCGGTAACAGTTCTTGTTTCTACTACACTACCAGTGTTTTTGTCGAGCAATTCAACAGTTGTATCGGTAGAGTCATCAAATCTCTTATAGGCACGCGCATAATATTTTGTACCATAACGTTCATTGAACTTAGTAAGATCCCAAATAGCATAAGTATAGAAGTCGCCTTCTTTAGCCTGATAACCAGCTGGTACAGTTTGAGATGAAACACTTGCACCATTTGGATCCGTCATCTCAGGTGTAGCAACTTCACCGTCTTTTAGGAAAGTTGCTACAGCAACCGGCTCGTTATTGTGGTCTGTAGCAGCACGACGGTTACGACGGTTGCTTCTTGTTGCCAAAGCACCAGCATTCGTCATATCAGTTGCTGCACGGTCGAGTACTGCACCGCGATCTTCAGCTGCTGCTTGATCTGCTTTAGGAGCTTCAGTGACACGAAGTGAAGCTGGTTGCACTGTAGGTTTGAGAGCTACTGTTGCAGCTTCACTTGTGCTTGCTCTTTCTGAGCTTTCGCTAGTTGCAGCGCTTGTAGAAGCAGCTGGTTTTGCAGCTACTGACGCAGCACTGTGCGCTTGGCTCTTTTCATCAGCTTTTTTCGCTTCTGGTGTAGCAGTTGCTTTCGGTGCTTCAGCTTTTGGAGCTGGTTTTGCAGCTTCTTCAGCTTTAGCCGGTTTTGCAGTTTCTTCAGCTTTCGGAGCTGGTTGTGCAGTTTCCTCAGCTTTTTCTGCTGCTTTGTTAGCCTCAGATTGTGCTTTGACTTCCTGCGCAGCAACTGTATCTACTTGATTGACATTTGTTGCTGGAACTTCATAAGAAGCTTCAGGAGAAGAGGCAGCTGTTGCAGTTGCTACTGTGCTATCAGATGCAGACTCCGTCGAAGCTGACGTCGATGCATCTGAAGAGGCAGTTGTTTCAGCCGCAGAAGCCGTATTGGCACCTGCAGCGAAAAGAGCTGTCCCTAAGAGAACAGAACAAACACCAATGCTATACTTCCGCAAGGAAAAACGCTGGCGTCTATTAAAAATATCCTTCATTTGATAGGATCTCCTTTTTCATATTTCATGATTCCATGATACAAATAAAATTGTAACACGATCGACACAGAGAATCAATATGTCGAAATAAATATGTCATAATTCTGTAAAAATGTCATAGTTTACCACGATTTTTTAATCATTTTGTCACATTTTTTCCTAGCCGGTTCATTTTTTTACACCAGTAAAAAAGAGTTCAAGAAAACAAAGTCCTTTTGTTTTCTTGAACTCTTCTATTTTATTTCACTTCGGAGATCAATCCGGTATCCACATCATACACAGCTCCTGAGATAATGACATCCTCTGGAATCAAAGGGGAATTCTTGAGAAGCTCCATATCCTCGCGAACGCTCTCTTTAATATCTTGAAAGGGGAGAAAATCGCGCTCTCCAACATCTACTCCCAGTTCTTTCTTTAAATGTTCCCGGAAACCTTCGTTTTCAAAGGTTTGTGCGCCACAGTCTGTATGGTGCAAGACAACAATTTCACGGGTTCCCATTTGCTGCTGGGAAATGACCAAGGAGCGGATCATGTCATCGGTCACGCGCCCTCCAGCATTCCTCAAAATATGGGCATCTCCAAGAGCTAAACCCAGTGCTGGTGCCACGTGAAGGCGAGAATCCATACAGGTCACGATGGCAACTTGTGTTTTCGGCTTAATCGGCAGACGGAGGTCTCCATGTAGAGCCACATAAGCTTGGTTGGCTGTTAAAAAATTATCAAAATAAGACATGGTCTCTCCTTTATTCCTTTGAAATTCAAATCATCTATTATTTTACCACATCCCACTATTTCTGTCAGAAAGGATCTCCCGTCATCTGTCACATCTGAAAAAAGAGAGTGGGACAGAAATCGGTAATTCGTTAGAATTCGATTTCGTCGTCCCACCTCCGCACAGTTGAGTAGGGCTGTAAAAGCTGATGAAATCAGCGTAGTAGAGCCCACTCAACCACTGCGTCTTGCTCGACAATCCAAAGACAATTGAGAGGCTAGGACTTTTGTCCCAGCCTCTTTTCTTCTATCAAAATACTTTCTTCAAGACTTCAGCTAGTGTAGTCACACCGACCACTTGGATACCTGATGGTGTCGTGATCCCCGTCAGAGAATTTTTAGGTACATAAATCTTGGTGAAACCGAGCTTAGCAGCTTCATTGATCCGTTGTTCGATCCGATTGACTCGGCGGACTTCTCCGGTCAAGCCCAACTCTCCAACGAAACACTCTTGCGGGTTGGTTGGCTTGTCCTTGTAGCTCGAGGCAATGGCAACTGCAACCGCTAGGTCGATAGCCGGCTCATCCAACTTGACACCACCTGCAGACTTGAGGTAGGCATCCTGATTTTGAAGGAGCAAACCCGCTCGTTTTTCTAGCACCGCCATGATGAGACTAGCTCGATTGAAATCAAGCCCCGTTGTCGTCCGCTTGGCATTTCCAAACATGGTCGGTGTCACCAATGCCTGCACTTCAGCTAGAATCGGACGGGTCCCTTCCATAGTGACAACGATGGACGATCCAGTCGCCCCATCCAGGCGCTCTTCTAGAAAGACCTGGCTCGGATTAAGGACCTCGACCAGGCCACCTGACTGCATCTCAAAGATCCCAATCTCATTTGTTGAGCCAAAGCGGTTTTTGACCGCTCTCAGGATCCGGAAGGTGTGGTGGCGCTCGCCTTCAAAGTAGAGCACCGTATCCACCATGTGCTCCAACATACGCGGACCAGCCAAGGTTCCTTCCTTTGTTACGTGCCCAACGATAAAGATGGCAATGTTATTAGTCTTAGCCAGCTGCATGAGCTCAGCGGTTACTTCACGTACCTGGGAAACCGATCCTTGAACCCCTGAAATCTCAGGAGACATAATCGTCTGAATAGAGTCAATGATCAGAAAATCAGGCTGGATGCGCTCTACTTCTGCTCGCACGCTCTGCATATTGGTCTCGGCATAGAGGTAAAACTCGCTATCGATATCTCCCAATCGCTCTGCCCGAAGTTTGATCTGCTGGGCCGACTCCTCCCCACTGACATAGAGAACCGTTCCCACTTGAGACAGTTGGGTTGATACTTGAAGGAGAAGGGTTGATTTCCCAATCCCTGGATCTCCCCCGATTAGGACCAGACTTCCTGGCACCACACCGCCCCCAAGGACGCGGTTGAATTCTTCCATCTCGGTCTTGGTACGATGGACATTGATGGAGGTCACATCCGCCAATTTCATGGGTTTGGTTTTTTCACCTGTCAAGGATACCCGGGCATTCTTCACCTCAGCAACCTCGACTTCCTCGACAAAGGAAGACCAAGAACCACAGTTAGGACAGCGCCCTAAATACTTAGGTGAATTATAGGCACAATTTTGACACACAAACGTCGTTTTTTTCTTTGCGATGATAAACCTCTTTCTAAATCTCTATCTCACACTCAATCACTTGGCAAAAATCGATGGTTTCATTCGGTACAAATTGACGCATGAGCATGCGATGGGCTACAACTACCACAGTTTGATATTCCCGATACTTAGCCATGCATTCTAGAAAACGAGACTTCATCTCTACAGCTGTCTCATATTGAACAGGAGAATTCGGGAGCAACTCCCCCTTGTTTTCTAAAAACAGACATCTAGCTGTTTCAAAGTTCTCTATACCTGTTTCATAAACCTGCCATTCGTGCAATAAAGGCTCTACCCTCAAAGGAAGGCCAGTAGCACAAGCCAGATAAGAAGCTGTTTCTAATGCTCGCGTCACTGCTGAAGCTACTAGCAGATCAGCTGATTGGAACAAGGGGTTTTGGCAAAGTTCCTGAGCTTGTTGTCTTCCTTTCTCAGATAAGGGCGCCAAATCTATCCCAAATCCCGTATAAGAACGCTCCTCTAACTCACGGTAATCTGGCTCTCCATGACGTACAAAGATAATCTTCATCTTAGTGCCCTGTTGACCCAAATCCACCAGTACGAACTCCGTCTGCTTCATCTCCATCTGCGATTAAAAATGGTGCAAAGACAGCTTGAACCACGCGTTCCCCAACTTCAAGGACGACTTCTTGGTCCGTAATATTTTTCATCTGAGCAAAGATATGGCCTTCATTTCCTGGGTTGCCATAGTAGTCTCCATCAATAACACCCACAGAGTTGATCAAGACCAGGCCTTTTTTGCGAGGGTTAGAGGAACGGTCATAGAGATAGAGCACTTCACCCGCTTGCATATAGGCCTTGACCCCGGTTGGAACGAGGACGATTTCTCCTGGTGCAATCACTGTGCGCTCGGCTACCTTCAAATCATAGCCAGCCGCATGGGCCGTCTCCCGTTTTGGTAGCAAGTCCTGATTGGTATAGCTTGATACAAGTTCAAATCCACGAATTTTTGTCATCATGATTCCTCTTTCATTCTAAAATGTTTCTATCTCTTCTATTATACCATCACTTTGCCCTAGCGTCTCCCCTATACTACTATTCGTATTTTTTTAATAATGTCATTCATTTTTCTGCTCATTTTACGCACCTTTGGATATTTTATGACAGTTTCATGCATGTATTCTGAAAATTTTAGAAAGTCAATGAAAAAGTTTTTTAATAGAAAATTTGTGCAAAAATTCACTCTTTTTAGCTTGAAGCCACTCATTATTTTTGCTATAATTCACTTTGTAGGGAATAATTTTAAAAGTAAAATATTTTACCCTATAAAATAATTTTATGGAGGTTGTGTCTCAGCAGTCAATTCTTATTGCCAACAGATAGGATTTGAACATTCATATCTTTAAGAGTAATCAGGCATTGATAACTAGGCACTAATTTTTTATGAAAAGGGAAGATAAGATGAAGAATAGAAATATTAAAATTTTCTCATTTGTCCTTTGTTTAGTGGCCATGCTTTTCGCTTTAGGTCTAAATCGCACTTCAGCAGAAACTCCTGAAGTGACCGTTAGCGGAAAATTGGTCGATACGATCAAAAATATCAAAGTTACCAATAATGAAGGTGGCAACCTTGATTGGGAATTAGGACAATGGGCAACATTCCGTATCAATGCTGAGTTCGACTTGGCTGGTAAGGATGTCAAAGCAGGTGACACAACGGATATCACTGTTCCAGATGCTTTGATTATTACATCACAAAGCTTTGATATTAAAGATGATAAGACCAATGAAGTCATTGCTCATGCAACAGTGGATAAGGATAATAAAAAGATTTCATTAACTTATACGGATTATGCGGAGAAACATTCAGATACACATGGTAAATTTTATTTCTACGCTCGTATCGACTTCAAGAAGCACCCTCAACAAGGAGAAATTCCGGTTGAAGTGACGGTTAACAACAAAACAACAATTGGTGGTAAAGTTTCATTTACTGGTGTTGGTGATGGTAATCCTAATGAATTAAAGAAAACAAGTTGGGTTCATAAAGATAATCCTAGAATAATTACCTATGGAATCTCAATTAATCAAAAGAAACAAAGTTTCAAAGAAGTGACTATTGAGGACAAGTTACAATTCACGAATGCGTCCTATGTAAAAGATAGCTTTCGTGTGACAAAAGGAGAAATGTCTTTTGTCGATGGCGAATGGCAATTTAATAACACTTCTGATGTAACCAATGAACATCCGGTTACTGTTAGCGCTGATGGACAATCATTCTCTGTTAGTCTTGGAGATGTTGCTGAAACGGATCAGTACCGTATTACTTATGATGTTCAGTTAAATTATTCACCTGTCGATGGAGAAGTTTTAAATAATGAAGCTACATTAAAAGGTAAAGGAATTGTTATCAAAGAAGCTTTGAATAAAGCTGCAGTTCAAATTGCAGGTGGTTTCGGACAAGGTTATGTCTTTACCATTCATATCCATAAGGTGGGCGACGAAAATCAACCACTTGCTGGAGCTAAATTCAAAGTGGTACGTCAAGCCAACAACCAAGTAATCGGTGAATATGTGACCGATAAAGATGGGAATATCACAGTCAATGGTCTTTTAAAAGATAAATACATTTTAACTGAGTTACAAGCACCTGAAGGTTATACCATTACTACTGCTGATACCCCAGTTAATGCTGAAGATTTTAGCGGAACGGATCATGCGGTAACGAAGACAATCGTCAATCCAAAAGAACAGACAACTACTACGACAACAACCACTACGACAACTACCTCTACAACGACTCAAGAGCCAACAACAACTACTACGACAACTCAAGAGCCGACTACGACTACGACAACAACTGAGGAACCTACTCCTACTACCACTACAACAACTCCAGAGTCAACAACAACTTCAACGACAACTGAAGAACCTACAACTACAACAACGACGACTCAAGAGCCAACAACTACAACAACGACAACTCAAGAGCCAACAACTACAACTACGACAACTCAAGAGCCAACAACTACAACTACGACGACAGAAGGTCCAAAACCTACGCCGACAACCACTACAACTACAACGACGACTACAACTACGTCTGAAAAACCAGTGCCTACAACGACCACTACGACAACAACGCCAGAGGGGCCAACAACGAATACGACCAAACCTGGTAAACCAGGTGATTCTGGCACGACAACTTCAAACGGAGGTCGCAAGACATTCCTTCCAAAAACAGGTGAAGCAGTCGCTACTGGTGTCATCTTGATCGGTGTTGCTATCCTATCAGGAGCCGTCATCTTGAAACGCAAGATTTCTAATAACTAATCGTTCGCATGTGCGGATCATATAAAAAAGGATCGTATCCAATTGGATACGATCCTTTTTGTATTGATAACTATTATTGATTCTCTTAAATCCTATTGTTCTTCATCACTTCTATTTCTTCTCATTTGAATGACGAGGTAAGCAACGGAAACAATAGATAGCAAGGCACCCAGGATCACTCCTTTTTGTCTAAAGACGAATTCAACCTTATGATTTCCCTTTGAGATTGGGAACGATAAGAATGCATTCCATGCCTTTTCAGTTTTGACAAACTTCCCATCCACTTTCACTTTCCAGCCATCGCTGTATGGAATGGAAGTCATCATATAGTTACTATCATCTGTGATAGACACATCACCAACAATATGGGTATTTGAAAACTTGGTTACATGTAAACCTTGTTTCTTCCTGTTTTCTAATACCTGTTGAATTTGATCAACGTCAGCGCGATAAACACCTGCGTTGCTCATATCGATGTGATCTGTTCTAAATCTAAATTCAATAACGGTTTCTTGGTTTTCAGTTTGATCTGTCAACTGCCAAATTTGTCTTTGCGTGAAAATTTTAGCATTGAGCAACCATTTATTATTGAGTAAAACCGAGTAATCTTGGTTTTGGATCAAAGATACAGGAGTAAAGAAATAATAGGTGTAATTGGTACGCGGAGTTACCTTATAACGAATAATGGCATCTTTTGACGAATCCGCTCTCTTATAGATGGCTTCTCCCGTTTCCTTATTGACCTTTTCTTCAATCACATTTTCGGTCTCGATCGAGCTGAACGCCAACGGTTTAAAGTACTCAACGGTATCATTATTGGCCTTTTGATGTCCCTCCATGGAGTTCAAAATAATATTCTGGTTGGCAAAGGCATTATTGGCACCAAATTGAATATTCCTTACCAGACTGTTCGTCCCATATGCAAGTGGGAAGGAATTTGGATTCTTATAGACGACATAACGCTTGTCCTCATAAACCTTGTCTGTGAAATAGCGATGCAGATCAAAGCGGTCTGTAAATCGATAAAAGTACATCTTATCCGGATTGGCTTCAATCTCTTTGGGATCAAAATCCTTGGCACTCATAAAGTAACGAACACCATATAAAGCATCTGTCAAAGGTGTCCCATTTGAATATTGAGTCGCCGCATTGACACCCAGATCTCCCATGAAAGCAAAGTGATCCATGGTGCTACGTTCCAAACTCGAGCTAAAGGTACTTAGACCCGGATAGGACACCAAAGAAGGAACTGTTCTGGAATAGGCAAAATCTGTGGCAATCCGATAGAATTTTTGATCTGCATTTTCTTGGATATTGTCTGTCACGCGCTTGACCGAAACGGTCGCATCTGCAAACTTGTGCACATCATCATACCCAAATGTTACTTGGGACAAATATGCATTATAGCCAAACTCAAAGATTGTGAGCACAGATACGACAATCATGGATAAACGTGAGATCTTAAAGTTTAGGATGAAGAGAATGCTCAAGTAGAGCATCGCTGTAATCCCCACTTGCGATAAGAGATAACCTGTCTTTAATAAGACGGCAGCTAGTACTAGAAATACTGCTGCTAGAGCCATTCGAATCATTTTTTCCAATTGGCTCTTCTGAGATTTTTCCCAATACGCATAGAAGATGAAGCAGGTTACCGCTGCTATTCCCAGAACACTTAGAATAGAGAACTTAGAGAGGAAACGACTGATCGCTTGCGGTTGAGTCTTTGAGATAAAACTATACTGATGGAAATAGAGATAAACTACCGACAAGAGCAAGCCCAAGCCGATGATACAGTTGGTTTTTTTAGAAATAACGATCTTCTGCTTCATCGCTTGATAAGCTAGGACTAGCATAAAGAATGAAAATAGCCAAGAAAAACGGAAGAAGAAACCGGCTGGATTTTGTCCCATATGCCATATCTTACTGACAAATTCATTCACAAAGGAAATCAGGAAAATGAGAGTAACAATCCCTGCAGCCCATTTTTTTGCTTTTTCAACTTTTTGCGATAGGAAATAAAAGATAAAACCAAGAAAACCAAGCGCTCCAATATAAATATTGGGAAGGTTGGGACCCGCTGACCATCCTGATGTTGTATCAAAACCACCAACAACCAACTTAGAAAGAATATCTAAGGGGTTAATTTGGAAGGCAAATGAGAAGCTCATACCTCCGCCAACTTGCCCCTTACTTTCAATCAGGTTGAAAAATACAGGCAAGAGCAAGACCGAAGCTGTCGCAATCCCAATAATCGAATAGATCACCGCTTGCAACAAAGGGATACTAAAGTTTTTAATCTTTGCCTTTAGATCTCCCTCAATCAGCAATCTTGGCGATACATAGTAGCAGGCATACAGAGCGATGAAAATGGAGATCATATAGCCCATGTAAAACTGAAGCAAGACCGTCAATCCCAGAGCAAAAGCATAGCGATAAGGAGATTTCCCATCTAATAATTCTTCCAAATACACAATCACAATTGGCAGCATGATCATGGCATCATAGAAGATGACGTTCATCTGATAGGAAACCAACATCCCTGACAAGGCATAGGCTGTCGAGAATAATGGAACCAACCATTTTCTAGATTCTAATCCTTTGTAGCGCTTGATTAAAAGGAAAGCAAAGGATAGACCGATTGCCCCGTAGCGGAGCCAAATAGTTAAAAATACTGCTGCCCCAAAATACTTTAGGGGAGCTAGAATGTAGATGATGTTGAAGGGACTCATTAAATAGTAGCCGAGCACACCGATCATATCTCCACCAAGAGACTTGGTGAAAGAATAACTCAAACTAGATAGATCCCCCGTCAAGATGGCATTTTTTAGCAAGCCAAAGAAACTGATATATTGCTGTCCAAAGTCAACAGCCATCAGACTCTTGCTTCCAAAAGGATACATCCCTATAAAAGCCCACACAATGAGCATGATGGTCATTGGGAGCAGGGCACTTGCAGCATAGAGAACTTTCTTTGGATGTTTTTTCCAAAACTCTTGCCAACGCATGAACCAGATTAACATGTTTTCTCCTATCTTCTTTAGCCGATATGATTTTTCTTCGCTTGTTCGATATTGGTCTCTTCAATGATGAAATGAGGACGACGCTTCACTTCGTAATAGATCTTGCCAATATACTCTCCAAGAATTCCGATGAAGATGAGTTGCACTCCGCTAAATAATATAATAGCCGCAATCGTTGTGAAATAACCACTCACATAATTCCCAGCAGCGAAGATATATTTCATCAACTCAAAAACTAGATATAAAAGAGCCAGCCCTAAACAGATGAAACCGAATTGAATACAAACACGGAGAGGACGATCATTAAAAGAAATAATTCCTTGAATCGCATAATTCAAAGATTTCTTAAAACCAAACTTGCTCTTTCCAGCCTTACGGGTTTCATTCTTATAAGGAATTACTTTCTCTTTAAAACCAATCCATTCATACAAACCTTTATTAAAGCGATTGTACTCTGGCATTGACACAAAGGCTTCCATCGCTTTTCGGCTAAGCAGTCTTAATTCAGATTTCCCGTCTGTTAGGTGCACATCCATAGAGCGATTTGACAAGAAGTAAAACAAACGTGCAAAGGAACTTCCTACAAAAGATTCTCCTTCACGAGTTCGTTGGCCACTAACAATATCATAGCCCTCATTATAAGCTTCTAAGAATAAGGGAATCAAGTATGGTGGATGCTGGAGATCCCCGTCCATGACCATCACCGCATCCCCACTGGCATATTTAAAACCAGCCAAGATACCACTCTCTCGTCCAAAATTTCGACTGAAACGGATATATTTGATGCGGTCGTTTTCTCTTGCAAATTCTTCAATTAACTCAAAGGTCTTGTCACTACTTCCATCATCGATGTAGAGAATTTCATAATCAGAGAGCTCTTTCCCTAACATTTGCTCAAGCTGATTAGAAATTTCACGATGGGTTTGAGGAAGTACCAGCTCCTCATTCAAGAGGGTTATTAAGATTGATAATTTCATCCCTTTTCTCCATAATACATTCCCAAAAAAGAGAGAGCTCATGCTCTCCCCTTATGTAGAAACTCATTGTTTATTTAATAGACAATTTTCGTTTCAATACGACTGCACCTGCTAACACAAAGGCTCCTGAGAATACAAATCCAGTTGCTGCAACTTCGCCTGTATTAGGAAGAAGCGCTTTACGCCCTCCTCCATTGTTTCCACCTTTTGGTCCTGGTTTTCCAGTCGTGGTCGTCGTGGTTGATCCTTCACTTCCTGGAGTCACCGGTTTCTCTGGAGTTGTCGTTGTTGTGGTGGTTGGTGTTGGTTCTACAGTAGTCGTTGTGGTTGTTGTTGGCTCTACAGTAGTCGTCGTAGTCGTTGACTCTCCTGTTGTTGTGGTTGAAGTAGTCGCCGGCTCTTCTGTTGTTGTAGTTGTAGTAGTCGTCGGCTCTTCTGTTGTCGTGGTTGTAGTAGTCGTCGGCTCTTCTGTTGTCGTAGTTGTAGTAGTCGTCGGCTCTTCTGTTGTCGTAGTTGAAGTAGTCGTCGGCTCTTCTGTTGTCGTAGTTGAAGTAGTCGTCGGCTCTGCAGTAGTCGTTGTGGTTGTCGTTGGCTCTGCAGTAGTTGTTGTAGTTGTTGTTGGCACTGCAGTAGTTGTTGTAGTTGTTGTTGGCTCTGGAGTTGTTGTTGTAGTTGTTGTTGGCTCCGGAGTTGTTGTTGTAGTTGTTGTTGGCTCCGGAGTTGTTGTTGTAGTTGTTGTTGGCTCCGGAGTTGTTGTTGTAGTCGTTGTTGGCTCTTCTGTTGTTGTAGTTGTTGTAGTTGTCGTTGGTTCTGCAGTAGTCGTTGTAGTTGTAGTGGTTGTAGTGGTCGTTGTTGTAGTGGTTGTCTTTTGGTCTACAATGGTTTTGTCGACTGGTTTATCTTTTGACTGAAATTCACTAGCTTCAACAACAGTATCCGCTGCCAAGTCATAACCTTCCGGAGCTGAAATTTCTTTGATGATATATTGGTCTCTCAAAAGGTTTTTGACAACAATCTCACCATCTTTATTTGTTTCAAACTCTCCAATCAGTTGATTGTTGGCTACACGAATGACTTGGAACTTAGCTCCTTTAAGAGACTTATTATTTTCGTCTACTTTATGGATCTTGATTCCAAAGTCGTAAGCTACTCCGGTTCCACCTGCAATTTGGATTTTGACAGCACTAGATGCATGGTTAATTTCAGAACCATTTCCAGAAATAGTCACATTATTTTCGATTTTTTCACCATCTACAGGCATGTAGCTCAAGTCTGCTGTATATTCAATCACAAAGTGATCATCTTTTGACAAGCTACCAAGGTTGACAGAAAACGAATTTCCTGAAACGTTAATGGCGTAATCATTGGTGACATCCGTTTTGTTCTCGAGCTTCCAGCCGTTGTCGTATTTAAAGGTCCCTTTATAAATTTTAAAGCTACCTTCTGTATAAGAGACTCCTGTAGATTTCAAGGTATCGGTAATCACTGCATTCGGAATAGCTTCCCCTGTTCGGTTAACAGAGATTCTAAAACCAATTTGCTTGTGTTCCTTGTTGACATCCCATCCTGATTTTGCGACGATATATTTTCCGCCTTGGCCCACTTCGCCGGCTTTTACCTTCCCTGTGAATTTGGTCTTATTATTCACCTTCACAGTAACTGGAACATCACCCTCTTTGGGATGTTTTTGTCTGTCTATCATTGAGTAGAAGAAGAAAGAACCTGACACATCATTTTTTGTTTCCACAAATTTTGTAAAGGTTAAAACAATCTTACCGGTTTCTTTATCTACCACTGCATTGGCAATCACCTTACCAGTTTTCTTATCCTTAATTTCAAAATTAGTAGAATCAATGATTAAGGGATTTTCTAATACTAACTCAGAAGTATCTCCCTCTTTAACATCTTTTCCTTCCAATGCGAATGTTGCATTCAGACGGAAAGTGTCAAATCGGCCAACCGGTCCTGTCAATTCTCCACCTTGATCATTTTGAATCTTAACTTCCGTAATCACATCGACTTTTTTAGACGTTTCCGCCTGTACAGTTTTAGAAAAAAGTGTCAATGACACAATCAATAGCGAACAAACTATTGACAAAAAAACTGCTAACTTTTTCATTTTTTCTCCCTTTCTAGGCTAATTTTTTATAAATCAACGCATATAATATAGCAAAACATAGTGAGAAAGTCAAGATTATTAAACAAAAAAACCATCTTTTGTATATTTAAGGGCTATTTGGCTTGTGAATTTTTTTAGTAACTCTTCCTCTTTCAAACAGTTATTTTTCCAAAATCAACACATCTTTTGTAGATAAGTTGCTTTCTTTATACCCTGATTCTTTATAGAGGTTTAGAGTGGCTGTTTCAGAATAACCATTTTTTTCCTCTTGCATTTCCCTTGGAACTACCACTATGTCAATATTAGAATCAAGCTTTTTGTCATTATGGTAGAAAAGATCATACAATTTTTCATGGCTGCGAAGACTCGGCGTATAGCCACCTGCTGCTAAGACCGCTTTATCTTTAGGGATAGCCTGCAGGGTCTTTTCGAGCCCATCAAAATAGTCTTTACGTGTTTGATAGTATTGGATTTCAAAATTCCAGTTATGCGTAAAACTATATAGAATGGCGCTTGAAAAAATGATGGAAGAAGCTAGTAGAGCCACCAAAATATTATCTGATGCCAACTGGTTCTTGCTTAATTGATCGATAGACAATAAAGCCATCAAAAACAGAAGCGTGACCGAACCATAGCTATACTGAAAACCAATATCATATTGGTAAGGCCAATCCATCAATAAATTAATGAGAAAAAGGGGCAACATCAGAAAATAGGTAGACCAACGTCGCTGAATCAGTGGTAAAAAGCTAAAAGGAAATAGGACCAAAAAGAGGTAGCCAAGTCGTTTCGCTGTAAATAGACTTCCCAAAACATAAAGCGGATTTAGGACTACATTTTTCACAACCATCAGGAGACCATTTTCGCCACTCAATAATAGATTATTGTATCGAGAAACCATAGCTCCCTCGCCATATCTTGCTAAGAGGAACATGGCAAGTGCAAAATAAAGTATTGGCAAGGCAAACAGGCTGACATACAACCACTTTTTAAACTTGGCCTCGAATGTAAAACGATGTTGAAACGCAAAATAAAGTCCTAAGGACAGCACGTAGACAAAAGCATCCTCTTTCACAAAAAGGAGCAACAAGGTGAACAAGATAGTTCTTCCACGCCACTGAGAAATCAGGCTGTAGAACAACCAAAGTATCAATGGAGGCAAAAAACAATTTTCATGCAAATGGAATCCACCACTCGTTGTCATGACCGGAGTCACAAAAAAGAGGGCAAGCACGAGCGGCGTCATGACTTTTGGCAATTGTATTTTCTTTAGGATCAAACAAAGCGGGATAACTGCAGAAAAGACAATCACTGTTTGAGCGATATCCAATGTTTCCACATAAGGAAATAGCATATAAAAGGGCAAGATCAAATAATAAATCGGAGAAATATGGACTCCGAAATGCGATAAGGCCCTATCTCTTTCGAGGGTGGTAACTTGTGAAAAATCATGTCTCATTCTCTCAAACATCTGTGAAAAGATTCCAATATCAAAGGAAGAGACCGCATTGGCTTTAATCTTATAATAGGCAACAATCGATAGATAGAGCACATAGAAAATACCACCGATTAGTGTCACCACTGTGAGTCTTCGAACCCAGGTTTCATTAACTTTAGCCAAAGAAACCTTGGAGAGAAGAAAACCGATCAGGACGGCAACGAGGACAGCTACTAATACTGGCCAAATCAAAGTGGGTAACTTCGATTCAGAAATCGTAAACGTAAAGATTCCCAGTTCCTTATCTTGAAGATTGGCACTGGTTTGTAGCAACAATTTCGGAAAGGACAAGACATCTACCGCTAAGAAGATATAAGCGATTTTTTCTTTTCCTAAATAAAAATATAGAAACAAGACCAGTGAGAGCAACACTAGGCCCAATGACATAAAGAGACTCGGACTTTTCAAAATAGAAATAAATAGGATACCTGCCGCGAACCAGAGATTCAATTTTTGTATGCAGATATACTTCTTGCTCTCCGTCAAAAACCAAAGAATAGGATAACTAATGAACAAAGCAAGGACCGTATGGGTCCATCCTACTTTACCAAGTTCTAGAAATAATTCCTTTGTTGAAAAACTTAATAGATTGACCATCATGGCCACAAAATAAGAACCTAGAAGCAACCATAAATAGTTAAGGTTCATTGTCTTAGCAAGTTTCATTTCTATCAATACCTCCCAATTGTAGTTCCTATTCTAGCACAAAACCCTTACTATTTCTAGATAGTAATAACCATACTAAAAGAGAGGCTGATACCAGTCCAACCTCTCTTTTTCTTATAATTCCTGTAATAAATAACGGAAGAGTTCTAAATTTCCTTTTTCTTCATTG
>ERZ1036435.401-NODE-401-length-20316-cov-3.817334_pt1 | contig 20316 bp, 27 predicted proteins | sample MGYA00514223_ERZ1036435 | MGnify/ENA primary metagenome ERZ1036435 (study PRJEB33795, sample SAMN09464927) | human gut metagenome | host: Homo sapiens | place: USA: Stanford, California | collected 2016-08 | study: EMG produced TPA metagenomics assembly of the... | reverse complement strand
TACTGGTGTATCTTCTTAGATACTGCGTATAACAGAGATATGCCGGGTTTCCATTTGGTTGAGGCAGATCCTGTGGTGGCTCCTTCTGAAGAAGAAACCGGTTATTATGTTCTTACTGTTAACAAAGATTCTAAAGCTATTTTAGGACCTTTGACTTCTAAAGATGCATACGAGTTCGCTGAACGGCAAGCTCTTAACGCCGTCCCTGAAGTGGTTGTTCAGGTTCTTAAAATCGAAGCTACCGCATCTGTAGAGGTAAAATTCAAATGATTGTATCAAGCTTCTGGAACGAAAAACGTAAAGGCATCGAAACTATCATTAGCGATACCTTCGATGGCAAAGTACCTACTGTTGATGCGGTCCGTAAGTACATCGATAAGTACTGTCCTGTAGAGTTTCGTCGTATCAACGGTGTTGACTCTTTGCAGATCAATTATATTAATGCGCGCCTGGAAAAATTAATTGCAGACCGTCCAGTAGGTTATTCTGACGATAACGGTGATAACGTTGTTATGCCTAAAGAACCTAATAAATTCGAAACTAAGTTCTGAGGAAAATATTATGCGTGTTTCTGTTCCTAAAGCCCAAGCTCCTCGTCTGGCTCGTTGCCTGCTGAATAACGAAATGATAGAAGTTCTCAGCTGTAAGGTTGAAAGTAACAAAGTAGTTTATCACGTCGAGGCCCCAGAGTTCTTTGAGTTCCCTAACTGGGTTACAGTACAATGATTCCGGTATCTAATGGGTTTAATCATGGTGAAATCCAGCTAATTATGGCTGGATTACCTAAGTCAGGGTTCCATCTAAAAATCCTGAAAAAACGGCTCGAACAAGGAGATTACATTGTTATGACCAACTTCGAGTCATCAATAGACCTTGAAAAATTAAAGGACCGCTATGCGCTTTAGAAGACACGATACTGTCTCATTAGGCATCTCTGGTATCCCAGGTGTTGTTATCTATTGTTTAGAAGCAATTCCACAATACCATATCGAACCATGGTATAATGTGAACTGGGTTGATGGTAATACTTCACTGCACGCTGAAAGCGAGCTTTTTAAAATATCTAAACTAAGAGATTTAACTAATGAAGAAGGTTATTCTTACTGATATCGATGGTGTGGTTATTCAGTGGCAATCAGGCCTGGCCTATTTTGCACACAAATATGGTATCAAAACTGACGTCATTATTGAGATGATTTCAGACGAAAAATTCCGGTGTGCTTCAGACATTTTCCAAACTGACCTTGCTACCGGAAAGCAGCTTATGGAAAAGTACAATAACTCAGATTTTATTCGATATCTGGCCGCATATAAAGATGCCTTGAAGGTTATTAATTACCTCAAGAAAGACTACGAATTTGTAGCTATAACTGCGCTAGGCAACAATATTGATGCCAAGCTGAATAGACAGTTCAATCTGAATTCTTTGTTCCCTGGCGCATTCCAGGAGATCCTGATGTGCGGTCATTCAGAGTCTAAGGACGCCCTTCTTTCTCAGGCTAAAGAAAAGTATGGATCGCGGATTGTTTGTTATATCGATGATCTGCCTTCTCACTGTGAAGCTGCCCTGAAGGTATTCAAAGGAACAGAGGTTGATGTGTTCTTTATGCCTCGCGGTGAAAGAACTGAGAAAACCGGCGCTTATTTTGTTAAAGACTGGGCCGAAGTTCAGTATATGATTTCTAAGCGTTCTCCGGGTGTTGGGAACCTGGCTACTCTTCATAAAATAGCAGGTACTCCTGGGACCCGTAAAGATCATGAAGATGCCATTTGGGAAGTAATCCGTAAGGCCCAAGAAGCTAATAAAAATAAGCCTTGGGCCCAAACGCCTTTACGCCCGTTCGTCCCATTTACTCCAGAGCCGTACATCAATTGCAGAGACAAATTGACCATTAAAGGTCCGTCTGCTTTAAGAGCATCCTTCTGAGGTAGCTATGTTCGTAGTTCATACTCTTATAGACGGAAAGAATACTACACGTGACTTCGGTCACGTTAACATGTTCTTCCGTGAAAACCCTCTGTTCAGACAAGCTAAAGATGAAGAAATCTTTAAACAATGTGTTGAGCAAGGGTTCATTTATGTAAGCGAATATCTCTGTGATACATTTAATGGCCAGAGGGCTATGATTACATACCATAAGAAGCTAGATTTGCTTCTGGAAGAAGTAGCTTATAATAAGACCACTTATAACAGAAGGCGAATTAAATGATTTTAGATATCCTTAACGAACTGGCCGCCACAGATTCAACCAACGAAAAGAAAGCGATTATGAATCGTGAAAAGGATAACGAACTTCTGAAGCGTGTATTCAGAATGGCTTATTCTCGTCGATTGAACTATGGTATTAAGAAATGGCCTCAGGCTGGAGAAGTTACTCAAGCAGCCGGAATCTTAACTTTAGAAGATTGCTTGGATTTTGCAGAATTTACATTAGCTCCTAGAAAAGTAACAGGACATGCTGCTATAGCAGAACTGGCTTCTTATATTGCCGATTCTTCACCTGAAACTGTAGAAGTTTTTAGAAGGGTTCTTATGCGGGACCTTGAGTGCGGCACTGGTACAACGATTGCTAATAAAACCTGGAAAAACATCATTCCTGAGTACCCACAGATGTTGGCTTCATCTTTCGATGAAGCTAAAATTAAAAAGCATATTAAGTTTCCGGCATACGCTCAATTAAAAGCCGACGGGGCCCGTTGCTTTGCTGAAGTACGTGATGATGGGGTTCTGTTTTTCTCAAGATCAGGCAATAATTATCTAGGTCTGGATAAATTAGCCGAACAGCTAATGGAAATGACTAAAGAAGCCCGTGAGAAACATCCCGGTGGTGTAATGATTGACGGTGAGCTGGTTTATCATACTACAGTCAATTTTAAAGAAAAAGATTCTTTAGGCTTCTTATTTGGCGACGATGTTGAAGAACTAGAAGAAACTAACGTTGATCGTAGCACTTCAAATGGGTTAGCTAACAAATCCTTGAAGGGTACAATTACTCCTGAAGAAGCCGACGGTATGAAATTCCAAGTCTGGGACTATGTACCGTTAGATGTAATTTATTCTGAAGGTAAACTCAAGAGCTTTAAGTATGATGTGCGCTTTCGTGCTCTAGAACTTATGGTCACCGGGTTTAGTCAGATTATTCTGATTGAGAACCACTGGGTCAATAACCTTGAAGAAGCCCGCGCAATTTATCAAAAGTATCGTGACCAAGACCTGGAAGGTATTATTCTTAAGAATATGCACGGTCTATGGGAAGATACTCGCTCTAAGAACCAATTCAAGTTCAAAGCAGTAATTGACATTGCTATGCGAATTTCTGGTTATTATGCGCACTCTAAAGACCCAAATAAGATTGGTGGTGTTAATTTAATTTCAGAATGCGGACGTATTACTTGTGACTGCGGTTCAGGTTTCACAGATACCACACATAAGAAAATTAATGGTGAATGGGTTCTGATTCCTATTGACCAGCGTGGTGAACTTGACCGTGAATCTTTGATGCTAGATGCTATCAATGGTAAGTTAGTTGATAGAATTGCTGACTGTGAATGTAACGGTTGGACAACTTCTAAAGGTCGAAAAGACGGAACGGTTGGATTGTTCTTACCTATTATTAAAGGATTCCGATTCGACAAAGAAAAAGCTGATACCTTTGAAGAAGTGTTTGGTGATTGGCCATTCTAAATTAAGGAGCCTTCGGGCTCCTTTTTAGGCATAAATAGTAGTATCTTATAAGGGGAATAATTATGTCTGAACAACTTAACGAAGTTTTCGACTCTGATAGTGATAAGAACTATCCCGTCGTGAACTTGAATTTGAAATCTAAAGTACCACAGATCTGGTCTATTAAAGCACCCGGCAATGAAAACCTAGTAGCTCGAATGGTATCGTACCAATCTGAAGGCGATGCTGTTAAACAGGTTAAAATGGGCGACAAATACGCTCACTTAATTTTGATGTCTCTTAGTGCTAAAGGGGCTCCAGCAGAACTTAAAGGCGGCTTAGGTAGTAATCCAATTGGGGCCATTAATACAATCTTTGATACGGTTTATGAACAAGTAAAAGCTCTCCGTATGGATGCTGTAATGTTCCGGTTCCCGACCAAGAAAATGAAAGGTCAAGGCCCTGTTCTCCAGCGTCTGATTGCTCGTCTGTGTATGGCCCGTACAGGCGGTAAATTTAAAGTCCTGGATGCGCTCTATAACTTTACCGGTAAACATACATATATTCTTATCTACCGTAAAAATAAACCTTTAGAGGACATCTCTGGGATTCCTGGTATCAATACTGAGCTATATACTAAAGTTGATTCTGCTGTAGGTGATGTATGGGTATCTAAGAAAGATGGTGTTCAAGTCACTAAAGATGAAGCTATTGCTGGCTCTATTGCCGAGGTAGAGAAAACTCGTACAGATATCTCCGTTATTCGTCGTACTAAGATTTCTCGTCGTCAGGTCGCAGCTAGTCAGTCAATGGAAACGGAACGCTTTGAAGGTGAATTGTTCCAGAAATATGAAGACAGTGCTGCAGAGTTTAGTCGTCCGGCTACAGCTGAACTAATTCCAGAATCTACTGAACTTGAATTAGCGGTTACTTCTAAAGCTAAGAAAAATCAAGCTGCTTCTATTTCTGCTGCAGGTATTGGTAATCGTCTGTATGAACGAAAAATTCTAACAATTGATCAAGCAGAAAAATTAGAAGAACAATTAAAAGAATCTATTATACGTAAGATGGGCGATGCTCCGCTTACTTCAGTCAAAAGTATGGAAGCTTATGTTGCTACAGCTATTGACCTAGTAGACGAATTAAAGCCTAAGTACGTGGCCAGTATTAGTAAAAATATCAGTGATTACAACGACCCAGAAGTTAAAGCTGAATTAATAGAGAACCAATGGAAAGTCTTTAAATCTAAATTTATCAAAGATTCTCTTAAGGGCTGGGCTGGTATTACTGCCTCAGATTTATGGGCTATTACCCAAAATAGAACGCCTAAGCAATATACTAGAGCTGAAGTTCGTGGCATTCGGGAATACGTGGGCTCTGGTTATTCTGATATTAACGATATGCTTTTAGGTCGTTATTCTAGCGATAGAATAAACATCCTAGATGAAACCGAAGTAAAAACTGCTATTGATAATTTGGATTCTGCATTTAAACGTGGTGACAGAATTCCAGAGAACATTACTTTATGGCGTTCACAAAGCATCAGAGCTCCTATCTTTGAAGCCTTAGTTAAAAATAAAGTTTTCTATTTCCGCAACTTCGTTTCGACTTCATTGTATCCGATTATTTTTGGCGGTTGGAAAGGAAATGCTGCTATTGGTCTGGCTCCAGAAGAAACTCGCCAAGAGTTGAATATCCCAGGCACTTCAGATGAAAACGTCGTTATTCCTGACAATAATGATAATCTAATTGATGTTAAGGTAACTGTTGGCTGGGCTATAGATGGTGCTCATAAAATTAACGTCGTTTATCCAGGTGATTTAAGCCATCAATCCCAAGAGATGGAAGTCATTCTACCTCGTGGTACTATGGTTCAGATTAACAAGGTCACGAATGCTTCTTATAATGACGGTATTGACTATAGCAACCAGAAGTTCATCCAAGCTGAAATCATGACTTCTGACCAGATTGAAGAATCTATGGTTGTTTATGATGGCGATGTTCTGGTAGAATCTGGCGAACTGGTTCCGGTAGGTTCTGGTACTATCGTTACTGTAGATGGCGAGGATACAGATATCAGTGCTTCTACGTTCTTGACTACTAAACGGAATATCCTTAGCATCTTGGCTTCCTGTATAGATATCGAAGATACTCCAGAGAAATTTGTACAAGGCTAGTTTACAACACCACAAGGACGTGGTATAGTCTTTATTACACAAACAAATGAGGAAATCAAAATGCATTCATTCATCCGTTTTAATGGTATCGAAGCTTCTATCGACAACGTTATCCCTGCTTCAGAGCAGTTCAATGAAGTTGTAGTAAAAGAGATGCAGAAAGTCTATGGCGATAAACTCTTTGCTTTCGCCCCGATGCAGAACTTTACCAACCCGGACCAAACAGATACTATCTTTGCTGGTATTATATCTGGCCAGCTTGAATCTGAAGCTCCGGTACAAATTCAGGTTGCTGATGAAACTGGCTTAATCGCCACTTCTACCGCGTTTTTTGGTTTCCGTAAATAAACCCCTAAGGGAGCCGTAAGGCTCCCTTTTTTATGTTAAAATCTTACTAAGTCCATTCCCAACGCCTGCAACACGGCTTAATCTACTTGAAATACTACCTAATCCTTGAGCACTTAGATTTGGGTTAATAGTATCAATCTTTTGAACAGTCTTATCTTCTAACCAATCCATCGCAGCTTGTTTACCAACAGCACCGATCTGTGCAACTCTGTAAGCGAAGGTGACTTCGAATGTAGCTATCTGATTATTATCTTCATAGCTAAATTGGGGTGCGCTGACGCCCACAGGGATGCATCCTGTGTACATACACACAGTGTGAGGTAACCCATTACGGGCATGCAAGTTAACTTGGATATCCGCTTCAACATCAGAAGGCAGTGCTCTTAGTCCTGTTACAGGGTCTTCAACAGCGTTTACCCAATCTTGCATAGCACGGAAATTACTAGCTTCTGAATCCATACGGAATGTTATAACTAATGGAGCGTATTCTCGCCCGGTGATTTTGATGTTAGGACTGTTATGGAAGGTGTCCATTTCATGAGCTAATCTATTTTCAGGAATCTGAACCGAGTGGATCAATAATCCTGTAGTAGGGAAAGCCATATTAAAGAAGTCAAGCAGATAAGTCCCTACAGTGAATTCCCCTAGCAATGATTGGATAGTGCGTTGAGTCATTGCTCCTATCAAAAATTTGCTTACACCTGATTTTCTAACCAAGCGTTGCGTCCCAGCAGTAATAAGAGACGTAACGCCACGTGTAAATTCACCTTGGGTTAATCCGAGCCAGTTATCATTAAGACCTACGTTATTATAAAGTTCCCCACCAAATTCATTTAGTAGGGTCTGAGTTTTACTCGATGGCGCTGTGGCAAAAACAACAGAGAACATATTAGTTCTCTGGAAATCGCTATTAGCCGCCTGTGTCACGAATTCATCTAAAGTATACATTATGATTGGAATCCTTTAGAATATAAAGAACTACGGTTCAAAGTCAAGATTTCTCTCATGGTTAATTCAAGGGTAAAAGTGCTAGGCAAGTTAGGAGCAATAGCCAGACCATTGAAATGTCCGTTAGGAGTTTTGTCAAACCTAAGACTTTGGATTTGGCAAGGACCAAATATATCTTCTCTTCCGTCATAAGAACTAGTGTATCCGAAGTTACGAACCGTCCAAATAGTTGGGTTGCTTACAACAATTACATTAGTAAGGAAAGAAGTAATAGACTCAAACATTGTCCCGCTTTTAGAGGACCCTTCTGGGGTGGCATACTCTAAAGTGCTTTTATACCATTCATCTATTTGTTCTTTAACTTCTTTAGCAAAGTCTGATGTTCCTGTGGCACCATAAGAATAATAGTTAAAGATCTCATAGATTTTAACAATTTGAATAAGGTCTTGAGGAGTTCTTGGCGTAAGATCCCAAGTAAAAACCTTAGTTCTATTTTCTGCACCAGCATACATACTACGGGCAGTATTATAGATTTGTTCCCCTTTATCTGCCATCACTCCTTGGGTGAGAGATTCTAACCCACCAAATACTGCGGTAGAAGCCACATTACTTAAAACGCCGGTAGCAGAGCCGCCGCCTCGTGTGATCAGGGATTCGCCTACATCATTAAATTTGTGAGATACAGAATCTACATCAGACTTAGACTTAGGCAACAGGATGTTAGCTACAGGGGCTTTAGAAAGTCTCTGGGAGCCGGTGTTAGTTTTTTCCGGGGCATCAAAAACAGATGATTTACTAACGGCACTTCGGAAATCTCGTAGATCTGGAGAAACCCTAGATTTAAAGTCGTATGCAGTAAACAAAAGACCGTTCTGATACAAATCATGAACTCTCATATCTTGACTTGAATCGTTCCCGGCAGAACGTTCTGCCGGGTATTGAGCTGTCACAGTACTGGCAGCATTTTTTAAAGTGTGGTTAGAAGTACCTTGAGAAATCTTAGAACCGGATTTCTTAATATTCTCTAGCCCATCTTTTAATTCTTCGAAAAACATAAAGAATCCTTAATTAGATTTTGTAAATCCGACCATACCTGGAGCTGGAGAACTAGTAACCGGCTGCATAGGCATAACAGTAGTACTGTTTTTGTTAATAGATGTATTAACATTCATAGGGGCTTGAGAAGCCAGTTTATCGCCAACTTTATGCTGAGCTTCGATTTTCTCAATAACTTTAACTTGCTGAGATTCTTGCTTATCTTCTGCCGGCTCTGGGCTAACAGTCGGGAACCTCTTTTTATTCCACTCGTCTTGCATAAAGCGGTACTGAGGTTCTAGTTCCTTAGCTAGACTAGGATTATTCTTCTGGAACTCTTCGAAGTTCTTAGAAGCCTTACTAACAGCATTAGCAGCAGACTCCATACGCTCGGTATTATCAGCCCGCGTATTCTGAGCATATTCAGAAGTTCGTTTTAATTCAGCCTGCATTTTGCCTTGGGCTTTATACATTTCTAAACGCTGCTCGCGGGTTTTACCTTCAAAAGCAGGGTCTTTAGTATCAGAATCAGCTAATTTCATACGTTTTTCGTATTCAGCATCATCAATCTTACCGAGTAAATATCTATCGCCCCAAGCAGTAATTTTACGTTCAGTTGGAGAATCTTGCTCTTCTTTCAAGCGCTGATTATCTTTATATTTAGCTACGTAATCTTGGTCTTCTTCAGAAAGCTCGGCACCAGTACGATACTGGAAACGATCTGCAGCAGAACCGCGAATATTATCAGCAGCATCACCCATACCAGGAACTTTACTAAGAACAGCAGCAACCAATTTAGAAAGACCAAACATAATTGTTTCGCCTAAAGTATCTAAAACATTAACCAGACCTTTAACAATAGCTTCAGCTAATCCAGTCCAAGAGCCTTCATTAAAGGTATCTTGAATACTTTGGGCCATTTCACTAATCGATGTTAATATAGGAGCCCAGGTTCCAGCTAATTTAGTGAACTCTTCAAAATTTGATTTGAACAATTCGGTCCAGTATTTGAAATGGATTTTGATAATATCAATAGCCATAATCAAAGCTAATACCATAGCAGCTGTTTTAGCCATATTAGCAACAGCGGTCACGGTATAACTAAAGAGCATACCTGAAATTCTGTCAGTTAGTGAAATTGATTTCTTAAACCCTGTTTTAGTAGTATCTAAAAGAGCTTTAAGAAGGTCTGTATCGGTCTTCTTGTTCTTTTCATCATCGTCTTTATTTTCTGGGATTACTCTAGGTTCATCCTGCGGTAATACATCAGAATCCGGACGTCTATTTTCATGCGGCGGAATAAGGTCTTGAAGAAGATCGTCTAATGGCGGAATCTCTGGAACTGGGTCTGGGATAGAATCCTGCACTACCTCAACAGATGGAACATTTGCTGTTTGTGGCGTGGCTTGTTCTACTTTTACTCCCAGCTTTTCAGCCAATTTAGTAATTCTGTCACTTATTAAAGAGGCTGTGCTATTAAGAGCACTTAATTCATCCAGCTGGAGTTCAATACCTGCGTTAGTATCAGATAAAGAATTTCCTACATTAGCAAGACCGTTCTCTGTTGCCTCGGCCCCCATTTCAACGGCAGCTTGAACTCCTTCAAGAGTTCCATTAATAGTGCCTAGTGAGGTGTTTTGTTCTTCTTGTAGTGCTTCATTGCGTTTTTGTGGTGCTGCGTCGGCGATTACCCGACGCAGAGATTGTGTTTTACCATTTACTTTTCTAGCCATTATTCAAAGAGCCCTATTATATTGCCAATTCCTTTTATAGGCCCATTAGGACCAGGAATAGCTACAGTGTTAACGATACCGTCAACCCATTTAATTACGAATGCTGGAAGCTTCATAAAATCAGGCTTCTCTGTTCTGCCATCGACAGAAGAAAAATACTTGTCAAGAATTGCGTCAGCCGAGCCAAATTTACTGAACCTTTCAGGAGCGTTAAATTTATATTCTTGTCCGTTTAAACGATGGGTTAATATACGACATCCATACACATCCGATAAACGATAAGTGAATCCATCCTTTTCAACTTCTTCTTTAATCTTACCGTTAAAGGCCAAAAGTTGTAATAGAACAATATCGCTTTGTACAGCATCTAGACCTGGTTTAATAGAATCTAAAAGAATTGCCAGATTTTCATCCGGCATTTTTACTTCTTTCATTAAATTGTGGTGCTTAAGTCCAAGCTTAGGTAATGAAATTTCAATACCATCAATTGTAATTTTCTTAATAGGCAGAATCACGTTTAAGTTCATTTTTTACCTTCGCTATTTGAACTGGTTCAATAGTAGAACCGTTAGTAAACATATAGATGTTGGTGATTGAATGGTTATTACTGACTTCGTGGATAACTTCGTCAACGTAGAAATCAGTACGGAATTGTTCTTTAGGGTCATAGAAGTTTAACTTCATTCCAGGAGTCACTTCAAAGTTACCGTATATTTTAGCCGATGCGTAGCCATCGTACTGAGACATGGTAACAATACGGTTAGCTTCTTCATAACCGTTACGATAAATCATTTCCGAATAACCACCACTTCTATTAATATAGACACTATTAGAACCTTCGCCTACGGTTATTTTTGTGATTTCTTTATCGACAAAACTTTGAGCGTAGAATGTAGCATCCTTAAACGGATTTCTAGTATATGTATTAGCTTTTACAAGCCATTCAAAGTCCCAAGCTAAAGATACCGGCAATTGGTCTACGAATTGTCCAATAGTCTGAGGCGCGCCAACAACAAAAGATGCGGCGTTCTGAGCAATCATCGCGTTGTAGTCCATCATGTTTATACCGGTTATATCTTCCCAAGCAAAAACAAATTGGTCACTTTCTACAGACAGCCCTACATCACGGATATATTGCATGAATTCCTTTATATTAGAAGTCCAAGGAATTCTAGGAACATAAGTGTTTATTCCGTTTATTGGTGGCGCCAACTTAGGGTATTTTTGATAAATCACACCTATCATTTCAACCAAAGTTTCGTAGGCAGAACTAAAGAAGCAACGGCTGAACTTCAAATTCATTATATCATGGAGCGAACTAAGCTGGATAGCTATAATATTGTCGCCCTTATCATCGACACGGACCGTGAAGTGTTTTATCCCATAAATTCGTGTCTGGGTTCTTGATGTATTGCTATTAGAAACGGAGATCTGGATAATTTGGTCTCCATTCATTTTATTGTGAATGTTTTTAGAATCATAGAACTGGAGCATACCTTCATTAATACCGGACAAACTATCTCTCATGGTCAAGGTAGTAAATGTGGCACCAAGTTCAATGAAACTGTTATCAAGCCATTTATCATAGTTTTGATAAAGCTTAATACTGATATTTGGAAATCCAGGGCGTTGTGAAATCATTTTTGTGCTAGTTCCTTTTCAATCAGAGATAATGTGATGCTTCGCTCTATAGGAATCATATTCATAACGGAAGAAAGATCGTAGCCTTGTTTAACTATCAAGTGATTGATTTTATAAAACGTAAATACTTCATCTGGGTTCAGAAGAAGCTTAAAGATATCCATAAAATTTGTGTAATGGATCTCATGGGAATCGCAACATGAATATTTTAGTACAAAGTCAAATATGTTCAATTTTTTGATTATAAGTTCTAAGGTTTCTATATCGATAGCTTCAACAACTTGAACTTTGTTTTCTGTAGACAACTCAGACCATTGATATACCCCATTAGAATCTTCTACAGACAAAATGTTTTCTGTTATTAGACCAGCTATATTTTCTTTATAGTTTTTAGATGGATGTTTAAATTTAAGCCGAAGCCCGGATACATCAATTACAGGAAGCTCAACGGCTTCTTGGTGGAAATTAATCAACACCATTTTAGCCTTTCCACACTTAGGGCATTCAACCTTAACAGGAATTTTAGTCTTACCTATGCTGGATAGATAGACTTTTAAGAACACAAATGCTCTATATTCTTTAGGGATGTCACTGAAGTAGTCGTTTTGGAGTTCTTCAATAAGTTTTTCTTGATCTTCTGGAGACTTAGTGTTCATGTCGTTCCGTACCAGAAGAAAATCTCTATAGTCAGAGACTGTGAACGGAGAGAATCGATGAACACCGTCTGGTAATTCACATCTTACGATATTAGCCATAGGGAGTCCTCTTATTTTATTATATTTATAAATACGTCTAGAGGTAACATATGACAACTTATAATTTTGACCTAACTATAAATGGCAAAAATATTTCTTGCCGTGCATTTACACTAGAAGAATATTTGAATCTTATAAAGGCTAAAGCTGATAAGGTTCTTGACAAAACAATTAAGCAGCTGATTAAAGATTGTACTAACGCTAAAGGCTTAACTAAACATGAGTCTGAACTTCTTCTAGTCAATCTATGGGCCCATTCATTAGGTGAAGTTAATCATACAGCCACCTGGGTGTGCGACTGCGGTAATGAAATCGACGTGCCTATTAATACCAATCGTATCCAAATCGTGGGCTCTAGCGATCTCCTGTATTCACTAGACGGACTTCGTATTCAGTTCAAATACCCCGAGTTATTTGATGATAATGATATTGCTTTAATGATAGCTAAATCTATCGATTATATCATTGTCAACGGCGAACAAATCTTTGTCGATGATTTATCAGACCAAGAGATAGACGATCTTTATTCTGCTATAACTACTGAAGACGTCTTGAAAATAAAAGATATGCTGCTGAAGCCACAAATACAGTTGGCAGTTCCTATTTCTTGCAAGTGTGGGAAGAATCATGTGCACCAAATCACCGGACTCAAAGAGTTCTTTAAGGTTATCCAATGAATATAGACCATATGTATTCGGATTTAGACCCAGACCTTAGAATGGCCTGGGATAAAGACGTTGCAAGAACTGTAGGTGCAAGAGCAGTAAAAAATAGCATCTTAGGAATTATCACTACAAGAAAAGGCAGTCGCCCTTTTAATCCAGATTTTGGATGCAGCCTTTCGGACGAGCTGTTCGAAAACATGACCCCGTTAACTGCTGATACAATTCAGCGTAATATTGTATCGGCTATTCAAACATATGAGCCACGGGTAGAACGTCTGCGTGTTGAGGTCTTAGCGTTATATGATGATAATGCTGTAGTCGTTACAGTGATGTTTTCTATCGTCGACGACCCGGATGTCCTAGAACGCATCAAAATCAAGTTACGTGCTTCTCGTTAGTGATGTGTATAATGGCTTAGGTCCTTTAAATTGAGATTGGTGATTAAATGAAGTTGGAAGATTTACAAGATGAATTAGACAGAGATTTAGTTATTGACCAGACAAAACTTCAGTATGAAGCTGCCAATAATCCTGTTGTCTACGGGCGGTGGGTACGTAAGCACTCTATATGTCGTAAAGAAATGCTGCGTATTGAAGCCATGAAAAAACAAGCCCTGAAGAAAAGACTTGATTACTACACGGGACGTGTAGAGCCTGGCGAAGAAGTGTGTATGGATTCGTATGAGAAGTCTGAACTAAAAACTGTAATGGCTGCAGATGAAACCATCTTAGGAACTGAAACAAAACTTCAATACTGGGGTATTTTGCTTGAGTTCTGTAGTGATGCTATGGATGCTATTAAAGCTCGCGGTTTCGCGATAAAAGCAGTTATTGAACTTCGTAAATTTGAAGCCGGCGAAGCGTAATAAATAAGTTTATTAACAGAGGAGACAACCATGTCGTGTATTTGTGTCGTCTGTAAGACTCCAATCGATGATGTATTGGTTGTTCAATCAGACAAAGGTCCGGTTCATCCCGGTCAATGTTATAATCATGCAGTTGAGATGCCAGTTACTGAGAATACAGAACAGCAACTTAACGAAGTGCAGCTTTTAATCTAGTGTGTAACCTTATTGGTTATTTTTGGCTCTCCTTACGGAGAGCCTTTTTTGTATCTAGAGATTAGAAGTTTTCTTCTTCCTCGTCAGAATCAATAGATTCTAATTCAGTGCGTTTACCGGCCAAAGCATCACGGATAGTGATATCATCAGAATCTTTCAAATCAGCTTCTTTTACACGCTTTTTGTAATATTTTTCCAATTCGCTAAGACCGTCAAGGGTCTGGCAAGAGTTTACTTTAGACATAAAATCTTCAATGGCGGCTTCGTATAAAAATTGTTTAAAGTCCATAATAATTCCTTAGAGTTCGACAAGTTTCATGACGTAATCGAATTTCTCATCAGCATAACGCTGGATACGTTCTAAGCCATGTTTGAGCAAATAGTTAATGTGGGTGTAAGTCTTTTTGGCATTAGCAGATTTAGGTTTAACACCACAGTCATCAATGATGTCCCAAACCGTTGCTACATCTTTAGAGCCATGCTTACGAAGTACTCGACCGATAGTCTGAAGTACGATAATCTTTGATTTAACACCGTGCGCTAAAATAACATGGTGTAAATTCTTAATACTGATTCCAGTAGAGAATACGCCGTATGATGCGACAACAACAATTCCGGTTTCGTTTTCTGCCATCTTTTTAAGAGCAGTACGAGTATCTGTATCAATTTCGCCGGACACATAAAACACTTTGTCGTGGCCAAGGTCTTTAATCATCTGGAATAATTCTTTACCGTGGCTGATGTTCTTGAACATCACAAAGGCGTTTTGATTTTTACTAGCTAATTTAACAGCCAGATTTGCAATCCATTTATTACGGCGTTTAACTGAAGTGATATATTTAATCTCTTCTTGGTAAGTTTTACCTTTCAAAGCAACAGTAACGTTATCTGGATATCTAAGTCTGATAGCATTAATTTTAAGCTCAGTAACAGCGCCTTCTTCCATCAACTGTGAAGTTGATACCGGTTTAAAAATATCACCAAACAGACCTTGATACTGCATCAAATTAGCTTTGCCGTCTTTCAAAGAACCTGAAAGGCCGAATTTGAACATACAGTTATTTAGCCCGGCAATAATAGTAGAGATAGATTTACCTGTGGCAAGATGGCACTCATCGTTCATCATAAGACCAAACTGGCTGAACCATTCTTTAGGTTGTTTAATAGCAGTCTGCCAAGTACTAACATAAACCACTGCAGAAGAATCTTTCTTAGTACCACTTCTGATACCGAGCATATTGTCTCTTTTGAACAAACGATAATCACAGAAGTCATCGATCATTTGGTCAACAAGGGCAGTAGTAGGAACAATTATTAGAATTTTACCTTCATAGTTCTCTACGTAATAACGACTCAGGAGCGCCTGGATCAATGATTTACCTGCAGATGTAGGTAAATTCAACAGTGCGCGTCTTTCTTTAAGACCCTTAAACACAGCTTCTTTCTGATACCAATGAGGTGTAATCTTGGTCAGCCCAGAATAGATTTCTTTGGAATCGAGCCACTTATCAAAAGATTCTTGAGTGATTTCTTCTTTTTCAAAAATCATAGGGTCTGCATAGACTTTATAACCCATATTGCTGGCGAATTTCTGTACCTGGTTCACCAGTCCAAAGGGAAGTAATCTGTCGTAACCTAATAGACGAATACGCCCATCCCACTGCCCGTAACGAAATTTTGGATTAAACTTATAGCCTTCTGCTTCGAAGGAGAAAAAGTCTCTTAGTTCATAGAAGATGCCTTCATCGCATTCAACCAGAACGTGACTAAAATCATGAAATTTTAATTTGATGTCCACAGCGTGTAGCCTCAGTTATAAATACATACATATTTATACACTAGAAAGAGAGACACTATGGACAAGCAATATATAGATGACCTTCGTGGTCTTGAAAATAAAAAAGAAGCCAAGGCTAAGCTTATCGAATATGCCGAAGGATTTAATATCCAATTGAAAAAGAGCAAAGGCTTTGAAAACCTAGTCTTGGATATCGAAGCCGCTTTTAAAAAGATGGCAGAAGAGCCTATGCCGGAAGATAACGAAGGTCTGAGTATCAGTGACCTTATTGCTGCTGATGATGAACTTGAAGGCAGGAATGATTTTGTAATCAGTGATGTTGAAGCTAAGCCTGAAGCTAAACTGTTATTTGATTCTCCAGAAATTCCTGTATCTATTCACGAAATCAAAGAAACCGTTCAAAAACAATCAGTTGTTGAAGAAAAAGCTATTCATATTGAATCACCAATTGGTAAATTCGACACGCCTCAACCTAAACTTTCAGAAAATACCTTTGAAGAAGCTGTAGCTAAAATTATCAATGACGAAACTACTTTTGAACTACCGGAAAACTTTAGCCCTCATTTTATTCTGATGGGGCGTAATCCTGGTTATACGACCTTACCTTGGTGGATTTACGAGTGGATTAAAGACAATCCAGACTGGAAATCTAGACCTACCAGTTTCCCACACCCTAGCGCACACCAGACACTGTTTAGTTTAATTTATTATATCAAAAGAAACGGATCTATCATGATTCGTGAAACCCGTAATTCTTCGTTTGTAACTTTAAAATAAGGACCGACTATGGCTTATAGCGTATCTATTGCTCCTTTGGCTGCTTCAGCAGTCATTGGGGCCACAACTAATTTTACGGCAACCACCTCCGATGCTACAGTTGAAGGCACAGAAACATTTGAGTGGACCGTAAACGGTGTAAAACAATCTTCTATCACCACAGCTATGAATTATATTGCCGCAGGACCTGCTGGTAGTAAGACTGTTAAAGTAGTTGCTACTGTTACTCCAGCTGAAGGTGGCCCTGAAACGGCTGAAGCAGAAACTACTTTGACAGTTAAGAACAAAACTATGCCGGCCATTACTTTAACTTTGAGTCCTACTTCTGTTTCTAAAGAAATCGGCCAATCCCAGGTAGTTACAGCTAACGTTGCTGGTGCTCCAACCGGTGCAAGCATTGCTTATGTTTGGAAGCGTGGTTCTAGTGTTATTTCAGGCCAAACGGGTAAAACAATTACCTTAAGTGAATCCGCGGAAACTAGCTACACATTGAATTGTGAAGTAACTGTTTCTGCCCCAGACTATAATAATGGGACCGCAACTAAAGGTATCGCTGTTGCCTTTACTAAAAAGACCATGAGCGGTGTTTCTGTTATTTTGACTCCTGAGTCTATTACGACTGAGCAGGGATCCGAGGCATCTTTTAAAGCGGATGTTATCGGGGCTCCAGAAGGCGCAACCGGAACTTATTCATGGACTAAAGACGGTTCTTCTATCGAAGGTTCCACGAGTACTTTGGCGGTTGACACTTCTACTATAGGGTCACAAGTAATTGGAGTTTCTGTTGAGGTTTCAGCAGAAGATTACAATCCGGTTACAGTTACCGCAACTGGTGATGTAACCATTACCAAAAGAGTAGCCCCTGAGCCGGAAGGAGAACTTCCTTATATCCACCCTCTCCCTTTCCGAGGTTCAGCTTATATCTGGTGTGGTTGGTGGGTCATGGATGAAATTCAGCGAATGACTGCCGAAGGCAAGGACTGGAAACTTGACGACCCTGATAGCGATTACTACTTGCACCGGTACACTCTGGCTAAAATGTTAGATGATTACCCTGAAGTTGATGTCCAAGAATCTAGGAACGGCAGGATTGTCCACCGGTCTGCTCTTGACGTCGGAATAATCTACGACTATATCTACTAATAATGGGGCTTCGGCCCCATAGTGGCATAATTAGCTTTAAAAATATGTGATTTAATAGGCCCATCATCACTAAGTGGAGCTACCCATGCAAGCATTAAAGATTCACATGATGCATGAAACTGGTACTAGTTTTATTGACATCGCTAAGCAGTTCGGTATCAGTGCTAAAGAAGCCATGCAGGACTGGATAAAAGTTGAAAAGGCTAGAGAGCGGGCCAAAGCCCGTGAGCGTGTGGTTTATCGTAAAAGGCTTATTACAGACCACACTAAATTAATTGAAAAAATGAGGTGTTATAATGCATAATTCTGACGGTATCAGATCCAGACGTATCCAAGGTTGGGATGAGGCAGGACAACCTATTGGCGGCCTGAAGCCACATGTTAACGAGCAACGTGTTTCTACATTAGTAGAACACTATGGCGCTCTAGCGGACTCTGTAGCTACTACTGAACTGAAAAAAGCTAAAGATGAAGTTGAACTGGAATTTAAAGCACAAGCTCTGAAAGGCAAACGTCACTTTAATTGGTATCCATCATCTACGGCAAAGAAATATAAAGACCAACTGATTAAATGGATGCAAGATGATGGTGTACTAGTTAATTGGAAGCACGACCAACGTGATGGTGATTGGGTAGAAATTACCTTCTAATATGCTTTAAATTTTTTCGTGATATATTCGGTATAATGGTTTTAAGCTAAGAGTATCGGCGGTAGAAGTCTTTACTCTTTTATTTATGTTTGTTCTGATGTTTAAAGGTGAAATATGTTTGAGAAATATTCTAGTCTTGAGAACCACTACAATAGCAGGTTTATTGAAAAGATTCGCCACCACGGCTATGATGTAACCGAAGGTTGGTGTGCACGTGAAAAGATTCATGGTACCAACTTTTCTATTATCATTGAACGTGACGCAGTCACTTGCGCTAAGCGTACAGGTCCTATCCTTCCAGCTGAAGATTTCTTTGGGTACACGGTTATTCTGAAGAAATACAACGACTCTATTAAAGCAGTCCAGCATACTATTAAAGAAGGCTCTAGTATGCAGATCTTCGGCGAATTCGCTGGTTCTGGTATCCAGAAAGGTGTTGATTACGGCGAGAAAGATTTCTATGTCTTCGATATTCTGGTTAAAACTGATAAAGGTACTCATCAGTTTGTAGATGATTTTATGATGGAACAGATGTGTTGCACCTTTGGTTTCAAGGTTGCACCTCTGATGGGCCGTGGTTCATTTGATGAACTGGCTAAACTGCCTAATGAATTCCAGATTAACGTTAATCGATACAATGAAGCCGCAGAAGTAGATCTCAGAAATGCTAATACCCGCGTCTGGCCTGCTGAAGAAGCCACCGATAATACGGCTGAAGGTTATGTACTGAAACCTAATTATCCACGGTTCCTGGCTAACGGCAGTCGTGTGGCTATCAAGTGTAAGAACTCTAAGTTCAGCGAAAAAGCTAAATCTGATAAGCCTATTAAGCCTAAAGCTGTTCTGAGTGAAATTGACCAAGAGGTTCTGCAGAAATTCTCTGAATACGTTACTATTCAGCGTGTGAATAACGTTATTAGTAAGATTGGTCAGGTTGGGCCTAAAGACTTTGGAAAGGTCATGGGCTTGACGGTTCAAGATATCCTTGTTGAAGCTGAGCGTGAAGGTCTTGAAGTCATTCAAGCTGAAAACCCAGACATTGTGAAGAAAGAAATCACTAAGTTAGTACAAGACATGCTTCGTCCTGCTTGGATCGAATTAGTTTCAAATTAAAATTAAGGGAGCCAAGGGCTCCCATTTTTGCTATGCTAATTGAAGCTCATAAGTCCAATAACTAGGATAAGTATTCTGGAGTTCTATTAATTGAATTTTAGCATCTACGAAACCGCTAGAAATAGCCCAGTCTAATATGTAATTAGAAACTATAACTATCTCTTCTTCGTTAGGTTTATCTGTTGTATCCGGTCTAACTTTAATTTCACCAAACGTTTTTGCCGTATTAGCTTGGTTCTGAATCTTTTGTTTTATACTGTAAAAATCCGATTCAGCCATAGATCGACATCTGAATTCTTTACTTAGTTCTTTTATTTCAAACACACTATTGTTTTCCATATTATTAGCTTTAATTACATCGTCTATAGTTTTGAAGAATCCTTTATCAGGACGAATTCTTTTAGGCTTAGGGTCATGAACCAGAAATAGAGTATATTGCGTACTAGTTTTATTAAAATACGCTGGGGTTTCAAACCCAGAATCTTTAAGCCACTCGAAAAAATATTCCATATTTTCTGCGATATTTAAGGCATTCGAATTAACTGTAGTAGATGCTTGGTCTATAGAAGTAATTTCAGTGGATTTTGTCTCGTTGTACTCAGGCTCGGATAAAAGTCTATGCATAGCAACGTAGTACGGGTACTCTTCTTCAGAATCTCCAGTGAAATAGTCCCAAGAAGATTTATATGTCGGAAACGCTGAAATTAGCAATTCTTTATTATAAGCTTCTCCGGTTTCTAAAACTTTAAGATAATTTTGGTAAATTTCAGGTTTAGCAATAAGATTAAGAGACATTTATTATCCTTTCA
>ERZ1036435.400-NODE-400-length-20326-cov-11.241873_pt1 | contig 20326 bp, 11 predicted proteins | sample MGYA00514223_ERZ1036435 | MGnify/ENA primary metagenome ERZ1036435 (study PRJEB33795, sample SAMN09464927) | human gut metagenome | host: Homo sapiens | place: USA: Stanford, California | collected 2016-08 | study: EMG produced TPA metagenomics assembly of the... | reverse complement strand
ATCTTTAACTTATCTGTCTCATAACAGCTCCGTCGGCCCTTCATCCCCTGCATGCCCCTCTGCGAAAAGTAGATCGGCATCTTCCCCCGTCGGAATCTGTGCAGTTTGCCTAATAAGACTGGGAAGGGCAGTGTGAGAAGTTCCCTACTGCTGTTTCTTAGCATATACAATGGAGGGTCTGCTATGTCGCTAATGGAAGTCTCTTGCTGCGACCTTCTAGCACTCTGTTCTTGGTCCCCCCCCCTCCCTAGGGGTGCTTCTAACACTTCCTAACATCCCGACGGTCAGTAAATTGGTTGGCAGAAATTTATTAATTGCTTATGTAGTCTAAGTTAGTGGTGCGGGGATTTCTGGGAGGTTGCTGACTCTGACCCCACCAGCATTCATCTCCGTCGGATACTTGTGGGCTGTTGTGACAGGTCGCTCTTACTGCCGACGGAGATATTTTTTTCATTTGACACATTTCCAATAGCTGAGCACTGTCTAATGACACATATTGTATAATGATTGGATTACTTTAAATAAAATACACTGTATGTACTAATAAATAGAATTAAAAGGAAGTGGGGCAGTGGTGGAGGGAGGGGACTAGACACCGTTGCTGTCCAGGAAGAAGTAGTTACCGGACAGTTTCTGTTCTTTGTCCATTTGGGAGTCCAGCTTGTTGATTCTTGGTCTGAAGGAGTTTGGATCCCTTCTGAAGGTGACGTTCAGGTTCTTCAAGAACCTGTTACAACCGGTCAGTAGGGACTCTGGAGCCGTGGCGGTTGTGTTTTGGGATGGGGTACCGTCGAAGACAATGACCTTGTCGGCCAAGTAAGTGGCCATGATGAAATCGTGCTCGACAATGAACGCGGTCTTCTTGTTGTGTAGGATGAATCTTCTGATGACCTTGGAACAGATAATACGCTGTTCGGAATCCAAGTAAGCGGAAGGCTCGTCGATCAGGTAGATGTCGGCAGGGATACCCAGAGACAGCACGATGGCGACTCTTTGCAATTCACCACCGGACAAGTGCTTGACTTCTTGGTCGATAATGTCATCGATCTTTAGTGGCTTGACCACATCGGTCTGGAATTGTGGGTTTAGGAATTGGGCTCTGATCTTCTTGAAGAACAGTTGTCTGACGGTACCTGGGAACTTTGGTGCGATGGTTTGAGGCTTCATGGAGACGTTCAACTTTGGAACAGAAGTACCGTCATCGGCTGGGATAGCACCGGCCAACAACTTGATCAAAGTGGTCTTACCAGTACCGTTTTCACCCATCATCACCAGGATTTCAGAGTCAGAGAACTCACCGGATTGGACGTTCAATGTGAAATCACCTTGTGTACGCTTCATGTCTGGGTAGGAGTAAGCACGCGTAGCATCAACGATGATGTCAGCTGCAGAGTCGGCGATTCTGAATTGCAGAGCTTCAGTTCTGAATCTCATGTTTTCGGATGGAATGTGACCATCCAAGAAAATGTTGATACCTTCTCTAACAGAGGATGGCAAAGTGACAACACCGTATACAGATGGAACACCGTAAAGAATACAGACGAAATCAGATAAGTAATCTAGCACAGACAAATCGTGCTCGACTGCAATGACATATTTGGATGGTTCTAGTAAGGATCTGATGATCAAAGCAGCGTTCAGACGTTGCTTGACATCCAGATAGGAGGATGGTTCATCGAACATGTAAACATCAGCATCTTGGACACATGACATAGCAATGGCAAATCTTTGCAGTTCACCACCAGATAGCAGGCCAATTTCTCTATTCAGCAGGTGGTCAAGTTGTAAAGTCTTGATGTATTGTTTAACTGTGTCTTGTGGCTTTTCCATTCTTAATTTCAAAAGTTCACCGACTTTTTGTACTGGACCCTTGATAGCTCTTGGCAAGTTGTCAACGTATTGAGGCTTGATAATGGCCTTGATGTCATCTTCCAGCATCTTTGTGAAGTAGTTTTGCAACTCGGAACCACGGAAGTACTTGATAATCTCTTGCCATTCTGGAGGGTCATCGAAACGGCCCAGGTTAGGCTTTTGCTTACCGGCTAGAATCTTTAGAGCAGTAGACTTACCAATACCGTTGGTACCCACCAGACCTAGCACTTGGCCAGGTCTTGGAGTTGGTAATCTGTGCAGCTTGAAACTGTTAGCGGAGTAACGATGTGTAACGTGGCTCTCCAAGTTGGTTGGCAGGTTGATAATAGTGATGGCATCGAATGGACACTTCTTCACACAGATACCACAACCGATACATAGCACTTCGGAGATGAAGGCGATCTTGGATGTTGGAGTCACTTCAATACAAAGCTTACCGGTCTTGACCACTGGACAGGATCTCTTACATTCCTGACGACATTTCTTAGGCTTACATCTATCCGCGTTCACCACGGCGATACGACTTCCTTTATCACTCATGTTCTCAATAAATAGTTGTGTATAATTGTTTTCCTTTGTCCTATAAGGTTGCCTGGATTTGGGAGAATCTTATTATTATTATTTTTTGTTTTGCAAGTTATGCTTATAATAAAAGGAAGAGAATAAATAATTGTTTTTTGAAGCACTTGATCCCAGAGAGTCTCGGTATTTAATTTTTAAATATAATCAAAAAAAACAGCTAAAACTATATTCGTATTTGTATTACTATATTTTTGATTATTAAACTTACTGAGGGCATCGCAAAACAATCGCAGTGATAAATTTCACTAAAACAAGTGAAAAATTTTTCATTAGGACTCCAGTCAAATACCAGTAGAGAATCACCATAAGGCTAGTAAAATGGAAGCTGTATTACGTTGTTGAAGATAATACGACATCAAGAACACTAAAGTGTCATATGACCACACTCGTCTCTGCTCATAAGAACCCAGTGTTCAACCCGAGAAGTCCCCACACTTAGTAATGGGCATCCTATTGGTTCATAGCCAGGGTGGAAATCCCACTTATATATCCTGGTTATGTTAATCATTAAACAATCTTCGTCTCTGCAGAAACGGTTCTGTGTGCGCACCAGTTGCGTACCAATGCACGCCTTCTAGTCCAACATTATATCACAAGACATGGAAATGCCATCGATGAGGTCTTGCGGCAAGAGACAACCATAGGACTATAGAACTATAGCCATTTCTGCAAGCGGGGAGGCATAATAATATGTTTACCCGGCTAATATCAGGTGCACTTTACGTATATGTAGATATAGTTCATGTGATGTGTTTCGTATAAACGTACACTATCTTCAGTAGGAGTCCCGGGAAAACGAAAAAAGCAACGGAGCAGAGGGGTGCTCGCACTCAGGGATATAAAGTGTTAATCGAGCAATAAGTAGCTGTGGAAACGCCGTTGGATAGGGTGGAAGACATTTCTTGGGTCCCGATTTGATAAGTGTAAGTGGGAGATACGAACAGAAGCATAGCAAGTTTGTTTTTTTTTCTCTACCAATTTAAGTATGGCATCTTTACCTAAGAGGATTATAAAAGAGACCGAGAGGCTGGTTAGCGACCCGGTTCCCGGCATCACAGCTGAACCTCACGAGGACAACCTGAGGTACTTCGACGTCACCATCGAAGGCCCATCCCAGTCCCCATATGAGAAAGGTATATTCAAGCTGGAGCTGTATTTGCCCGAGGACTACCCTATGGAGGCGCCCAAGGTGAGGTTTTTGACCAAGATATACCACCCAAACATCGACAGGCTGGGCCGTATCTGTCTGGACGTGCTGAAAACCAACTGGTCGCCCGCGCTACAGATAAGGACGGTACTGCTGTCCATCCAAGCGCTTCTGGCAAGCCCAAACCCGAACGACCCCTTAGCCAACGACGTCGCAGAGGACTGGATCAAGGACGAAGCTAAAGCCAAGCAAACTGCAAAAGAGTGGACTGCACAATACGCAAAATAGAACTGGCACGGCAAAAAAAACTACCATAATCTAATATACTCATACATAAGGCTATATTATAAATTAGTATAAATAAGAACTATACGATAATGCATCGGCTGTTAAATTCCCCAGACTTTATGCAGAACCCAATAGAGTATACCACACACATACACTCTCCATCGGGCTCTACCCTCACGTGTCGGACACGAAAGACTCTCTTGAATAGGGAAAGGACGCGAAAAGTTTCTGGCCTTGTAAGCAATTAGCCAAATATAGTGTTCAGTGAGTGCGGACGGTATCGATGCATTTAATGATAGTTACAACTTCTTCACATGTCCATTAAAATGCAGCAGTGCATGAATCAGTGGCGTGCTTTGTTGCTACAAGGCCCTGCAACCTACATCTCCTTTTCTCCTATCTTATCTTAAGATAACTTCTTTAAATCCGCTTCTCTACACCATAATCTGTGCGATTCCTACTGTCCAAGCTCTTCTATCTATGTATTCCAAAGCTAGTGCCAGTGTGTGTGAGTGGGAGAAGCAAAAAAAAAAGAAAGAAAAAAATGGGAAGAAAATGGTAACTCGTTTCTCGAGAAAGGCGTAAATCACCACATGCAGGCGAAATCTGGTGAAAATGAAAAAAGCACAGATGTATTGGCCTACTCTATCAGGATAAAGTCTTGACTGCGAAGAGTACGTTGCGGACGGACGGGTAAGGAAAGTGGTAGTTGTGCAACAAATCTGTCTATGGGATGGGAAAGGGGTGGAGGAGGGAATGGTGTTAAGTAATTCTTGTCAAAGGTGATGCGATGGTGAACGGACGCGGGCGATGTCCGCTTGGGAATTGCAACACGTAAGCTCTGTGCCCATGGTTGGCGATATGGAGTCAAGAGAGAAGGAGAAGGGGAAGAAAAAAAATTTGTTGGGGGAAAAGAAAGATGATCCCACTTTGAAATATATTTATGATCCATAGATATTTTATAAAGCCACTATAAGATAAAACAAATCAAAGATTCTTTATACGTGAAGCAAAAGCTCCGAGAACTGCAAAAGGAAGGCCCAACTGAATAGAATTGAAAACATCAGTACACATGCCGTCAAGGTCGCCATTTGAAGATGGTGTAGGCGGTAAGGAGCCGATAAGTTCGCCGTTCGATGATAGCAATCGGTTTCAGGACGTTGAGATGGTGCCGATGGAGGAAGACGTGAAGGATACAAACACCACTGTGTATGATGAGTTCGGGGATGGTCCATACAAGGAAGAGGATGATATGGACGATGATTATTCCATGGAGCCTACCCCCATTGTAGGGCGAAGCGATAATGGTCAGTTTAACGATGATAACAGAGTGCTTATGTTTGGTCCGGATGATCTAGAGAGAAGGGCCCAACCTGGCAAGAACAGGGAAAGCAAGAGTGGAGATCAGATCAAAAGACTGAGATGGGGTACACAGCGCAGGAGGAAATCTTTTAAGAGATACGACATAGGCAGATCAAAGACTTTGAAATGGGCCAAGAAGAATATTCAGGACCCTTTAGAAGAACTAATTGGTAATGAAAATGAAGCTACGGATGAAACGGGTATGCGTAATAAAGCTGATGAACTGAGGAACATCTATTTCAACCAGCCGTTGCCGCAAGATATGTTGGATGAGGATAACAAACCCTTGGCCAACTATCCTAGAAATAAGATCAGAACTACGAAATACACTCCGCTTACTTTCTTGCCAAAAAATATTTTGTTACAATTCCACAATTTTGCTAACATATATTTCTTGATTCTAATTATTTTGGGTGCTTTCCAGATTTTTGGTGTCACTAACCCAGGTTTCTCTGCTGTGCCTTTGATTGTTATTATTATTATCACTGCGATTAAAGATGGTATCGAGGATTCAAGAAGAACAGTATTAGATTTGGAAGTTAACAACACTAAGACTCACGTATTAACAGGAGTTGAGAATTATAACGTCTCTGCTGATGATATCTCATTGTGGAGAAGATTCAAGAAAGCTAACTCAAGAATAATAGCTAGTTTTGTTCAGGTATGTAGAGAAACCTTGACAAAGAAAGGACGGTTGGAAAAAGCCCAAAGGAAACGTCAAATGGCAAATCACAAGAAAAACCTGAACAGGAAGTTTAGAAACTCTTTGAACTCTTATAGAAGTAATCGTATGTCTCGTGACGTTAGACCTTCGATGGACTTCAGGCCCTCTATGGATATCAATGGTTACCAACAGAATGAAGACACATTAATAAATAAGACTTTACCAACAGACATGGAATGGAGATTCTCCAAAGACTACTGGAAAAATGTGAAAGTAGGTGATATCGTTAGAATTCATAACAATGAGGAGATTCCCGCTGATATTATTTTACTATCTACTTCCGACTCTGACGGAGCGTGTTATGTCGAAACAAAAAACTTAGATGGAGAGACAAATCTAAAAGTTAGGCAATCCATGAAATGCACTTCTGATATCAGGAGCTCGATTGATATTGCTCGGACAAGATTTTGGATAGAGAGTGAAGGTCCACATGCAAATTTGTATTCCTATCAAGGTAACTTTAGGTGGAACAGTTTAGAAGATAATCAATTAAAGAATGAGCCTGTTAATATCAATAACTTGTTGCTTCGTGGTTGCACTTTGAGAAATACTAAATGGGCTATGGGTGTCGTAGCATTCACTGGTGATGATACTAAAATCATGTTGAATGCTGGTGTAACTCCGACTAAGAAATCTAGAATATCTAAAGAACTAAACTTATCCGTTTTGTTTAACTTTGCATTGTTGTTCGTTCTGTGTTTCATTGCTGGTTTGTACAACGGTATCTATCATAATAAGCATCCGAGATCAAGAGACTTTTTTGACTTCGGTACAGGGACCGGTGGTTCCGCTACAAGTGGTTTTGTTTCGTTTTGGGTTGCAGTTATCTTGTATCAATCTTTGGTTCCTATTTCTCTGTACATTTCCGTCGAAATCATCAAAACAGCTCAGGCTATATTTATATACCTTGATGTTATGATGTACAATGAAAAGTTAGATTATCCATGCACACCTAAATCTTGGAATATCTCTGATGATCTCGGTCAAATTGAGTATATTTTCTCAGATAAGACAGGGACATTAACCCAGAATGTTATGGAATTTAAGAAGTGTACGATAAATGGTGTGTCTTATGGTAGGGCTTATACTGAAGCTTTGGCCGGTTTGAGAAAAAGGCAAGGTGTAGACGTTGCTCATGAAAGTAAGATTGAGAAGGAAGGCATTAAGAGGGATAGAGAGGAAATGATTAATAAGTTACAAAACCTCGCCAAAAATTCACAATTTTATGAAGATGAAGTCACATTTGTCTCCAAGGAATTTGTTGACGATTTGACAGGTGGATCTGGTAGTGTCCAACAAAAGTCATGTCAGCATTTCATGCTTGCATTGGCTCTTTGTCATTCTGTGTTGACAGAGCCAAGTAAAGAAGATCCTGCTAAATTGGAAATAAAAGCACAATCACCAGATGAAGCAGCGCTTGTAACTACAGCCAGAGACATGGGTTTTAGTTTCCTAAAAAAAACTAAGGAAGGTATGGTATTGGAAGTCCAAGGAATTGAAAAAGAATTCCAGATTCTAAATATATTAGAATTTAATTCTTCCAGAAAGAGGATGAGTTGTATTGTAAAAATTCCAGCTGATGATGCTAATGGTAAACCAAAGGCCTTGTTGATTTGTAAAGGTGCTGATTCAGTTATATATTCTAGGTTGGATAAGACTGGTCTAAATGAAGAATCTCTGTTGGAAAAAACTGCTCTCCATCTGGAACAATATGCTACAGAAGGTCTAAGAACATTGTGTTTGGCTCAAAGAGAGCTGTCCTGGGAAGAGTATGAGCGTTGGAATAAGAAATATGATATTGCAGCTGCTGCTGTTGTTGATAGAGAAGAGGAATTAGAAAAAGTTTCTGATGAAATTGAAAGACATTTGATACTTTTGGGTGGTACAGCAATAGAAGATCGTCTACAAGATGGTGTTCCTGATTCTATTGCATTGCTAGGTGAGGCTGGTATTAAATTGTGGGTTTTGACCGGTGACAAGGTCGAGACAGCTATTAATATTGGTTTTTCATGTAATCTGCTGAATAACGATATGGAACTACTAGTTATCAAAACGACAGGCCCTGATGTTGAGGATTTAGGCGCTACACCTAAAGATATTGTTGATACATTGATTTCGCAATATCTACATGATAAGTTCGGAATGGCAGGATCTGAGGAGGAACTAAAGAAGGCAAAAGCTGAACATGACATACCTAGAGGTGAATTCGCCGTCATTATTGATGGTGAAGCCCTGAAGTATGCACTATCTACTGAAGACATGAAACGTAAGTTTCTTTTGCTTTGTAAGAATTGTAAATCTGTTCTCTGTTGTCGTGTATCTCCGGCCCAGAAGGCTGCTGTTGTGAAACTTGTCAAAAACACATTGGATGTCATGACTCTTGCCATTGGTGATGGATCTAATGATGTCGCCATGATTCAATCTGCTAATATTGGTGTCGGTATTGCTGGTGAAGAGGGTAGACAAGCAGTTATGTCATCAGATTATGCAATTGGTCAATTCAGGTACTTGACTAGATTGCTTCTGGTACATGGAAAATGGTGTTATAAAAGATTGGCTGAAATGATCCCACAGTTTTTTTACAAGAACATGATCTTCACTTTGGCTCTGTTTTGGTTCGGAATTTATAACGATTATGATGGATCTTATTTGTTTGAATATACTTACCTGACTTTCTACAATTTGGCTTTCACTTCTATTCCAGTTATTTTACTGGGTATTTTCGATCAGGACGTTAGTGATACCATATCCTTGGTATTCCCACAACTTTATAGAGTTGGTATACTGAGAAAGGAATGGAGTCAAACGAAATTTTTGTGGTACATGTTGGACGGGTTATATCAATCAGTTATAGCCTTCTTCTTCCCTTATTTGCTTTACCGCCGTCACATGATAGTTACAAGTAATGGTCTAGGGTTAGATCACCGTTATTACGTTGGTGTGCCTGTAACAGCAATTGCATGTATTTCCTGTAATCTTTACATTCTAATTCAGCAAAAGCACTGGGATGTGTTCTGTTCATTTTTTGTTGGTGTTTCTATCATGATTTTCTTTACATGGACCGGTATTTGGTCAAGTGCTTCTAGAAGCAATGAATTTTATCATGGTGCTGCTAGAGTGTTTGGCACCCCCACTTTCTGGGCAGTGTTGTTTGTTGGTATTATGTTCTGTTTGTTGCCTCGTTTTACTTTAGATGTTTTCAAGCGTTACTTCTATCCTAAGGATATTGATATTATTAGGGAGATGTGGAGTCGGGGTGACTTTGATTCATTCCCTAAGAAGTACGATCCTACTGACCCGGAGGTTCATAAGATTACTATGTCTGATATTCGTGTGTTTTCTGGCGCAGAATCTAAGGAGTTCAATTCTAATTCCAATACGAGTAGCTCATCCAGTGAAGATATATTGTCTGAAGAAATTCCTCTGGAACTTGGAAAAGGTATGAATGATCCAGGCAAGAAAAGTGAATATGAGTCTGGTGTTGGTGATGAGATCTTGAAATATTATCTCGGTAAGGACTCTAATAGAAACACAATACTCACAGACAATCAAAAGAGACTTTCTACATACTCTAGAGCAAGTAATAGAACTTCGTTGGATCGCACCAGAGAAGATATGCTGGCCACCAACCAACTCGATACACGCTTTTCTGTAGAAAGAGCGAGAGCTTCTCTTGAACTTCCTGGTATTACTCACGCTGAAAATTTATTGAATTCGAACTAATCGAAATGTTGGTTGTCCTTACTATGAATTGTTACTTATCATATCAATACGCGATGTATTGTGTGATATATATTGAATTGCCGATAATGATTTAAAGCCCAAAATGTGAATACTGGTTTTTAACCTCTGCTTTGTTATTATTTTTCTGTTTTTATTTGTTTTTTTTTCAATTCTATTACTTTTTGACCCTTCGAGGAGTTAATTTTCAAGTCCTGGTGCTTCAAGGGTTCCATTTATTGCATATTATAGTCTTTTTTTCATTCAAACATTTTTAAACTGACTCTCGTTACTGTATATTAATATTTTATATTCTCTATCAGGTTGTATATTATCCAAGAGCAACTAATGATCGATATGATTATTATTTCATTTCTTTCTTTATTAGTAATATCTATTAATGGTACTCTTTTTGTATGCTTTTTAAATGAACATATTCACTTTCATAATATGCTGAATACTATATCCGACAAAAAGTTGGCAAATTTTAGTATGGGTGAATTATCTGACGTTAGATAGTGATAGATTTGAATGCTATTGCATCTGTATGTTTCTATATCCTTTCGATAGAGTGAATAAATTTAATATGTAAAAGGGAATTTAGCTATTCCTATTTTTGTGGTTGTATATGGTATAGAAACAAAAATGTGACTCAATAATTGAGGAAAATACGTTTCTTAACTGGAATATTCCTAAACTTGACAAGTAGTAAATCTAGATAAAAATCTGTAATGGCGTTACCAGTTTTCGCACTTATGTCCTTATTACTATGGATATACTCAAATCAGACAACTGCTAAAAAATATAATAAAACTGTATAATAATATTAATACAAAAAAAAAAAATCTTAAATAATAACATATGGAGAACTTTAATACGGTGGAAGATGAGTTTCTCGAACAATCACTTCATCATCATGATAATTTTGAAGATATGATAAAAAATAATATTCAAATATATGAAAAAAGTCCTGTTATGAAAGTCAGGCTGCTGGACAGTTACATATTTAATAAATTTGGTGAAATTTATGATACCGAGTTTATTACTACAGTATTTCAGCATGTGATTGGTGAGAATGTGCCAAATATTGTCGAAGTTCCGAAAGAAATAGATTATTATTTTTGGATCGATATGATGGATCAAGGAGAGCGCTTAAAGAAAAAATGCTCATCAAGTGGTATTCTCGACTTTGGCATGAGCTTGTCAGTAGCGGAGAATTTTTCATTTGTTGAAATCCCAGCAGTTACAAAAAAATTGGAAAACATATTTTGGGAGCATCAGTATGCATACACTTCCTACTATTCATCATTAATTTTAGACAAAACAATACCTCAGAATGAAATAAATAAAGAGTTGTATGATCTGGAATATATTTTGTCTTCTGAAAGGCCAGACTGCAAAGAGAAAATAAAGTTATGTTGTTTTGGAACGCAGATTCCATGGAGGATAGACACTGTCAATCAATATCATCTAATATTTAATTTATTTGGGACGCCAATTCAATGGTATATTGTTGAAGGGTGTAATAGAGATTCATTAATTAGTTATTTAAAAAAGCTTGAGCCAAAGGGATCAGAGACCTGCAATGCTTTCTATATACATAAGAAGTATTGTTTTGGTCCGGATTTTCTTGAAAGAGCCAATATTCCTTATAAAACCATGGTACAGGAATCAGGTAAATTATTTATTTCCAAACCTGGAACATGTTTCTTCGTTTTTCATTATGGATATTCTATTGTTATGGAGAAAACAATAAAATGTGATCAAACCATTTTTACCGCCCAGCATGTATTCCCAGCTTTATGTACTTGTGGGAAATTCGATCAAACTAATACAGTATTTGACCAGATCTTATCTTCAAATTCAGACATATATGGACATTTTAATGAGAATTTGAATCAGCAATTTCATATGTCACAGGACAATGGATTGGAACACTATTGGCTATCGAGTAAAAATAATAAATATTGGACTAGCCAAGTGAAGACATTACTAAATAAATCAAGTAATTCAGAAAACTTTGAAACGAATTCGCCTGAAACTAGGCTATGTGTATCAACACCACCAACAGATATGACTAAATCATTAACACCTCATGACATAAAACTAGCAAATTCAATACCAGAGTTCATAAAAAGACAACTTGAAACAATGAAACCGATTTACAAGGAAAAGGTAACAGATGATAAAGAAGTCATATACTGGTTAGCATCTGACCTTGACTACTATCACAACTCTGAATGTGAAGATATGGTACTTTTTTCAACTAAGCCCAAGAGAAAATGTGTGAAGAGAGGCAAATATCCTAACAAATCTAGAAAACCCTTGAAGTTTAAGATAAGATACTTTCAGACAAAAATTCAAACAAACACAAAATCTACTTTTCCAGTTGCGAAGAAGCTCAGATTACTACCTCAACCATCTGGATTTTCATTATTAGTTCCTGAAGAAACATTTCTTTCAGATGATGAAAGTTCGAAGAACGTGGAAAGCTTGGGACAAATATTCAACTCTAAAATCCGTTATTCAGATGGGTTCAAATATTTTTATTGTGAAATATGTGATCATAACTTCCCGTCATCTTATCACTTAATTAGACATAGAAACTCAGTTCACTCGGCAGAAAAACCATATAACTGTCCTATCTGTTCTAAAGGGTTCAAAAGAAAGGACCATGTTAGTCAGCACTTGAAGAAGAAAACTCCCTGTCGACAGAAACATTATTCATTATCTATTTAAATAATACCAATGTGACAGGTAAAAACGAATTTAAGTTTTGGTTGCCATTACAATTAATAAAAAATTAAAAAAAAAGAACAACATATATCTATTTCTTATAAAATTAACTTAAATAAAAACCTTTATAACTCAATCATCTAATCTGTCAATCATATTAAATAATATGCGAAGAACATTCGATTTGACGTTATTATCATATACCAGAACACCTTCACCTGTACCTACTGATTTGTTATTCAAACCATCACCGAACGCCAATCGAGTAAAATCACTTTGTAGACCAAGAGGAACCATACTACCTGGATCAGCATGCCCTTGCAACGCTTCCTTTCTTTCTTTGATTAACCTTGAAGTATGTTCCAGGTTATCTGCTGCTGATTGCGCATTGTCAACAATTGACTTTGCTATACCGCACATTGATGCAACGTGCATACCAAACGAACCTTCACTCTGTCCATCCACCAACTTATACAGGAAAGTGACATTCCTTGTCGCTTCATCGACCAGTATGCTCATTTTCATTGGCTTAATCTGAGGATGAGATCTAAAACTCAAACCAAGACTACCATAATGTGTTGCGAAAAATCCTAAACTCTGAATGTGTGTTGCCACATGATGTAGAACACTTTCTGCAATAGAAAAACCGTCATTGGATGAGCCACCTCTTCCTAACTCATCAAGAACTAATAATGATCTATTTGTTGCTAGATCAAGTATTCTCTTAGTTTCAGATAATTCAACAAAAAATGTCGACTTGCCCTGCATAATATTATCATTGGCACCAAGACGAGTCATAATTCTATCTATTGGAGTTAAGCTTGCAGATTCAGCTGGTACATAGCAGCCAAGTTGTGCCATTATCACTGCAATACATGTCATCCGAAGAACTGTCGACTTACCTGCTGCATTAGCACCTGTCAGTAAACCAATATTCGGTGATTTATTACCCAAGGTGACATCGTTAGGGATAAAATCTTTATTGACTCGGCTGTCGAGATTAAAACATGGGTGACGTAAAGATTTGAAATCAACAAATCCTTGTTTTTTGCACTTGGTAGATGGATCGACCTCATCACATATAACTGGCCTACAAGACGGCGTTCCAAGAGATTCTGAGGTCCTAACCAATCCTAGCAAACAGTCAATATTCGCTAAACAAGTTACCGTTGGCATCCAGACAGTTGAATATTGCGTGTCAAACTTTCTGCATAACCTGAAGTTAAGATCGTTCTCCAAAGTTTTATGTAGTTCACGGGCTTCAGCAACTGATCTGGCTAGAACCCTAACTTCGTCTGAGTAGTATCTTTTGGTATTTTTATTAGCACCCATTTGAACCCAATTTGCTGGCACATATTTAGTGGCACTGACTGGCACTTCAATTGTATAAATTTCTTTACCAGAGTCCTTATATTGCAAATTGGAAGTTTTTAATAGCTTCATATAACTTTTTAATAATAAATTCAATTCGTTCTCTAGTCCCTCTAATTTTTCCAATGATTTGTCAAAATCAGGCTCAACACCAACTTCCGGGATGATAACACCTTCTTCAACAGCCTTTCTCCTATCAAAAGCAGATTCCCAGTGCTGAACTTCATTTTCTAGTTGTTTTGGAATTTGGATAAAGTATGACTTTAAAGCGCCATGTAACTCGTTACTTTCAATTTCTTTTGTCATTTGTAAAATATTCTCAAACGCAGTGATTACTTTGTCAAAATCCTTAACTTTCAGAGAGCCTGCGTGAATTCTTGACAGCAATCTTTCGAGATCAGGAAGTCCAGTAAATACGGATTCGATTTTTGTTCTCAATTCATGGTTATTCATCAGCAGCTCGACACTATCTTGTCTTTTCTCTATATCCTCTTTCAGAAGAAGTGGATTCATTAGCCACTTCCTCATCATTCTTTTCCCCATTGGAGTTATCGAATTGTTAAATAATTTAAACAGTGTGCCTTTATCACTTCCGTCAAATGAATTGCTAAATATCTCCAAATTTTGTAAAGATATACCGTCCAAGACCATTGTATTTTGTGACTTAACAAAGTTATATTCAGTGAAGTTCTTCATTGATATCAAACTTTCATCTAATTTTAGCCATTTTAGATAGTATAAAAGACCTCCAAATGCAGAAAATCCCACTTTTTTATTAGAGTCATAATAGTTCTTCAACACGCTAGGCCACCCATCTGCTGTACCAAAGTATGCCTCCTCATTTGCCAGTAACTCATTGTGTGTCTTTTCAAAGTCGTAAAATTCTTCTACAGGCTTTATGTAATTGAAGAGAGCATTTGGAGCGGCACAAAATTTAACTATTTTGTTTGCCAGATTGCAAAGGTTATGTTTTTCAATAATAACTTCCTTCGGCCTCACCTGTGACATTAGAGTGTCAAGGCGCGAGCACTCTTCGTCATCTAGAAATTCTGTCATTTGAACCTCACCTGTAGATGTATCAATGAAAGCGACACCAAATATCTTAGTGTATGTAGCAGAGCTCGGCTGTGTTATGTCATAAAAATTCGATGGTTCCTCTCTAACAGCTAAACAATATGTGGCTAAATCAGAATGTATCATATCCCCGTCAACCAATGTACCACTTGTCAAAACACATTGTAGTTCTCTCTTTACAATACCCTTCGATCCCTCCCTCATTTCTTTGGCAAGCATCGATTCTCTTTGATCCACTTTTGCTACCTTGTATCCCAACTGAATGAATTGCGATGCCCAGTGCTCGAAAGACATTTCTGGTATACCAGCAAGTTGCATATTAGCTCTCCCACCACCGGCAAGTTTCCAATCAAAAAGGGCGTTTGCTAAAAAGGCATCTTTTTCATATAACTCAAAAAACTTACCTTTTTTAAAGAATACGATACAGTCCCACATCTTTGACTTGATTTCCCAATACTGTTTCTCGAATGGTGTAAACTTGTTCCAAGCTGATGATGGTATATACAGGGTACGAGGATCATACTCAGGGTCATCCTTGGGCCTTTTTTGGGCATCTCTTTCATCTACTAGCCATTGGTATCTTTCCTCGTTTTGTTTATTGAATGTGTTATTCTTGGGCCCTGTTGTGCCCATTGTGAATTTAGGTTTTGCCGCCGGTGGAGTAATGCGCTGTGCCACCTTCTTTGGCGCAGCAGCCTTGGGTTTCTTATATTTGTTAGTTGTTAATGCTAGAATATCGTCGTCATCACTGTCATCGAAGCCGCCTATTGAGCTCACTTCACTCTTATCAGATTTATAATCATCGTCATTGTCGGCGTCGGAAACTGCATCTGCTTTGAAATCGCTATCTTCATCATCACTAACAGGTGTTCTTTTTCTCTTCTTGACGGTAATATCATCCTCACTATCGCTTTCTTCCGCATAGCTCACAACCCTCTTCCGTACTCTACCGACTGTTTGAGTATCTTTACTGTCATCATCATTTTGCTCGGTAGATTCCTCCTTGACTTTGATATTATCATCCTTGATTGGGGTCTTTTCAACAGCCACCGCCACAACAGGTGATGCTTTTGATGTTTCAGTCTCTGGCTCAGGCTGTGCAACTTCTGGTACATTTTCCTTTGTGTCTTCATCTGTTACAAATAGGGATTTCTGGTCCTCCTTCTCGCTTTCCCTTGATTTGGGGCTAGGAAATACTTTAGTTTTGCTCTTGGAGACACTGGGTGATGTCTGCTTCGAGAAGAACGACAGCAGCGTGCTCTGCTTCAGTTTCTTCTGGGACGAGCCAGTATTACCCACTTTCTTCTTATTTGCCTTTGGTGTAGTCGGCATAGTCATTATCGCAAGTTTGCCTTGTTGATTTGCTCCAGTGCTTGGGTATGCGCTTTGTGTCCAGGAGTTACCACATCAAATATATATGATAGCCCGAAATTCGATGCTCCTGGGAGTGAATTGTGATCAGTGGGGGGGCCAGAGGCAATGGCTCATCGCATTTCGCTTTGGAGCACAGGATGCGTACGCGTAAAAGCTCGATGCCCTTAATTATTTTTCCAGCCAAATGTGAAATTAGAGAAAATTGAAAATATTGAACGCGAAACGCGTAAACATAGGTATTGTTGATGTTATTGTTTTATTAATACACTGGATGTCAATTGCAAGTGATGTGCAGCAGATGACGTATTTTGCTGCAGGGCTAAGGTATGAACATCGAGTGGTCTTGCCTCTATGTCTGTGCCATGTGCCGCATATCGAATGCGAACAGTAATTAAAAGTTACTGTTTATTATTTGGATGGCAACAGTACTTCTCAGATGTAGACGTAGCATATACTTTTGTTTTTGATTATATCATTACAGTTGGTTTTAAGTACATATGAAAGTATATATCTATCAATGCGTGCGTGTGGGTTTGGGTTTTTTGGGGGTCTAGGTGATGAGGAAGGGGTCAGTCAGCGTTAGCATACTAGTTATTTACTCGTATGGTGTGTTGGAAGAAGTCAGGGTCTTCCTCTAGGGATTCCTTTATGATATCTAGGCCACCTTGGAACTCACCGTTGATATATAATTGAGGGAACGTAGGCCAGTCTGAGAACTTCTTCAAGTTGGTTCTGACGGTGTCGTCTCTTAATATGTCGAAGAACCCGAATCTGATCTGGTGTTCCCTTAGAATTCCCACGATTTGTCTGGAGAACCCGCACTTAGGCTCGGATGGGTTACCCTTCATGAACAGCATCACGGGTGCTGCGTTCACCAGCTTTGTCAGCCTCATATTCATCTCTTCCTCGGTCTCTTCCTCGCTGTCCTCGCTGTCTTCGTCGTCCTCTACCGCGCCGTTGCTCTCCTTCGACTTCGACTCTGTGCCCGCTCTCCTGCACTCCTCCAGCGCAGCAAGGAACTCCTTGGGGTTGGCACCGGACAGCTCCTTCAGGATGGTCCCGTTCCTGATCAGCACGAAGTATGGCACCGCGCTTATCTCAAACAGCTCAGCTATCTCAGCCTGCTCGTCCGCATCCACCGCCAAGAACGACACGTCCTTGTTCGACTCGTCTTCGCTTATAGCCCGGTACAACTCGCTGATGGCCTTGCAGGGCTCCGCCCACGAGGTGTGGAAATATATAGCAATCAGCTTGTCCTGCACATTCTGCGTAGTTAGCTCCGTAAACTGGTCCTGGTTCGTAATCTCAGCAACCATATTCCTCTTCAAAAAGTGTCTTCTGCCTTCGATTTCCCTCCTTCCCCCCTCCATTGCCCCCCACCATCACTGCCAGACTCTCAACTGGTCCCTATTTATACTGCCCGATGAGCTCGGATTACAAAGGATTTAGAAGCGATCCCACCGTCGTACAAGATAATGGTAGCTGTGGGGGGGTGTGTGTCTCGGTCTCAGCCAATCACCGTCGAGTGCATTACTAATCGCCACCATCGACAGCCAACTGTACAGCCCATCGCCACAACCCATCGCCCCCATCGCCACACTTAGTTGTGTTGTAATTGTATCTGTAGTTGTAGTACTTGTGTTCCTGGTTTGCTGGTTTGCTTGGTTTGTCGGTGTATCTGCAGTTGTGTATTTGCAGGTTTGTGACTTGCACCCAGACATCATGTACCTTCCCCCCCCCCAAATTCCAAAATTCCAATACAAATCATCTTCTCCTGCGGAATCTCCTATTTAGGAAATCTTGGTGTTTCTGCATTTGCAAGTGTATCCCTTGGTACGTGTTCATGTGTATCCCGTGTATCAGTACCTTGATTCCCTCCCCCCCATCGAAAATGCAAAAAAAAATTTTTTAGCGAAATAAAAAGGGCATCGCTGCCTTGTTAGCTATTGCTAGCTATTGCTAGTTTCCTTGTCGTTGTTATATAAAAAGAACCACGGATTAAATATCTTTATTTGGTGAGTAAGACGCATTTATTTCTTGCAGACGATCCTTTGAAGATATAAAGACCAGAACAACAAGCCATGCAAATCTTTGTTAAGACTTTGACTGGTAAGACCATCACTTTGGAGGTCGAGTCCAGCGACACCATTGACAATGTCAAGTCCAAGATCCAGGACAAGGAAGGTATCCCACCTGACCAACAGAGATTGATCTTTGCTGGTAAGCAATTGGAAGACGGCAGAACTTTGTCCGACTACAACATCCAAAAGGAGTCCACTTTGCACTTGGTTCTAAGACTAAGAGGTGGTGGTAAGAAGAGAAAGAAGAAGGTCTACACCACCCCAAAGAAGATCAAGCACAAGCACAAGAAGGTTAAGTTGGCTGTCTTGTCCTACTACAAGGTCGACGGTGAAGGTACCGTCACCAAGTTGAGAAAGGAGTGTTCCAACCCAACCTGTGGTGCCGGTGTCTTCTTGGCCGACCACAAGACCAGATTGTACTGTGGTAAGTGTCACTCCGTCTACAAGGTCGACGCTTAAATGGAATATTAGCGCGCAACATATTTAACTATATATTGTCTTTAGTACTAATACAACATTTTCATCCCTTTTTCCATGCCCTTATAGAAAATCAGAAATCAGAAATCAGAAATCAGAAATCAAAAATAAATATGCATTAGATAATAGAAATAGTAGGCAGTCGCCATTATGTAAATGATTAAACCCAGGTGGGTATGTCTTGCAGAATATAGTTAAAACGAAGAAAAATAAAAACTGGCTGAAATGTGATAATATTGGGTGGGCGGTGCATACTGAATAGCCTTGACCCCCCTGCCCGTTACTGGATAATGACATGGCTTTGAGTGTAAAGGGATATGTACATGGTTTGCTCCCGTTTTTCCTTGTGTTCAGTGGTAAATAACTCTATAACGCTTCACTCATAGCTTTTCAAAATAAGGAAGTAAAGTAAAAACAAATTGCAATAGTCGTAACAATGATCTGTGAAAAAAAATTATTATTGTAGTGAAAAGAGGGGAAAGACTCATTTCTTGTTGAATGCTTCAGAGAATATCTCTTGGTTAGTGCCGAGGATGTTAGAGTACGTTCTCTCCGTTTCTTTGATCAAGTTCCCGGCGGTAGACCTGACGTCCTCGACGGTCTCGTTGAAGACGTTTTCTATGTCGCTGTTGATCTGGTTCCAGTGCTCGTTGAACACTTTTAGCACCAGGTCAAACCCCATCTTACCTTTCTTTGCGTTCTCGCCGAACCTCTGCACGCTCCACTCCTCGACTTTGTTGCAGAACCTGCCCAGCGTGCCACACACGCTGATCTGCGCCTCCTGCTTGAACACGGTCTTGTCCGGGTTCACAGCGTCCGGCATGTACTTCACGGTCTCGTACACCTTCATGATGTTCCAGAAGGTCAGGTTGCAACTCCGCATCGTCAGCGTCCGCGTGTCCAGGTCCACAGTAGACACCTCCCGCACATAGCTCTGCTTAGAGGCACCCACCACCAGCAGCACCCACCGCGGCACACTCTGCTTCACAGTGATCAACCGCTCCGTCACCAGCTGCCTCCCGCTCGCAGACAGCTCCCGCCTCAGCACATCCACAGCAACCACATGCGTAGACACCTCGTTCGGATACTTGTTCCAGTTCGCAGCAGTAACCTGATCCCACGGATACGCAAACTCGCATGTATTCTGAAATAGTCTCATTATCGTCTGTTCTAGTTCTAGTTCTTGTAGTTGTAGTTGTACTTGTATTTGTAGTCAAATCTGTTTCGAGCCTCTTATATACTTTTCCGAGGCAAATTTTCAGCACCCCCCCGGGAAAGGCCCACGCACATCTCTGAGCTAATACCCGCAAACTCCCGTCAAATCCCATTGGATCAAGAAGTCTAGAAATTGTGCGGCCTGCTCTGTGGAGATCCGTCACAGATCCCTGTCTGCAGACGGAAATCCAGGGATCTCCGAGAAGTCGGTGCACAAGCAGTTTCCTACGTTGTATAGTATAGTATAGTATAGTGTATTGTATTGTATTATAGTATATTGTATTGTATTGTATTGTATTATAT
>ERZ1036435.399-NODE-399-length-20342-cov-20.972199_pt1 | contig 20342 bp, 17 predicted proteins | sample MGYA00514223_ERZ1036435 | MGnify/ENA primary metagenome ERZ1036435 (study PRJEB33795, sample SAMN09464927) | human gut metagenome | host: Homo sapiens | place: USA: Stanford, California | collected 2016-08 | study: EMG produced TPA metagenomics assembly of the... | reverse complement strand
CACCATCATTCGTCGTCTCGCTCCTTCAAAGCAGATTTTTTCTATGCCGATTGCAAGCATTCGAAATCTTTTAATGGACTCAACCCAAAAATAATATAACGAGTTTAAAGGAAAATTAACTAAATGAGACTACATATAAGAATAGAATGAAATTCAATTTGGTACAAATTTGGTACAAATAAAATTGATTTGTAAGATTTTTTTGACATATTCAACCGAATAAGTGTCTTTTTGAGCATAATAGGTACTTTCCAAAATTTTTTCTCGATATTTTTATCCGAATGGTTCATATTTCCTACCAAATAGTTAAATAAATAAAATTAGATCGTAATTTATAATATAATTAACACATGAACAATCTAAAAGAAGAAAATGTCCGTAGAGCAATTTGGCATATAAAACGACATCTAGATGCATTATTAGACGCTCAAGATACAGAACATAGAGAATATGAGTTATTTCACCTACAAACTAGCATTGAATGTTTGGAGCGGATTATAAATGATAAAAAACCCTATCCATATTTGGATAGGGATGATGTGTTTTAATTGTTTACCATTTTGTAAAACCTGGTTTGAGAAGGTTTCGTTTTAGGCGATTTTAAAATAGCTTGATATCAATATCCGATGTTTTTTTACTTCACTTTTAATTCAAAAAATTTGTATAAGTTTTATTGTTTGAGGTAAATTTCAGTATGGTTATAATCCTCCTCTTAATTAGCGATAACTTAATTTAATTTTCTACAGAATGATTTTCAAAAGACTTCTATAAGATACAAATTAATTATATTAAATATGTTTTTGAACTTTATTTCATGAATATATTAAAGAACTTTTTATCTATAAACCTAACCGTTCCGAATCCCAGTTACCATACTCATCATACCCAAAACCATCAGGATCCATTGCGTCAATACCACATTGTTCTAGAAATCTTGAACAGTCATGACAGTAATACACCTCATCCCTTTCATCACTACCTTCCCAATCAATTTCATCTTTTGTAAATTGTTCCCCACACTCTCTACACTCGTATAATTTTGACATAATATTAACTCCTATTTCAAATTAATCATCTATATGTTCAACAAAGTCAATAATTTTTAATTTCATTGCTTTTGTAATTGGTTGTTTTCTAATATTTTTAATCATTTCAGACTTAGACATGGTTTTTAATTGTTCTTTGACTACCATCTTTGCTATTTCTTCATAGCCGTACCCAGCAATTGAATCTGCTGCTAAACCTAAAAAACCTAAAAAAGCAATTCCACCTAACATACCAAATGGTCCAAGAGCAGCCAATGCTGTAGTTAACGCTGCCGCACCTGTTAGACCTGTTGTACTTATTGCAATTAGCAATACTACAGCTGGCAAACCAAAACCTGCTAATTTCTTAACAATTGCATCCATAATAATACTCTCCTTTAAAAGATTAGCTTACATTTCTCTTAAACAATTCACAACAGAAAAAGCATTAACTAACCCAATTTTATATTTTTTATTAAGTAGCTTTACAGATTCATAAAAGCTAATCTCTTTATTATTTATAAAATCAATTTCATATCCTCCATTGTTAATGATATACTGAGTAAATCTATGCTTAACTCTTGCTTTTTTTATCGATACGATAAGCAGTAACATGCAGAGAAGAACTGAGAGTATAACTAAGAAATCCATAAAGAATACCTCTTTTCTAAATTTTAAAAAATTATACACTATTACAAGTTCTTTGTCGTTCAGCATTACTGAACTTTTATCATTTTTCTAAAAAAATTTTTTATTCGACCAACATGTCTATTTTTCATCAATGATAAATCAGATAACAGAGCTAAACCAATTTGTTGATTAATTGCTGTACTATGTTCATTATCCACAAGATCAAAAATATAAATTAAACAATGATAATAATCTCCTAATTGAAACAGTCTTTTATTTCTTTTCAACACCATAATTAATTCCATGATATATTTATAATAATCCTCGAACATTATTGATTTCAATGTATCATTGGTATCTATATTTCCACTCAAAAATTTTTCTGAAATAATACGTTTAATTTCTTTCCTCCTTTTATTCTTATTTCTAATTTCATAAGCTTCAGCAATACCTTCAAATTCAGTGTAATCTTTTATAATCAGCATGAATAATAAAATTATACCCAATACATTTGCATCTGCAGACACACAGTCTTTATTTTCTTCGAATTCACCATAAATATTCAAAGCTCTTTCCAGATAGTTAAAAGAGATTTCAGTCTCATATTTTATACACTCTTGAAATTTTTTTTGAAAAATTTTAGCCTCAGCTAATCTTGGATATAACTCGTCTTCATCTTTAACGTTCACAATTGGAAATAAACATACAACGGAGTGCCAAAAATCATAATTTTCGTTATCATTTATGCTACTTAAAAAATCTATTGCTGAAAAATTTGTGCATAAATCATCGTTTAACAATTGGTCCACTGTAACTTTATAATGATCTGCTACTTTCTTCAAGCTATCAGGCGATGGTCTGTTTTCTCCACTCTCCCAATTTGCAATTGCACTTTTACTATTAAGATCAAGAGAATAAGCTAAATCCTCTTGAGTTTCTCCCATACTTTTTCTCAAACTTTTTATGTTATTAGATAATCTATCCATAATCATATCCTTAGAATAATTTAATCATCCATACATTTAAACGCTTCTCTATTTCTTTTGAATCTTTCCAAAATGAAATAGGACTATTAAATCTAATTGCTCTTCGATTTCATTAAATGACCGATCCAAATCTAATGTTCGGACACTAATCTGATTTCCATGAATCTGATAAATATTATCTGGTTGAATCTGTTCATCCGTTTTAGCATACAATAACATCCCCGATACCTTACATTTACTTTTATCAAGTTGATACTCTCGATTTTTCACATATGTAAATATCTGATAAAGGTTATTGGAATGAATAGTGTACTTATCAAAATGCATTTGAGTGGTCCGTGAATAGTATTTGGCATCAATAATCAAGATAGTATTCTCTTTTTGAAGTTGAATATCACTCTGCATAATGGGCAACAAATCACCATCTCCATCGTCTAGAGCCCACGGTATCTGGGAGGCATTTGCATTTAACTTAGGGTAATGCTTTTTATAATATTCAAGAATAAATTTTTCATATAGTCGATTCATTCTTTGTTCATCAAGAAAATCCATCAGCTTCATCTGACCATCTGATGTCGTCTGTAACAATCCCTTCACAACCAAATAACAAATAGAGATTATCATTCTATAGGATTGATTATTCCGATTGTATTGAAACTTCCAATTTACTTTATTCAAATCAATGCATTCAACTTCATTGAAAAAAACCAATAATTTCCGTAATTCTTTTTTTCGTTTTTTGGGAATATCAGATTTTAAAAGTAGACACATCGTAGACTTAATGATACGATTCATTGTATTGTCAACCGAAAATTCTTCATAAGAGCACACTACTCTTTTTCTGACGGAACTTTGGGATTTCAATGATTCCCCAATTTCTATTTTTCCTCTCAACGTCGAGATTTCCTCGGTTTTAGGGATGTACTTTTTCTCCAAACCTCTTTTAAGTTGAATTGCAATTGCCTTAATTAAAATAGCACTCATCAGGTCTGCAGTGTTTTGGAACTCTTCTGAAGAAAGTTTTTTATAGCCTTGTCCTTTTAGAACACTGAAAGCGTAAGTTAGCATATAATAGACATTCTTAATTGGTATCACTTAATTGCGCTCCTCAAGCTTTCGCTCCATTCTCTCACCAGAGTTGGTTCATCAAACCAATATTCTTTTAATAGAGGTATAAGTTCATACTCTACAATATTAGTAATTACCTGATCATTTACACTTTCTGGCGTTAAATTGCAAAAATAACTATGACCTATACAAAATCCTTCACCTAAGCTCTCATCTGTAGAAATAGCATAATTTAGATTTTTCACACAAGCAATCAAATTATCCAACTTTCTATTGTTTATATTTGATTGATAGGTTTTAAATCCTTCTGTGTCAAAACCTGGTTGCAATTCGAAGAATGCAAACCTTCTTCTCAAAGCATAGTCTAGCATAGCTAAACTTCTATCTGCAGTGTTCATCATACCAATGATATATAGATTTTCTGGAATAGAAAACTTTTCATCTGAATAAACAAGTTGCAATGAGGCCCCTCTTTTATCATTCTCAATCAGCATGAATAGTTCACCGAAAATCTTACTTAAATTTCCACGATTAATTTCATCAATGATAAAGAAATAATCATTACAAGCGTCTAGTTCTGCTTTTTTACAAAAATTATAGAATGCCCCTTTCCTTAATTCAAATCCATTATCAGAAGGTCTAAATCCCATAATGAAATCTTCATATGAGTAGCTTTGATGGAACTGAACCATCATAACTCTCTCAACATTCTTTTCTCCCATGAGAGAATAAGCTAATCGTTTTGCGGTGTATGTTTTACCTACTCCCGGAGCCCCTTGTAAAATTATATTCTTTTTATAGTTTAGAATAGCTTTCAATTTTTCATAATCTTCTTTGGACATATAAACATCTTGAAGAAAATCCCCTTTTGTATATGAAGAAGGTATCCTCTCCTCTGTTTGTCCGAGTTCTTTTATTTGTTGATAACCAAAAATATTATTTAATTTCTCTATCAGATCCCTTTTATTGGTAATATTAGTTAAGGTCTTCATTGGTGCTTTACCAGGATAAGGCCATTCCCCCTTATGAGTCCACTTCACATGGTATTGATGTCTAAAATTATCAGCTTCCATATTATAAATATATTCCGAAGTAACTACTCCTCTTCCAACTAATTTAGTTAGGCCTTTTTTTACTAATATGACATCACCTACCTTTACTTCATGAACAAACTGCCAAGTTGCTAGTGAATCATTAGTATAAGCATTATTGTTATTATTGATTGACCTCATCTTGTCTATCATCTCATTTCTCGATTTATATAGACGTAGATCACCCATAGAATCCCAACCAATTCCGATGATTCCGAGTTTATAAAACTCTTCCCACATAAAAGAATTTTCCCCAGGAGCGTATATCCAAAATTGAACATTTGAAGATTCATTGGTCACACTAGGAGAATGTACTTCCTCCCTTTTTGTTTCTCGAATTTCTTTATTCACTATTTCAGAATAATTCCATGCTTCTAAAGATAGTTCCTTAAAATTCTTGAATTGAGATTTCGAACTGTTTAAGTAATCTCTCATCACTTCAATTATCTTGAAATATTTGGCAGAGGATATTTTTGAATCAATACTCGGTAAACTTTCTATTATTTCTGAAGGGATTTTCCCTGATTCTAAAATATACCATTGATTTCGCTTATCTAGATTCAAAAAAGTATCTGAAGCAATCCAAAATAACCCCATAGTTATCTTGCTATTAGCATTTCCTATTTGGTTATTAACAATATCGAAATAATGCGAAAATTTCTCCTTATTTTCGCCAGTAGGATTCTTGTCATATTCTATGGCTGAAATAAATAATGACCACAAATCATCAATGTCCTCATCATTTCTTTTATCAACAAAACGATAGTAGGTAGCATTCTGGTTATTTAATACAGGAAGACCATCAAAGGAGGTTGGTACCTTACTTTTCAAATCAAATAACTTTGTTACTATATCTAGAATTTTAGTTCGATTTCTATCGGTTATTCTCTTATTAAATAAGCCAAATACAGTAAAGGGATCAATATCTACTAAATTATTTTCCTTTTCCAACGTTGGCATTGGAAATCCTGTTAAATTATAAATTTCCTTGACCTTCTTTATCAGTTCTGCTCTATTAACTTTATAATCCACTAGTTTTTTTGCAAACTCTTGATAAAAATCTACCCATAAAAATTGATCTACTGTATTCATATTGATTTACTTTCTACATCTAAATTTACAAATTTTATTTGATACCTATAATTTTACTAAGTATTAGTATACCACGAAAGCACTTACATTTCCAACCAATAAAATAGCTTCCCTCATTCGAAGGAAGCCTTTTGTTCTTCAAACACATCGTTTTATTATGTAATAATCTTGTATATCTTTCCGAAAAATGTCTCTTTTTCGGAAAGATTAATATTTACTATTCTAATACACATTTACAGAATTTTCCATTAAACAGACATTGACATAATGTTGTAATATTATTTTGGTAAAATAAAAATTATAAAAGGAGGCAAATACTATGAGAAGATTAATAGGTATACTTCTATTTTTATTATCAGTGTTTACATTAATCGCTTGCTCAAAAATTAATCAACAAAATCTTGATGGCGAATATTATTGGATATCAAGCGAAAGAAACGAGTTAGCATTTACTATAAAAGGAGACAAGGGTGCTATTAGACATGGTGAAGCTGATAACTTTATTATTAATAAACAAAAGAAAACCATTGAGTTAACTGGACAAGATATCGCAAATAGGACAGAAAATTATTCATTTAAAGATGGAGTCTTTTCTGCTGATATTAGTGGAGTTAAACACGACTACTATCTTAAAAGAAGTGATGCATATAATAAAGCACTAAAACAATATGGATATAAATAGCATCATTCACACCTATTTTCCCAAATAGGTGTCTTTTTGTACATAACTGTTTATTCCTAAATTTTAATTCTGATATTTTCGACCGTTTAGTTCATAATTTCCACCGAATAGTCGAATTAAGAAAATCGAATTATGTTTTTTAATAATTAACTTATAAATAATTTTAAAGAAGAAATATTAGAAGAACTATTTAGCATATATAACGACATCATATCGAGATTTTTATCATTATTAAAAATGAAGAAGTTAGAGTCTATAAATTATTTCACCTATAAACTAACATTGAATACTTATTACGTCTGATTGATAATGAAAAAACCTATCCAAATATGTATACTGACCCCAAAAGTTAGATTTTTTCTTCCTAACTTTTGGGGTGCAGTTCATATGAACAGGTTTTATCTATTTTAAATTGATTCTCGTATATCTTAGGTATAACTAAATAATTTAGAACCGTAAAGATAAACAAGTTAAACTACCATCGATTTTCTTAAATTCGTCTGTATTAACGACTTTTACAGGGTAACCTAGATTTTTTATATGTTCTAATGTTTTTGGGTATCCATCAGGAACCAACACTGTGCCATTTATATACAAACTATTAATTGCATATAATTCCTCTTTAGGAACTATAAATCTATTAAATTCTCTGAACTCGGGAACTTCATTCATTTTTGCACTAACTAACATATTGTTATTTTCTAGATAAATCACAAAATCTTTCAAATGCAAACCTTCTGTCACTGGTATTGTGGAAGAAGTGTAACCGAATTGAGAAACTATTTCATCAAATTGTTTAGCACCTTCTTTATTGGTACGATCAGATAAACCTACATAGAAATGTTTTCCTACAAGCATTACATCTCCACCTTCCATCGTTCCTGGGGATTCAATGTGAAAGATTTGTTCGTCAGCGTAGAATTTCTTTATAGCAGGTTCAATTTCAATTTTTTCACCGTTCCTCGATTCTCTTGGAGAATTAGTAATAATTGCACATTCTTTCATTACTACTGCTGGATCTTCAACAAAACATGAATCTGGGTATTCCTCTAAAGCTTCAAGAACCAGTGCTTTTACTCCTAAACCTTCAATTGCGTCAACATATTCTTGGTGCTGACTAATTGCTTTTTCATATATAGGCTTATCGTCACTGAACATTCCTGTACTAATCCCTTCAAGCATCGCTTTACATGGTTTTCTAACAATAATATTCTCATATTTTAGCATATTACTTCCCCCAACAATCATATTCTTCTAAATATATTCTTTTTCAACATACTCAGATTGGCTTAACATCAATAGATTTTCATACATTACATGGAAACTAACAATATCTCCTAATTCGTAACAACGTTCGCTTTCAGTAATATCTAATATCGTATGGTCGCTACTACCACCAATTACTTCAATGTTTGAGTCTAATGGCCGAAGATGTAAACAATCTCCTAAATCTTGCCTTCCAACCGCTATCAGAGCTCTGCGACGAATACCTTTGTCTTCATATTCCTTCTTGTTTCCAAATGCATCAACTGCAATTGTACCAATTGGATGACTTGGTTTGTTTTTCAATTCAACAATTTCCGCCTGTAGCGTAAACGCTTCATCTTCATCAGGAAATACCTTATAATCGAAACAATCATCCAAATCACTAATATACAACGCATCCCCAACTCTTAGCTGCGTGATCCCCTCTGGCATAGATCCCTTTGCAACTAAAGGTAAACTAGTTGAAGCACCCCCAGAAACAACCTCAATCCTACGTCCAATTGCTTTACTAACTTTTTCAGCCTTTGAAATCAATTCCATCATTTTTTCTGGGGTAGGCATAATTGAGCCATAACACCCTAGATTTGTTCCAATGCCTAATAAATGTAAATTTTTTAATTCTTGTTCAACAGTACGTGTTGTATTCAGCAATTCCTCTTCGTCAAAAATTCCCTCACGCAAATCACCACATTCAGTCATAATAATCACATTATGAATTTTATTTTGCTCTGAAGCAGCCCGGTTTAATTCTTTTAAAATCTCTAACGAAGAATTCAAGCTAATATCTGCACAAGAAACTAATTCATCAACTTCACTAAGCATTGGTATACGTAAGTCGTAAGTAAGAATATTTGGATTAATCTCTTTTACTCTTTTCAATTGAGATAGTCGCGAAGAAGCCAACGTTTTAAAACCTGCATCTATTAATGTCTTAATAATTTCTTCAAGTCCGTTAATTCCTTTTATTACACCAACAACCTCAATTCCAATATCATTACACATGTCTAATACATTTTTGGCATTATGTTTTAACTTTTTCTTATCAATAACAAACTTTGGATAACCCACGTTGTTCACCTCAAATCTATTATTATTTATTTTTTACATGGTAGATAAATCAATTGTACCGTTAAAAATCAGGACTAGACTGATAATTGCCAAGGCTACTATTACTAGGGCAATAATTTTTTCGATATTAGTGAGGAATTTCTTATTATTTTCTTTACGAGCCAAATAGTAAACAATCATACAAGGGGCGAAAAGAAGTGCTGTAATAATAATATACTTCCAGCCTGTTGAATACATCAAATATCCCATTGCAATAGTTGAAATACAACCAAGCAAAGCATTCAATTTAAAACCGTTATCAAACTTGATTGATTTTTTAATCATAGTCAAACTAACTGTGAAATATGGAACCAACATTGTACTTGAAGCAAATAAAGCCATAACATTATAAATTGATTCATTGATTATGATGGTAATGAAAAATGCTTGTTGAATAATTGTGGACACCAGCAATGAATTTGTTGGTTGCCCAACAGTATTTTCAACACCAAAGAATTTAGGGACAATTTCATGCTTCGCTGCTACATCTAAAATTTCGCCAGCAAATAAACAACATCCGAACCAACATCCCATTGCTGAAAGTGCAATACCTAGGTTCATTAGAATTGCTCCCCATTTGCCTACGACTGCCTCTAATATGCCACCTAATGCAGGTACTTCCATTTTTGAAACTTGTACTTGTGAAAGTACTCCAAAGGTTAAGAAGGTCAGCAAGAGATACGTCACTGCAATTACAATATAAGAAATCACGATTGCTTTTGATGCATCTGATTTCGATTTCGCACGTGCAGAATAGATTAATGCCCCTTCAATACCAACATACACCCAAATAGTTGAACTCATAGCTGTTCCAATTTGACCATTTATAGATGAAGGTAAATCATTTGAAGCAAAAGCGTTTTCCCACAGTCCAGAGTTAAATACATCTACCTTAAATGCCATCAATAAAGCTATAATAAATACTACAATTGGAATCATTTTTGCAAACCAAATAACAGTATTAACTAATGAAGCGTTTCTCGCTCCTGACGCACATATATAGTAGAAAACCCATAAAATAACTGATAACAGAATTAAGGAAGGGATATTATTTCCTCCTCGAAACATTGGAATAAAATATCCAAGAGAACTTACCGAAAGTACTCCTAATGAAATATTACCCACAACAATAGATAGCCAATATCCTACACAAGATAAGAATCCAATAAACTTCCCAAATCCTTGTTCTGGAAAACTAAAAATTCCCGCGTCTAAATCTGGATAGTGATCTTGTAGATATTTCAAACAGTAAACGAAAACAGCAAAGGCAATACTCGCAAATACTAGTGCAATCAAAGCAGGACCTGGAGCTACAGATTTTGCTAAATCACGTGGTAAATTAAAAACTCCTGCACCTATTACCGTGGTAACTGTTAAAGCAACTAAACCGAGTAGACTAACATTTTGTTGGACAGTATTTTTCTCAGCCATATAACTATCCTCCCCATAAAAATTAAATTATTTTTTTATTTAATATGATGGGAAAAAGAAAATCTTTATCCCATCATATATATTGTTTAATTAAAAACGTAATGAAAGACAGCTCAAACCACCATCGATTTTACGGTATTCAGAGGTATCGACAACAAGAACATCATATCCTAAATGTTCAACAGCAGATTGAACCTTAGGATATCCCGCTGGAACAATAACAGTTCCATTAACCCATATACAGTTTGCAGCATATGCTTCATCAGAATCGACAACTATCTTATTAAAAGATTCAAATAATGGATTATCAACAAATTCACCGGCAACCAGTAAATTATTGTCCTCTAAATAATTGACTCCAGTCTTAAGATGCAATACTTCTTCCAACGGAACTTGAATGACAGTCTTTCCATATCCCTCTAATATTTCTTTCATCTGCGCAAAACCTTCATCATTTGTACGTGCTGATTTTCCAACATAGAAAGTATCACCAACCATCATAATATCTCCAGGTTCCACCATTCCAGGAGCTTTAATTTCATGAACATTTGAATAAAAACTGGACAGCAGGTTACGAAAGTCTTTTAGTTGAGTCTCATTACGACGAGTATCTGCACCTGGTCTAGAAATTATCGCACATTTATCCGTGCATAGTGCAGTATCCTCCATAAAACATGAATCTGGAAAATCGTCATTTGGTGGTAACACATTAATTTTGACTCCACATTTAGTTAAAGCTTCAACATAATGTTCATGTTGAACTAATGCATTTTCATAAACAGGTTTTCCAAGTTCTGGATTAGAAGTAATACCTTCACTAATTCCTCTTCCAGGAATACGAACAATGACATTCTTAAAGCGTTTCATAAACTACACCTCTCTTCTAATATATCCTGTATAATATGAGGGATCCAACCATAAAATATGTCCCATTGTGTATGCGCTTACATTTTTGTGGAGAAAATACAAATGGGACATATAACGGCATCAGCTTAAATAGCTACTTAAAATCAAACGGACCTGGCTCCACTTCAATAATGATATCCTTTGATGTGGACAAATTTACGCCTAGCCCGACATAATGATTTAAACGAACGAACATTTAAATTATACTAAGCTCTGCAATATTTTATTATAATAATTGCATACACGATTATTCTTGCTTTACACGAAATTGTTAACAGTATTGTTTCCGAAATTATCCCTTTCTAGTTAACAACTCATGCTATATTTCCATTGTACCACTTAATAAGTGCATGTCAATATCGGTATTCTGAAACTAGTTTCAGAAACTTAAATTATCAAATGTTATAGCTATTTTTATTTTTTACCCAAAAGCGAGCATCATCAACTATTGAAATGCTCGCTTCAGGTAATATCAATTCTTACTTAAACTTTAATTTCATTTCTTGCATCCAGTTTGGTAATACTTTACTTAATTCCATATTAAGTTTGAGCTTACTTCCAGAGAATTCATTTGACGCTTTATCTGGGTCAATATTCTTCGCTATTTCATCATGGAATGGGATTCCATCTGGCTTTTTGACATTGTAATCATTTAGTGATTTCTCCAACAATTCTACAGCAATACCCCATTCATTCGCAAATTTTTCTACAACACTAAGCTTCCTTTTCTCCTGCCACTCTTTAAAGGCTGTATCGAAATCAACAGAGACTGGTAAACGACCTGTTACTAATTCTTCATTAATGAAAGTTTTAAGCGATTCCGCTAATTCATTTTCGCCTAGATCACTTAATTCTTGAATTTGTTCCAAGATTAAGACTAGATTATTATCATTGATAGCAATAACTCCATCTTTGTTGCTTGACTTCTTATCAATTAACGCAAATAGACTTTGTGCATCAATTACCTGTGTCCCTTGTAATTTTGCTCGTCCTTTCAAGCTTTCAACACCAATGATAACTGATTCAATTTCACGCGGGAATAAATTCTTATACGCTCCAAGATACCGTAACCATATACGCTCACTAAATCCGAAACTATCATCATCCCAAGTATATTCATAATATTGCTTCACACGATTCAGTTGATTAGATGCTTCTTTAAAAGCTTTTTTGAATGATTCTTTTTTCTCCTCATCATTCATAATAGTGGACCATCTAGAATCTGGATCAGGTAATTCTGAAACAAGAGATTCGAATGTTGATCTCAGAATTTTCACGGCATCTTCATATTTCTCAACTAGAACTGAACTACTTCTTCCACCACTTCCATATAATAGAAGTGCTTCATTTACACTTTCCTCTGTCATTCTTGGGAATTGAAAATTTATAATTGTTCCAAATTCTTTGTTTGAACCAAAAACTCGATTAGTACGAGAGTATGCTTGAATCAAGCCTTGAAGTTCAAGATGTCTATCAACATAAAGCGTATTTATCCTCTTGGCATCGTAGCCCGTTAATAATTGATCTGCAACAATCAAAATATCAATATTTTTAGGATTACGGCCTCTACCTCCACGTTTTGCACGTACTGTCAGATCTTCAAAATAGGCATTTTCACCTCGAATTTTATCACCGGCTAAGAACTTAATTCCAGTAAAATCAGCATAATCACTAAACATTTCCTCGATCACTTCAATTGAAATATCATCAGGATCATGATCATTTCCAAAACTGAAAGTCATAGCAATATTCGGCTTAACGTCGTCACTCGTAAATCTCTCATTAATTTGTTTTTTTAACTCATGATAATATGCAACAACACGATCTTTGTAGGCAACTGTCAAAATTGAATTAAATTCACCATTTTGAGACTGCTCCTGCCAACCAGATAAAATTTCTTCAACAACTCGAGGTATATGAGTTTGATCTTGATAAACAAGTACACCTTCTTTTACAGCATTTTTCTCAACTTCTAATTCAGACCAACGATATACTTGTCGTTCAATTTCTTTTTTACTTTTATCAGGAAGTTTTAGTATTAAAGCATCAATTAACTGTTCACGAAGATCATCATATCCACTGAATTCGCCAGTATTAATATAATCAACGTGAAAACCTAAAACATTCCCGTCCGCAATCGCTTCATCAATAGTATATTGATGTAACAAGGGACCAAATAGTTTTTCAGTTGTATTTATTAATTCACTTCTTTCATTAATCTTTCCCTTAACTTTATTTTCATCAAAGAGGGGAGTTCCGGTAAAACCAAAGAATAACCCGTTCTTAAGGAAATAATTTTTTATCGTTCCCATCATCTCTCCCATTGTTGTACGATGGGCTTCATCAATAATGAAAACTATTTTCTTATCTGATAATTGTGTATCTTTGGAATCAAGTAATTCATTTACTAATTTGCTTAGTTTAAATGTTGTTGTAACAACAATCCCACTTTTGGGAGATACAAGTTGTTTTCTTAATTGATAAGTACTCTTGGTTCCATCAACATCTACTGACTCATAAGTTGAATAAGCTTTAAAAACCTTAGAGGTTTGTTCATCTAAGTCTCTTCTGTCTAACAAGAAGACTACCTTATCAAACTCTGTTCGAGTTGCTAAAAACTGAGCTGTTTTAAAACTGGTGATGGTCTTGCCTGATCCCGTCGTATGCCAAACAAAACCTCCATGAGGAATCTTCTCAGGATTATCCCAACCAAAGGCTGCTTTTTCAATCGCTTGTAATGCATACACTTGATACGGGCGCATCAGCATGTGGCGTCTGTTTTCTTCATTGTCAGGGTCTTCATCAATAATCAAATAGTCTCCAACCATTTGATGAGCCATTGGGACCATAAGAAAATGTTCAATAACTTCTCTATAATCTGTTAAAATACGTTGCCCTACATGACTCCCATCTTCACTTTTTTGACTAACAGACCAATGAAAAACAAAAGCAGGATTAAAATCATTTATGGATTTTGGAGTCGCAAAATAACTAGTTTCAATATCTGAAGATACGACCATCATTTGAGAAAAGGCCATGAAATTATTTGTATACTCACCATCTCGATAATAGTCTTTTAATTGATTAAAAGCAAAGTCCAGTGTTTTATCACTTCGTTTTTGTTCAATATTGATAAGTGGAAGACCATTTATTAAAAGTACAAGGTCAAATCTATTGCCGTTGGATGTTGATACTTCGCGAGCAACTTGATAACTTGAGTCACCACCACTCACTTGTGCTTTTTTCAAAATGGTTAGAGTGATTTGTTTTCTTGTGACGTCTGGATGATCATCACGATAAATCCCATCAATCTTCCCAGTAGAACCTTCCATAGATAAGACTTTGGCGGCTTCATAACTGTTGGAGATTTGATTGACTTTGGACATAACTTGTTCAAACTCACTATCCGTTAATGCAACTCCTTCTAGGACATCGGCATTAATACGGTTGAGTTCACTTCTCCAGTTTTCAATCAGATCCTGAACGGTTACTATGTGAAGATTTCCATTCAATTTATCTGGACTTTGCCATCTGAACTTAGTTAATTCTTTGACAAATTCATCCTGAAAATGTTTTTCAGAGGCGTTTTTGTTAACACGACCCATAGAGTTTCCTTTCTAAAATAACTCTTATACCTTTAGACAAAGAGTTCATTCAAATAGGCTATTTTCAGATCTTTTAGTTTGTCTAGTTTTTGTTGTTGGAGAGCAATATTCTTATCTAATAAACTTAATTGCTTCCCTATTTTTTCTTGTTCTTTTAGACTTGGAAATAAAATATTTAATTCTAGTACTCTATTCTTAGAAATATTATATCTTGAAATACCTTGTGCAAGTAGTTTCATGCTAGCACGAAAAGACGGTGATCTGAGTAAATAAGCTAAAAAATAAATGTCAAATTTGACATTAGGACGAAATCCAAAACAAAAACTATTCAAATATACGTTCGCTAGATCATACTTCCATACAGACGATAATCCTACTTCTTCAGGTGTTTCTGACGATGTAGTAAAAAATACATCTCCATATTTAATTTCTGTCTGTCTATCATCAATTTCAATTTTATCAAGACCTCTTAAATTTGCAATTTCATTTGAATAGATATTAAGATAGGTTACATACACTCCATCACCATGACCAAAGTCCACTTTTGTTTTTCCTGATAAACCTGTAAATGTTTTTCCCACATCTCCCAATTTCTTCTGTTCCCACTCGCCTTCAAAACCAGAGAAACGACGTTTTGGTACTCGTTTTCCCTCTGTAGGGAATAATTCATTAAGATAAGATTTCTTAAGATTTTTCATTTTTTCAAGTTTGTGTTGCTGAAGTATAATATACTTATCAAAATCAGCAAAAAATGTACCTATCAATTCTTGCTCAATAACATTAGGACATGATATTAATATATCAGAAACAATCTGCTTATTCAATCCACCTCGAGTTCCATCTCCAGATGATATCATACGGAGCTCATTATAACGCTTAGATAAGTTTTGAAAAACAAATTCATAGTTAAGTACCTTATCTGGTTCAATTGCAGCAACTGATTGATTTGTTGTTAATGGAATATTGTTGATAGCAACCATTCCACGTGTTTTCCCTTGTCCAGCTAATGCAATTAAAATTGAATGTTTTTTCACCCAACGAGCACTAGAATTTCGAATTCCATCTTTTGAAATCATGTTATCTGTCTTGTCAAGTCTCCTTTTATTGACTTCACCAGACGACATCCAAGGTATTTCTTTTGGTTCCCAATAATTTAGTATAGAAGTATTTGGTGTCCCACCAGTTAGAATATTAGCATGCTGCCCTAATTTTAATTGTTCCCACCCACCATCTGATTCGAAGTTTTGAAAACGTCTCTTTGGTATGTTTTTACTATTCGTCATTATAACACCACCAATTCACTCATCATTGCTTCTAGTTCTTTCTCTAGTTTAGCAATCTCATCATCTAGACTATCTAAAGTTTCAGAATAACGGTTGTTTAATTCCTCTAAGACTGCAATTTCTGCTTTGAGAGGTGATTGAACTAGCTCCTCAACTTTTTCAATCACAGATCCAAACCATTTTTTATAAAGGAGATGATCTACTTCTTCATCTGTTAATTGTAGGATTCGTTCTGCAATTAGTTCTTTCAACTCAAGTTCTTTTGCTTTAATCTCTTTATTGACTGCTGATTTTTCTTTGGTCAAGTCATCCACTTTATTGAGAAGTTCGTACTCAAGAGAGCCTTTTGCAACTTCCTTCAAACTAGCTTTTACCACCTTGCTTTCAAAGCTGTCTTGTGCTTCACCTTCGTCATTCTTTTTAAGAGAATCAAAGAGAGCATCGTACTCATCGCTATCTTCTACCTTGGCATTTTCGACTAACTCACTCAACTCGCTATCAATTTCAGAAATTCGTGACTTAAGTGTATCAATGATAGCCAACTCTTCACTATAAAGTTCACTACAAATCAGTTCATTCGGAATAATAACCCCATTCCAGCCCTCTTGAACTTTTTCCTTGTTCTTACCTTTCGTTACCATATTGGGTTCACGAGTACGACCAGCTTCATAGAAACCTAATTGATCGATAAACTCTATATCATGACCTAGGTATTTAGTCCAAATCTCTGCGATAATTTGATATCCATCATAGATATCCAACCGTGGAAATTCTGATAATCGAGTTTTTATAGCGCTCAACATCGCCTCTTTTAATTGACGAGGTGTCAAATTAAGATTTAATTGGTGCAATTTCACCCAGTATTCGTCTAGATATTCTTGGATAGAAGTTACTACTTGTACTGTCTCTTCTTTTACTGTTTTACTGTCTAGAACAGCTTCAGAGAACTCTTCAATTGGCTGAGTTAATTCAAAATAGCCTGGGCGTTTTTCCGAAAGTGCTTTCTCAAGTATTTCTGGTACTGCCTGATGAAGTGCAGACAAACTCTTGATATTAGCTTCAGGAATACCACCATACAAATGTGCATCCACATCATGAGGAATCTCTTCGTCCATAGCTGTTACGTAACGAGGAATATTCATGTTGAATTCGTTTTGAATTAACTCCTGACGGCTAGCCAAATGGCTATACCCTTTCTCTTCGAAACGATTCGTATAAACATCTACGATTTTCGCAATGTCTTTCTCTTGGAGGGCATTTTGTTTCCCAACTTTAATAAAGTTACGAGATGCATCAATGAAGAGAACTGGTTCGTTTAATTCACGATTTTTCTTCAAGATTATGATACAAACTGGAATACCTGTATTTGTAAAGAGATTACTTGGTAAACCAATAACTGCGTCAATCTGATTTTTCTCTAATAGACGTTTTCGAATTTCACCTTCTGCAGAACCACGGAAAAGGACACCGTGTGGTAAAACAATGGCCATCGTTCCTGTAGTGGACAAATGATATAGTCCATGAAGAAGGAAGGCGAAATCTCCTTTTGAATCTGGAGGAAGGACTCCTGCAATTTCAAAACGTGGATCACTTGGTTTAAGACCTGCACGATTCCAATTCTTAATCGAATAAGGAGGGTTCATAACGACTGCATCAAACTGAACTCCTTCATTAGGACGTTCTGGATCTTCTGGCCAGTCTTGACCAAGAGTATCTCCGTTTTTTATACTCATCTTCTCTGGACGAACTCCATGAAGCAAGAGATTCATTCGAGTCAAGTTATAAGTTGCAGTGTTCTTTTCTTGTCCGTAGTAATTGAGACTTTTCTGTAGTTCTTCTGATAAATGTTTTTTAACAGTTAACAAGAGTGAACCTGAACCGACTGTTGGGTCATAAATAGAAGTAATATTTTGGTTTGTCGCGACAATCTGCGCCATAACTTCGCTGACTTGATGTGGTGTGTAGAATTCTCCAGCCTTCTTACCAGATTCCATAGCAAATTGGCCAATCAAGTACTCATAGGCATCCCCAAGAACATCTCCATTTTGAAGAGCCACCATGTCCAAATCTTCAAACAGACGGATTAATGCTTGGATGTTTTTATTACGCTCATTTAAGTTGCTACCAAGAGCTGTATCAGTTAAATCAAGAGTTGAACTCGAGAAGAGACCTTTGAAATCATCTGAATCATTTGTAACAGCAATGCTCCGTTCGAATTGGTTGAGACTGTCAGTTACTTTTTGAACTTCAAAGTTTCCTGAATTCATATCCTGAATCCATGTTTGATATAGGTATTTAGGTTTCACAAAATAACCTAAAATGTCTTGAATCATTTTTTCAAGTTCTGTTTCATACTCGCTATGGGCATTTTTATATTCTTCAAACCAATCTTCTTTGTTAGAAATACCTGCCGTTGTCGCAAATGTTTTAAGCGTTTGGTCACTCAAAAATTTATAAAACATCAGTCCCAACATGTAGTCTTTATATCGACTAGCATCCATAGACCCACGTAATTCATTTGCACCATTCCATAAACGTGCTTTAATTTCTTCTGATGTTATCATATCATTTCCTTTTTTAATTTGTTTTAACTCATTCAATTAATTACAAAAATTTCATTTCATCAAATTTACCCTAAAAACAAAAGTTTTTTATAGTCACTTTCACTTACTTCCGTTTAAAGCAGATATTCCATTTATTATTTGCATCCGTACTCGACTGTGAATAATTCGAGAAGGCTTTTCCATCAAAATCCTTTCAAATTTTTTCATATGATCATAATATCCGTACAAAGTTCTCCATTACTTGAATTTTTCACATTTCTCTATATCATCCTTAACCGACTCTTCCATATTTTCTATCCATCTACATATTTCTTGGTAGGCTTGTTCATTATTATCTCGAAAATTAGATAACATATTTTGTTTATCATTCAACATTCGTTTAATTTTTTCAATGTCTGAATCTGACTCACTATTAACTTCTTTTTGAAGAGAGAAACTAAAGAGTAAAGCAAATACCATAAGTATTATGAATACAAAAACCTCCATTGCAATAAAGCGTACTATTCCTTTATTAAAGAAAATATTATTAATTATATCATTGGTTATATAGTTATTTCTTATATCCCCTAACTGTTGATTTAAGTAAGTTGAAATATAAGCAGATATATAAAGACAATTGAAAAAAATTTTAATAAAACCTGTAAGATTTGTTACATATTTTTTTTGGGTGGCAGAAAAGTCCGTTTCTGTATATTTAAATACACCTTCTAAAACTTGGTTAACACCAATTCCAACGCCTACTAGAAAAAAAGAAGTAACAGAATCTTTAATATCAGTAAAATAAATTGGCACCAAAATAAAACTCAAAGCTAATATCACACAACAAAATGTGAATGGGGTTTCTGCAATAGTCTTTATAATCCCTTCAATGAATAGTGATATTCCAATAATAAGAGTAGTTAGAAAAGTGAGAATAAGCCCAGCTAAAAGTATTGATATAATATAAACATTGTCTTTACAAGCATTTACCACTTGTATCCCTAGATAGATTTCAAGAAGCAATAATATACTAGTAATTGTTAAAAATTTTTCTGAAAAAATAAATTTGTGTTTTTGTTTAAATTTGTTATATTTTTTAATTAATTTCATTGTTTCAATTTACCATCCTTCTTAAAAATTGATTTTCTTTCCTCCATAAATTTAATTAAATCATTCCTGAAAGTTTTTTTCTCTTCCTCAGTTAGACCCTTTGAATTTATATGAAAAAGTACCTCAATATCCTCTAATACATCACTAGTTTGTTTGTTTTCTGTGTTTCCTAATAAGTAATCAACCGAAACATATAAGATTTTTGATAATTTCACCAAATTTTCCTGGGTTGGTTTTTTGACTCCGCGTTCCCATGATGCATATGCTGGTTGCGAAATTCCTAATTTGCTTGCTACATCAACTTGAGTCAAACCTGCGTCTTTCCTAAGTTTTTTTAAGCGTTCCGAAAATTCCATTTTTGACCTCTAAAAATATTTTTAAAATAATCCCTTGACAAATATAACTAACAGTTATATAATATAAATATAGCTGATGGTTATATAAAATTTAAAAATAATAACACCTAACTATCGGCATTATGATCATTGACAATTAAATAAAAAGTGCGTCTGACAAC
>ERZ1036435.397-NODE-397-length-20645-cov-128.203254_pt1 | contig 20645 bp, 17 predicted proteins | sample MGYA00514223_ERZ1036435 | MGnify/ENA primary metagenome ERZ1036435 (study PRJEB33795, sample SAMN09464927) | human gut metagenome | host: Homo sapiens | place: USA: Stanford, California | collected 2016-08 | study: EMG produced TPA metagenomics assembly of the... | reverse complement strand
ATGAAAACATTGACAAGTATATTGATCAAAAACTCTCTGAAAAAGATTCACAAAACGATCTCGTAAAAGAAAATGAAGCAGACAAGGATTGAGGACAATGAACTGAATCGGTTTTTACGCCGTGTTTTTCTTGTATCTTCCTCTTTCTTACTTATAGCAGGTTGTTTTTGCTTGAATAAGAAATAAATTAGAAGTTCTATCATCTAAGAAAAATGATGAAAAAAATCATTTAACTAATGGTGTGAACGTTTAGTGTTTATCAGCTCCATTCTCTGTAATTTTGGGGGTAAAATCCACACCATTTAGATAAAATTAGTTGAATTTGATTGGAAAAACGCTTTTATAAAAGCGGAGAAAAGTCTTGATATTACGCTGTTTTTAGTCCAACTGAAATTCATACTTTCCAAACCAGGTCTTAAGAAAGCTCGTAAAGCTTCACAATTTAGTAAACGTTAAAACTTATTTACAGATATTGAAAGCATTTCGTATTCAACATACGGGATGCTTTTCTGTTTGGCTTAATGTTACAAATTTGCAATTATGTTATAATAAGTAATATGGTTGCATGAAAAAATGGTGGATAATCAATTAGATCGGAGGCGACTAATGAGAAATAAGGTTACTAAAATAATTGCTATTGTAATCATTCTTATATTTGGAGGAACATATATGTATAATAAGCTGACTAAACCAAATCTTGGCCCCAAAACAGCCAAACTCTATCAGCATGGCTTTCGTTTGCTAGAAGAGCAAATAGGAACCTACATCAAAGAACACTATAGAGGTATTGAGAAGATTGAATTTTCCCCAATATACGTTACAGAGGAAGGGTCAACATTCTCAAATGCGTATGTCCGTCCAACTATTTATGATAAGTATGGAAATAAGGCTACTCTAGGAACTCCAATTAATAACTATAATCCAAGCAGTTTTGGTATCGTTTCTCATGTTCTTCTCAATTTTGATGGAGGCGGGAATGAAGCTATAGATTTAAAGGACTCCAATGGAAATAATATCGATGTTTCTAAAGCACAGCACCTGCCTGATGAAGCAAAACTAATTAGAGAATCCTCTACGGATGGTAATATTAAATTATTGGTTGATAATGGTCAATTAAAAGGGGTAGTAAAAGATGAAAAAGGAAGTCCATATGCTGAGATTGTTTATAATGATGACTTAAGAAAAGGAGATATATAATATGGCTTTATCTAATGAAGAAGTACAGAGATTACAGTTTGGTCTTAAAAATAATGTTAGGGAAAAGCCAGGAAAAGTACTAAATTATAAAATAAATGGTGAAGACAGATATTTCCAAATCGTTAACAGCATGGATGCTACTACCCAAGCAATTGCCTTTGTCCCTGTTGATGATCCAAAAGGTAATAATCCAAATTATCAAGAAACAACGATAGTTGTTGCTGGAACTCAAATACCCTTTGAAAATTCTAAAGAATTGGGGAATCAACCTTATTTTTTTAAAAAGAATAGAGATATTGTTGATTCGTCTGAAAGAGCATTCTTTGCTAGTGGGGCGTTTGGTATATTTCCAGGAATGCTAACTCCCCAAGCAGATGATATTGATATGTTTTATCAAATTACTGAAGAGAAAATAAAATCTCATAATGGTATAATTTCTAATATGTCTGGGCATAGTCAAGCAGGACCTGGCGTAGCTTATACAGCTTCAAAGTATGGCCTTAAAGAGAATCGGACTATTAAAGTTACAAATTTCATGGATTTCGCAGCTAAAAAAGCTGTAGATACAGGTGGTATTTCAAAGGAACAGGTAGCCTATCTTAATAAGAACGCTACGATCTATAGAGATAGTAGAAGGGACGTTGTTAAACTTGATGGTAATGGTGGTGCAGTTCCCTATGGAAAAACAATGATGTTTGAAGTTATTGGAGACGAAGATGGACATTCACCACGAACACCTGTATTAAAGGGAAATGCTTTAGATATCGATTATTATTATAAAAAAAACCTTTTCGCCTCTGGCATGACTGAAAAGCAGGTCCGAAAGATAGCGGAATATAAAGCAAAGAATTTTAAACCAAATTTAGGAATTGTTAATTATGGGTTAGAAGATATTTTTGATAGGCCGGAGTTTTATATTAACGGGTATTTAAATAATTACGGTCCTTTTGCTCCTGAACCAACTAAACAAGATTTAATCACTTTAAATATCAAACAAATAAAAGAGATAAAGGCCTCTTTGAAGTCTAGTTCTGGTAGTAAAAAAATTAGTTTAAGAGAAGAATTGGTCCGAGTAAGTGCGGAAACCACGAAACTTCAAGCTGAGGTTTACGAAGAAGAAATTAAATCAAAAATTGAATCTGAAAAGGAAAAGGTTTCTCAAAAAATTTCATCCCTCAAATCTGAAGCATATAGTATTGCTCGTCACTTATCATCTAGTGAAGTAGAGGTTCTATTATCTGAACTAAGTTTGGATACTGCATGGAACAGTGGGAAAGAGACAAAAACTATCACTTCAGCAAGCGATTATAGGAATAGAATGTCTCAAATTTCAGATAATCTGAATAAAGTTGCTGATAGAATTATTGAAAGTGATCAAATAGGTGCCAAGATTTTTAGCAATTAAAAGGAGTTAATGAATGATTGAACCGAATACTGAAGATCGATTAGAAGCAGAGCGCATAAAAACTGAATACATGAAAGTTCAAGAACGATTGGCAATCCAGGCTCTAGTTTCAGCAACAAAAGGTGTCCTAATGGCTGAAGGGGCTATTTTACAAACTTGGCTGGCTAATCAGGCGTTTAAAATGCAGAATTTTGCCACTTCTCAAGTACCTGCTTCTCTAGAAGGAGGATTAACTGGGGGTGCTGCTGATGCAATTAATAAAACTTTAACTGAAGTACCTGAACCTGATCTGTCCAGCCCAATACTTTAGGAGAATACATGAATATTAATGATAAAATTAATAAAGTCGAGAGTGATCATCAAGCTTTCAGAAGAAAAGTAGCAGATTATGAATTAGATTATCAAGATATGAAGCGAGATGCAAAAAGACTATATGAAGATATAACTGACTTTATCATCTCCTATTGTCATAAACATAATCAAGAACTTCCAATACATGAATTGCAGCAATTAGAAGAAAATAGAGATAATTTTGAAAAGAGAATTTCTAGGTTTGAAACTAGATTAAGCCAAACGTATCAGGAAGAAAATAAACTTTATAATAAAAGCATGGAATCTCTTGAAGAAGAAAAGAAGAAGGTGTAACTCCTATCACTATTTATAATACTTTATAGTAATACTACTTGCTCCAATTGTCCGAAAATTTGTGTAAATTCCAAATTGAAAATGAACTAATTTTTGATAGCGATTCCTTTTATTTATAAATACGTCAACTCGTTGTAAAGATTGTTTGATCAAGATTTTTTGGAGAATCCAGATGTTGTTTTTTTCTCTACCTATTTTTCTAAAACTGAGAAAAATCTGATATAATAAGCTTTGTAGGTGTGTTATATCAATACTTACAGAACTAAACTATTCCCCTATTTAAAAAATATTGATTCAAATTTTATGAAATGAATAAGTAGTTTTAGTTCTGAAAAGACTTGATATTACGCTGTTTTTAGTCCAACTGAAACTCATACTTTCCAAACCAGGTCTTAAGAAAGCTCGTAAAGCTTCACAATTTAGTAAACGTTAATTCGAAAGAATTACAATATTTACAAAGAACACCTTTCGAGGTGTTCTTTTTATGTTTTCATACTAAATTGTGGCAGTTGACGTAGTTGTTGTGGCTTTAGCCACTTACAAATACGGCTGCAATTCGACGAAGTCAATTGCCTCTAAACGTTAATTCGTTGCTGGAAAGCAGAATACAAACGAAAACACTTTGCATCTTGCAAGGTGTTTTTTGTATGAGAACTGGCGGTGCGCAATTAGGATAGCTCTAGCGACTTTAGTCGCATAGAGATATGCTATGCACAGTTGCCCCAAGAAAACAAGCGAAGCGATATTTGAATGGATAGCAACCACTGCACGCAAAATGTTAATTCGAAAGAATTACTATACTTACAAAGGGCACCCTTCGGGGTGTTTTTTCTATACCTAAGATAAATGGAAAATAAAAACCCACCCTATCTTCCACGGTCAAACATGACTGTAGAAAATAGAGTGGGTCTAGGATGTTAAAGACTATTTGTCTTCTTTATGAAAGATATTTTTAACGCCCTTGATAGCTCCTTCGACAGCTTCTTTTGCATCTTCAGCAACTTCTTTTGCTTTTGAAGCAACTTTTTCAGCAGTGCCTTCAGCTTCTGTTTTTGTATCGCCGGTTAATTTACCAAGGCCTTCTTTAACAGAACCTTTTGCTTGGTTCAATTTTTCTTCTAATGACATAGCGTCACCTCCATGAAGTTAGTAGTTTTTTCTCTGAATGCAATACTGTTGATTTAAAAAAATAAAAAATATTTGTCTCAGATTAGAATGAGTATATTCTTTTTAAAATAGAAAGTCAAATTTTTGCTACGGCTAAAAAACAGGATCGCTTTCCGGTCACGAATAATGACCGACTAATAGGTCACGACTTTCAGGATTTCCAGCAAAGATAACGAAAGAAGCAAAAAACTTTTTCTGTCTCCAATAAAATAAATGGTATAATGGTCGTGAATGGATACATCGTAACGCTATTTTTTGAAAAAGAGAAGAGAAACATGAAAAGAATCCTCACAACCTACCCTATTATCAGCACTTTAGCTCTAATCTGTTTGTTGCTCGGTCTATTGACTTCCTTTTATGGGGATGCTATGTATGACTTATTAGCTTTTCATTCGAAGCCGGTGTATGGTTGGCAGTATGTCAGTGGGACCTTGATGCATGGTAGTAAAGGAGCCCCTGCCTGGTTTTTATGGGTCCATTTGATTTTAAACGGACTCATGATCCTTCCCTTCGGTGGACTGCTAGAAAGAAAAAGAGGCTCCATACAAGTCTTAATCGTTTTTGTGACGGCGACAGTCCTCTCTTCCATCGTTTTTCACTTCTTAACACACGGGCAGGACATTCAGGCAACAGGGATCTCTGCCGTCGGCTATGCCTTTGTGACCGGAGGGGTTATGCTCCTGCCAAACGTGTGGAAAGAATTTTCGCGCACCGTAAAATGGCTTTATCTATTCTTAATTTTCCTATCTGGCCTCATGCTCTTACCAGCAATCACCGGATGGATCTCAACACTATTGCATCTTTCAGGGATTGTGAGTTATCTGTTGGTCTTTATCGGAAGTAAAGGCTTGAAGGGAAGGAGCTAACTATTAAGACGGCTCCTCAGTATGGTTTTCATCGTACTTCCTTGACTCTTCCTCTACCGCGCCGTATAATATTCTATATCAATGAAGAAATCACCTTTTGTCATTGTGCAAAGGGTGATTTTATAACGGTAAAAAGGAGACACAATGGGGTATATCTCTACAATCAAAACAGCTGTTCAGCTCTTTCCTTTTCTGGCATTTTTGTTGACCTTGCCCTACATGATTTTGAATTATCGAAAATATGGTTCGGTCAATAAATTGCGGGTGCTGATTTTCTATTCTTTTATACTTTACTTGATGACGGTCTATCTGCTGGTGATCTTGCCTCTGCCAGATCCAAGTAAGATTCATACTAGCTACTCGGAAATGGTCAATCTCCATCCCTTTGCTTTTGTAGTGGATTTTTTCCAGGAGAGCCCCTTTGATTTAGCGCAGACTGGTACATGGATTCAAGCCCTTAAGCATCCAACTTTTTATGTGCCTGCCTTTAATGTTCTGATGTTGATTCCTTTTGGGATGTATCTACGCTATTATTTCAAGTGTGGTTTTAAGAAAACGATTCTCCTGACAGCCCTCTTTAGTCTCTTTTTGGAGCTGACCCAGTTATCAGGTCTCTACTTTCTATATCCGGGTCCTTACCGCCTAGCAGATGTCGATGACATTATTCAAAATACCACTGGTGGTGGAGTGGGTTATCTGCTTGGTTGGTTCCTGGTTTGGTTATTGCCGACACGAGATGAAATTGACGAACATTCTTTCCGAGTAGGAACGAGAGTATCTGGTTTCCGGACGGGTCTTGCCTTCTTGATCGACTTTGTGATGCTATCCTTGCTTTACGCGGTAATCGAGCGTTTAGAGACGATTCCTTATGTAGCGGTTTTGGCTGTTTATTTTGGTTTGATTCCCTTGTGGCGGGGCAAAACCTTGGGAATGGCTTTATTGAAATTCCGCTTGCATTTTGACAAGCAAAAATGGCTTCGCACCATCTGGTGGGGAATCCTGGTAGTAGGTTATTTCTATCTGATTCCTCAAGGGTTGTTCTATTTGATTTCGCTCTTGAATAGCGATTTGACGGACAATTCTCTCTTAACCCTGTCCATGATTTTATTGCTCTTCTTTGTGGTTTTATTGTACCTGATTCTCACTCTTGCCATTATCTTGCTTAATCGTCGCTTTCTGTTTGACCGTCTAGCTGGGGCTGAGTATGAGAGTACGGTGCGCGTGAAGAAAGAGCTCTTAAAAGATGAAACTGAATCGTCAAAATAGAGAGAGTGGGACAGAAATCAGTAATTCGTTAGAATTCGATTTCGTCGTCTCACCTCCGCACAGTTGAGTAGGGCTGTAAAAGCTGATGAAATCAGCGTAGTAGAGCCCACTCAACCACTGCGTCTTGTTCGACAATCCAAAAACAATTAAGAGGCTAGGACTTTTGTCCCAGCCTCTTTATTTTTTATGCACGCGGAAAATATACGAACGTTCCCGGTTGAGAAGGGCGATTTTAAGGGGATTGTGCTACAATGGAAGCAAATAGATAGAATGGAGCAGTGAAATGAAAGCAATTATTACAGTCGTTGGTAAAGACCAAAAAGGAATCGTAGCGGGTGTTGCAACGAAAGTGGCAGAATTAGGACTCAATATCGATGATATCTCTCAAACCGTATTGGATGAATACTTTACCATGATGGCGGTTGTATCGTCAGATGAGAAAAAAGATTTCACACAGCTTCGTTCAGAGTTGGAAGAATTCGGTCAGTCTCTGCATGTGAAAATCAATATCCAAAGCGCAGCGATTTTTGATGCTATGCACAATTTGTAAGATAGGGGTTGAGAATTTATGGACATTAAACAGGTAACAGAAACCATTGCCATGATTGAGGAGCAGAACTTCGATGTTCGGACTATCACCATGGGGATTTCGCTTCTAGATTGTATTGATCCAGATATCGATAAGGCAGCAGAAAAAGTCTACAATAAGATTGTGAAAAAGGCTAAAGACTTAGTGGCTGTGGGGGATGAGATTGCAGCAGAACTTGGTATTCCAATTGTCAACAAACGGGTTTCAGTCACTCCAATTTCTATTATCGGTGCAGCAACGGATGCGACAGATTATGTACCCTTTGCTAAGGCACTGGATCGTGCGGCGAAGGAAGTTGGGGTCAACTTTATCGGTGGCTTCTCAGCTCTGGTTCAAAAAGGCTACCAAAAAGGGGATGAAATCCTCATTAATTCCATTCCTCGCGCCCTTGCGGAGACAGATTTTGTCTGCTCTTCAGTCAATATCGGATCGACCAAGACAGGGATCAATATGACCGCTGTCCGAGATATGGGCCGTATCATTAAAGAGGCATCCCAAGCAGATCCAATGGGGCCTGGTAAGCTCGTAGTCTTTGCCAATGCAGTAGAAGATAATCCCTTTATGGCGGGTGCCTTCCACGGTGTCGGTGAAGCGGATGTTGTCATTAACGTTGGGGTTTCAGGACCAGGTGTCGTCCAACGGGCCATCGAAAAAGTTCCCGGAGCAAGCTTTGATGTATTGGCGGAAACAGTCAAGAAGACAGCTTTCAAGATTACCCGTGTCGGTCAATTAGTCGGTCAAATGGCTAGTGAACGCCTAGGAGTAGAGTTTGGAATTGTAGACTTGTCTCTCGCACCAACACCAGCTGTTGGGGACTCGGTTGCCCGTGTCCTTGAAGCCATGGGGCTTGAAGTGGTAGGGACCCACGGGACAACAGCAGCGCTGGCTCTGCTCAATGACCAAGTGAAAAAAGGTGGCATCATGGCTTGTAACCTAGTCGGTGGTTTGTCAGGTGCCTTCATTCCTGTCTCAGAAGATGAAGGGATGATTGCGGCGGTCCAATCAGGTCATATCAACCTGGAAAAATTGGAAGCCATGACAGCCATCTGTTCCGTCGGTCTAGATATGATTGCCATCCCAGCAGATACTCCAGATACGACCATTGCAGCCATGATCGCAGATGAAGCAGCTATCGGGGTCATTAACCAAAAGACAACGGCGGTTCGGATTATTCCTTATGGAGAAGAAGGCGATATGTTAGAGCTCGGAGGGCTTCTTGGGTCTGCTCCGGTAATGAAGGTCAACAAGGCTTCGTCAGCTGATTTCATTGCCCGTGGTGGTCAAATTCCAGCTCCGGTTCATAGCTTTAAAAACTAAGAGAAATCTAGTATAATAGTAGAAAATAGAAAAGGCTGTGATGATAAAACTCCAGACTTTTTTCTTGCAAAAGGAGACAAGATGGCTAAAACAAGATTATTTGTGATTCGTCATGGGAGAACCATGTTTAATACCATTGACCGTGCTCAAGGTTGGTCCGATACACCCTTGACAGCAGAAGGAGAACGAGGGATTCAGGCTCTGGGAATCGGCTTGCGTGAGTCTGGTTTGGAGTTTACTCGAGCTTATTCCAGTGATTCAGGCCGTGCCATTCAGACCATGGGGATCATTCTCGATGAATTGGGCTTGAAAGACCAGATTCCTTATCGCTTTGACAAACGGATCCGCGAGTGGTGTTTTGGTAGCTTTGATGGGGCATACGTTGGGGAGCTCTTTCACGGTGTCGTGCCGCGCGTGCTAGATGTAGAGGATTATAAGACCTTGACCTTGGAAGACTTGGCCAATGGCATTTGCCAAGTGGACACAGCGAATTGGGCTGAACCTTGGGAAGTTTTGAAAAGCCGAATCCTAGAAGGTTTTGAAGCCATCGCCAAAGAAGTAGAAGAAAATGGTGGAGGCAATGCCTTGGTGGTCAGCCATAGTTGGACCATTCAGACCTTGGTCTGCTTGATCGAAGGAAAACCAAATCTCAATCTGCCTCTTTCAAACGGTAGTGTTACCCTTGTAGAATATGAAGATGGAAAATTGACGGTTAAGGGGGTTGGAGATAGCAGTTACCGTGAGGTAGGTGAAAGCTTGCAAGAATCCTAGTCCATCCTGAAAGGCTGACCCTTTGGTCATGGCCTTTTCTTTCTCTCAAAACTTGTAAGAGCTTTCCTACTTTCTTTTTGCAAAAAATGATATAATGAAAGAGATACATACGGAGGTAATAGAATGACAAAAACCAGATTATATATTGCTCGTCATGGAAAAACCATGTTTAATACCATTGGGCGAGCACAGGGCTGGTCAGACACTCCGCTGACAGAAGCAGGAGAGCGTGGGATTCGAGAATTAGGACTTGGTCTCAAGGAAGCTGGGCTTTCTTTTGAAGAGGCTGTTTCGAGTGATTCTGGACGCACCATTCAAACCATGGGAATTATTCTTCAAGAACTCGGTCTGACAGGGAAAATCCCTTATCGTTATGACAAACGGATCCGCGAGTGGTGTTTTGGTAGTTTTGACGGTGCTTATGATGGTGATCTCTTCATGGGGGTCTTACCTCGTGTCTTTAAGGTCGATGATTTCCATCAGTTGAGCCTAATGGAGTTAGCAGAAGGAATCGTCGAAGTGGATACCACTGGATGGGCTGAATCCTGGGGAGCCTTGAGTAGTCGGATCAAAGAAGGTTTTGAAGCCATCGCAAAAGAGGTCGAAGCAGCTGGCGGCGGCAATGCTATTGTGGTTAGCCATGGTATGACCATTACGACCTTGATTTATCTCATTGATCCAAAAGCAGTCGAAGAATTGGTCTTGGACAACGGAAGCGTGACAGTTTTGGCCTATGAGGATGGTGCTTTCAGTATTGAAAAGATTGGGGATCTATCTTATCGTAAGGTTGGAGCAAAACTTCTAGAGGGTGGCCATGACGAATAAGTATAGACGCGCAAGAAAAAAACGTAAGAAGTGGTGGCCTTACCTATTGAGTTTCTTTCTTCTTGTGGTCCTTGGATCAGGAATTGGTGCTTACTTAGCGAAACCAAGCTTGTTTTCAGGGCTTCAGTTTTGGAAGGCCAAAAAAACAGCTGTAACGACTCCCTCTTCTTCTAAGAAAAAGAAAGAAAAATCAGATTTACCAGCCGTTTCGACCAAAGACTGGCAGTTGATCTTGGTCAATCGTGACAATGTGAAGCCAGAGCTGAACCCACAATTGACAGATGTAGATGCTATCAAAGTGGATAGTCGGATTGTAGAACCAACTCGTCAATTCTTAGAAGCAGCTCGCAAAATTGCCCCAGAAGAAACCTTGATATCAGGCTATCGAAGTGTGGCCGAGCAAACAGAGCTCTATAATGAGCGTGTTGCGCAACTAGAGGCTAGCGGCCTTTCGCACGAAGAAGCTGAAAAGCAGGTGCAGACCCAGGTACAGGTCCCTGGTGCGAGTGAACACCAGACAGGACTTGCGATTGATATGAGTGTCGAAGCTGGCCAAAGTGATGAGTTGGGCTTGCAGCTGGCTGCCATCGCACCGCAATATGGCTTTGTCCTTCGCTACCCAGATGGGAAGAGCAACATCACGGGTGTGAATTTTGAGAATTGGCATTTCCGTTATGTTGGCGTTGAAAACGCCCAGTATATGGCCAACCATCAGCTAGTATTGGAAGAATATATTCAACTATTGAAAAAGGCTGGAAAATAGGAGGAGATTCACTTCTCTAGGTCTTCAGAATGATTTTTAGCACTCTTGAAAAAAGAGTGCTAATTTTTTGGATTTTTTTCTTGACTTTCTTTTGAGAGGGTGTATAATAGAATCATGGTTTAGCACTTGAGTGTTTAGAGTGCTAAATACGAAAGAGAGGTGAGGTCATGGTTACAGAACGTCAAAATGAGATTCTAAATCTTGTCGTCGATATCTTTACCAAGACCCGCGAACCAGTCGGTTCAAAAGCACTGCAAGATGTCATTCAATCCAGTAGTGCGACGATCCGAAACGACATGGCTGCCCTCGAAAAACAAGGCTTACTAGAAAAGGCTCACACTTCGAGTGGCCGAATGCCTAGCCGGGCTGGTTTTCAATATTTTGTTCAGAACTCGCTTGATCTAGAGTTGATTGATGAACAAGATGTCTACCAGGTGGTGAAAGCCTTTGATTTCGAAGCCTTTAAGTTAGACGATATCTTGGATGCTACAGCTAAGTTGTTGGCCCAGATGACGGGCTACACCGCGGTCATCCAGGATGTGGAACCGACAAGACAGCGCTTGACTGGTTTTGAGATTGTTCCCTTATCCAACCACGATGCTTTAGCGGTTCTGACCTTGGATGAATCAAAGCCTGTCACTGTACAATTTGCCATTCCAAAGAATTTCTTAACCAGTGATTTGGAAATTTTCCATCAGCTGGTTCAAGAGCGTTTCATTGGAAATACAGTCTTGGATATCCACTACCGCTTGCGGACGGAGATCCCACAGATTGTCCAGCGCTATTTTAAGACGACAGACAATGTCTTGGATCTGTTTGATTACGTCTTCTCGCAACTGTTTCAAGAATTGGTCTTTGTAGAAGGAAAGGTTTCATCTTTAAGTTATGCCGATCTTCAGACTTATCAGTTCTTAGATAACCCCCAACACGTAGCTCTCGAGTTGCGAGGGGGAATGCCAGAGGACCAAATGACCCAGATCCTGGTTGCAGAATCCCAAGAGAAGGCCTTGAAAAATGTGACGGTGATTAGTCACAAGTTCTTAGTTCCTTATCGTGGGATGGCCCTCATGCATGTGATTGGTCCTGTAGAGATGGATTACAGGCGTGTGATTAGCCTGGTCAATGTTATCGGCCGAGTGCTGGTCATGAAGTTAACGGATTACTACCGTTACCTCAACAGCAACCATTATGAAGTAAATTAAGACCAAATGAAAGGGGTGTATGCCTTGACAGAAGATATCAAAAAAGAAGACGTGAAAGAAGAGGAAGTTGCCCAAACAACTGAAGAAGTTATAGAGGAAACTAACCAACCTTCTGAATTAGAAGAAGCACAAGCGCGTGCCGAAGAATTTGAAAACAAATACCTTCGCGCTCATGCAGAAATGCAAAATATTCAGCGCCGTGCCAATGAAGAACGTCAACAATTACAAAAATACCGTAGCCAAGATTTGGCAAAAGCGATCTTACCATCACTGGACAACCTCGAACGTGCCCTTGCCGTTGAAGGCTTGACAGATGATGTGAAGAAGGGCTTGGAAATGGTCCAAGAAAGTTTGGTACATGCCTTAAAAGAAGAAGGTATCGAAGAAATTCCAGCAGATGGAGCCTTTGACCATAACTACCACATGGCCATCCAAACCTTACCTGCAGATGACGAGCATCCAGCAGACACCATCGCACAAGTCTTCCAAAAAGGCTACAAACTCCATGACCGCATCCTACGCCCAGCCATGGTAGTAGTGTTCAACTAGGCTAGAGAACTTAAAAACCTTGTCCGAAACGACACTAAACTATGAAAGAAAGATAAGACGCAAGCCGGAGGCTTGCAAGGAAGATATTTCCCGCCGTGGTGAAAGTTTCAGTAGCTTGTGCTACTGAAACAGGGGATTTTTGAGACAGTAGGCTCAAAAATAAGTGATGAAATCCCGAAGGGAGTTGCTCACGTCCCCACCACTTAAGGGAAATATCAAAAAGAAAAAAAGATAAAAAACAACGAGGAGAAAAACATATGTCTAAAATTATCGGTATTGACTTAGGTACAACAAACTCAGCAGTAGCAGTTCTTGAAGGAACTGAAAGCAAAATCATCGCGAACCCAGAAGGAAACCGTACAACTCCATCTGTAGTGTCATTCAAAAACGGTGAAATCATCGTTGGTGACGCTGCAAAACGTCAAGCAGTCACAAACCCAGATACAGTGATCTCTATCAAATCTAAGATGGGTACTTCTGAAAAAGTTTCTGCTAACGGCAAAGAATACACACCACAAGAAATCTCAGCTATGATCCTTCAATACTTGAAAGGCTACGCTGAAGATTATCTTGGTGAAAAAGTAACTAAAGCAGTTATCACAGTTCCAGCTTACTTCAACGATGCTCAACGTCAAGCAACTAAAGACGCTGGTAAAATCGCTGGTCTTGAAGTAGAACGTATTGTCAACGAACCAACAGCAGCAGCTCTTGCTTACGGTTTGGACAAGACTGACAAAGAAGAAAAAATCTTGGTATTCGACCTTGGTGGTGGTACATTTGACGTATCTATCCTTGAATTGGGTGACGGTGTCTTCGACGTATTGTCAACTGCAGGGGATAACAAACTTGGTGGTGACGACTTTGACCAAAAAATCATCGACCACTTGGTAGCAGAATTCAAGAAAGAAAACGGTATTGACTTGTCTACTGACAAGATGGCAATGCAACGTTTGAAAGATGCAGCTGAAAAAGCGAAGAAAGACCTTTCTGGTGTAACTTCAACTCAAATCAGCTTGCCGTTTATCACTGCTGGTGAAGCTGGACCTCTTCACTTGGAAATGACCTTGACTCGTGCTAAATTTGACGATTTGACTCGTGACCTTGTAGAACGTACAAAAGTTCCAGTTCGTCAAGCCCTTTCAGATGCAGGTTTGAGCTTGTCAGAAATCGATGAAGTTATCCTTGTTGGTGGTTCAACTCGTATCCCAGCCGTTGTAGAAGCTGTTAAGGCTGAAACTGGTAAAGAACCAAACAAATCAGTAAACCCTGACGAAGTAGTTGCTATGGGTGCTGCCATCCAAGGTGGTGTCATCACTGGTGATGTCAAAGACGTTGTCCTTCTTGACGTAACACCATTGTCACTTGGTATCGAAACAATGGGTGGTGTCTTCACAAAACTCATCGACCGTAACACAACAATTCCAACATCTAAATCACAAGTCTTCTCAACAGCAGCAGACAACCAACCAGCCGTTGATATCCACGTTCTTCAAGGTGAACGCCCAATGGCAGCAGATAACAAGACTCTTGGACGTTTCCAATTGACAGATATCCCAGCTGCACCTCGTGGAATTCCTCAAATCGAAGTAACATTTGACATCGACAAGAACGGTATCGTGTCTGTTAAGGCCAAAGACCTTGGAACTCAAAAAGAACAAACAATTGTCATCCAATCAAACTCAGGCTTGACTGACGAAGAAATTGACCGCATGATGAAAGATGCAGAAGCTAACGCTGAAGCAGATAAGAAACGTAAAGAAGAAGTAGACCTTCGTAACGAAGTAGACCAAGCTATCTTTGCGACTGAAAAGACAATCAAGGAAACTGAAGACAAAGGCTTTGATGCAGAACGTGACGCGGCTCAAGCAGGACTTGATGATCTTAAGAAAGCTCAAGAATCAGGTAACCTTGAAGAAATGAAAGCAAAACTTGAAGCCTTGAACGAAAAAGCACAAGCATTGGCTGTTAAACTCTACGAACAAGCTGCAGCAGCGCAACAAGCCCAAGCAGGAGCAGAAGGCGCACAAGCAGCAGGAAACGCAGGCGATGACGTCGTAGACGGAGAGTTTACTGAAAAGTAAGATGCAAAGCCCGTTAAAACCTCACAGTGAAAATAGGAAATCTGACGCAGGAACTTTAGTTTCTAGGAAGATTTATCTTTTTCACCAAGAGGTTAGGGCGTGCTCAATTCAGCTTAACAACTAAATGATAAAAAGAAATCCAGAGGTTGCAACCCAGCCTCTGTTTTTCGGTAAAATAGAGGATGTTGCCTATGAAAAAAGTACTTTGTCTCATTTATCCTAATTTTTCTCTTTATGAGATAACTGCTTTAACGAGTACTTTAGCTCTGTCTTTTGATAGTACGATTGATTATGCCGCTTCAGATCATTCGATGGTGGTCTCTGAGGATGGCTTGCCCTGTCAACCGACCAAAACACTAGATCAAATCTGTATAGAAGAGTATTCTTGTGTGATTTTGCCAGGAATGGTCAACATAGGACCTGCCCTACAGGATGAGAAATTGATTTCATTTTTGAGGGACCTTGGTGAGCAAGATATCCTCATTGCAGCCATTTCTTCAGCCCCTCTTTTATTAGCGAAAGCAGGTCTGTTGAAGGATACGAAATATACAGGTGGAATTTGGCAAAACTTCTTTGACTATTTTGAATTTCTTCCACGTGAGAATTTTCAACTCAAACTGGTTGTGCAAGATAAACAAATCATTACGGCTATCGGTTTTGCCCATCAAGAGTTTGCAAGAAAAGTGATTTTAAGTTTAGGCTTGGCAGCTAATACAGACAACTATTTTAGAGAACGAAACGACTACTCAGAAGAGGATTTGATATTTACTCTATCAGACCAAGAGTTTGATCAAGTGAAGCGAAGTATAGAAAACAGCCTCTAAAGATTTACATGAAAATTATAGAAAGGAACAAAGAGTGTTCGTAACTGAACACGGGTTCCAAAGTTTCTAATTCAATATAAAAGAAAGGAACTGAACCCGATCTAAATCGTGGTTTGATTCACAACATCAATAGAAAGGAACAAAGAGCGTTCGGGGAATTGAACTCGAGCGGAAAGCTTGGAAATTAGATAAACCGCCTAAGAAATCAGGATTTCTTGTCGGTTTCCTAAATTTCAGTCGCTTTCTGTTCGCTCTTAGTATCTTGTATGAACAATACTGAATTTTATGACCGTTTGGGCGTTTCAAAGAATGCATCTCAAGATGAGATCAAGAAAGCCTATCGGAAATTATCTAAAAAATATCACCCAGATATCAACAAGGAGCCTGGTGCTGAGGAAAAGTACAAGGAAGTTCAAGAAGCTTATGAGACTTTGAGTGACGAGCAAAAACGGGCTGCTTATGACCAATATGGTGCTGCAGGTGCCAATGGTGGCTTCGGTGGCGGAGCAGGTGGTTTTGGTGGCTTTGATGGTGCTGGTTTTGGTGGCTTTGAAGATATCTTCTCTAGCTTCTTTGGTGGTGGTGCAAGTCGTAATCCAAATGCACCTCGTCAAGGGGATGACCTCCAATACCGCGTCAATCTCAAGTTTGAAGAAGCGATTTTTGGTGCGGAAAAAGAAGTCAAGTACCATCGGGAAGCTAGCTGTCATACCTGTCATGGTTCTGGGGCTAAGCCAGGGACTAGTCCGGTGACCTGTGGACGCTGTCATGGTTCTGGAGTCATCAATGTGGATACGCAAACCCCTCTTGGGATGATGCGCCGTCAAGTGACCTGTGATGTCTGTCATGGACGTGGTCAAGAAATCAAAGATCCATGTACGACTTGTCGTGGAACAGGTCATGAAAAACAAGCTCATAGCGTGAACGTCAAGATTCCTGCCGGAGTTGAAACGGGTCAACAAATCCGCTTAGCTGGTCAAGGAGAAGCTGGCTTTAACGGTGGACCTTATGGTGACTTGTATGTCGTTGTCAATGTTGAGCCGAGCGATCGCTTCGAACGAGATGGCTCAACCATCTACTACAAGTTAGACTTGAACTTTGTCCAAGCAGCTCTTGGAGATACGGTCCATGTGCCAACTGTTCACGGAGATGTCGATTTGGTCATTCCTGAAGGAACCCAAACCGGTAAGAAATTCCGCCTCCGTGGGAAAGGGGCTCCAAGCTTACGCGGTGGTGCCATGGGAGATCAATATGTATCTGTCAATGTCGTCACCCCAACTGGTTTAAATGACAAGCAAAAAGAAGCCCTTCAAGCCTTTGCGGAAGCAAGTGATTTGAAGGTCAACCCAAAGAAAAAAGGGTTCTTTGACAAGGTCAAAGATGCTTTAGATGATTTATAAGAATGAACGAGTTTCCTTTTGAGTAAGGAGCTCGTTTTATTTTGGATCGAATCCAAGAACTTCCTCTCCTAATTAAAGAATAATGAGGACCCTCATTGAATTTATTAAGATATGGTGGTAAATTTAAGAAAACGATTACAAAGACAATTTAGGAGGTCCTGATGAAATCACATCAACCACGTTATGCGATTCGCAAGTATGCAGTAGGAGCTGCTTCGGTGCTCATAGGATTTTTTGCTGGTGCTCATGTTGTAGCGGCCGATACGCCGACGACTACTGAAAGTCCTGCAACGACAGTTCCAACTCAGCCAAGCGAAGGCGAGGCGACGCTCTCCCCCAATGAGGAAGCTTCTCAGCTAACAGTAGAAAAACCAACGGCTCCTGCCCCAATCGTCGATCAAAGTCAACCGACACTGCCTGATCGTGAATTGCGGGTATCAGATCTTGACCGTTTGATTCGCGAAGAAGCAAGCTCTGTCGCAGAGTCGGATGTGGCAGCCCAACCAGCGACAGCAGCGACGGAAACGCCTGCTAAAGATCCTGACCAAGAAGAAAAATTAGCCAAGAAAAAGATTGTTTCGATTGATGCCGGTCGCAAGTACTTCTCACCGGATCAAATCAAGGAAATCATTGATGAAGCAAGTAAGACGGGTTATACAGACTTGCATCTTCTAGTTGGAAATGACGGCTTGCGCTTTGTGCTGGATGATATGTCTTTGAAAGTGGGAGATACTTCTTATTCTAGCCAAGCCGTGACAGATGCGGTTGAAAAAGGGACGAAGGCTTATTACGATGATCCGAACGGAACAGCCTTGACCCAGGCTCAAATGGATGATATTTTGGCCTACGCCAAATCGAAGAAAGTAGGTGTCATCCCAACCATTAATAGTCCAGGTCACATGGATGCGATTCTGACGGCCATGGAACAATTAGGGATCGAAAACCCTCACTTTAATTACTTTGGCACTAAAAAATCAGCTCGGACAGTTGATTTGGATAACCAAAAAGCCTTAGACTTTACTAAGGCTTTGGTAGACAAGTATGCTGCTTATTTCAGTGGCAAGTCAGATATTTTCAATATTGGTTTGGATGAATATGCTAACGATGCCACAGATGCCCATGGTTGGCAGGTTCTCCAAGCTAGCAAGCATTGGCCAGGTGAAGGCTATCCAGAAAAAGGCTATGAAAAATTCATCCAATATGCTAATGATCTAGCAGCTATTGTGAAAAAACACAAGATGAAACCAATGGCTTTCAATGATGGAATCTACTACAATGGCGATACTTCCTATGGTACTTTTGACAAGGATATCATTGTCTCCTACTGGACAGGTGGCTGGAACGGCTATGATGTCGCATCTTCAAAACTCTTGTCTGAACTAGGTCATCAGATTCTTAATACCAATGATGCATGGTATTATGTGCTTGGACGGGACAAGGCTGGATCTGGTTGGTACAACCTGGATCAAGGTCTCGAAGGAATTTCCAAGTCAGCGATTGATGTGGTTCAAAAAAATGATGGGGCTAAGGTGCCCTTCATCGGTGGGATGGTAGCTGCCTGGGCAGATACGCCATCCGCAACCTACAAAAAAGACCTTCTCTTTAAGCTCATGCATGCCTTTGCGGACAAGAATGCGGACTACTTTGTAGCAGATCCTGAAGTCGTCGAAAAAGCTATTTCAGAAGCTCCAACTGATTTGGATCACTATACACCGGAATCTCTAGTAGCCTTTACGGCAGCTAAAAAAGCATTAGAAGGGGCAGGAGCAGACACGACTCGAGCAGAGGCCAAAACCTTGATCGACCATCTCAAAGCAGCTCAGGATGCTTTGGTGTATACAGAAAGCTACGCGAAAGAAGTTGCTGCAAAAGAAGCAGCGGAAAAACTTGCCATGAAGAAGGTCATCTCGATCGATGCAGGCCGCAAATACTTCTCACTGGAGCAGTTGAAACGGATCGTAGATAAGGCCAGTGAGCTGGGTTATTCTGACTTGCACCTCCTTGTCGGAAACGATGGTATGCGCTTCGTGCTCGATGATATGACGGTGGAAGCCAATGGAAAAACCTATGCTAGTGATGATGTGAAAAAGGCCATTTTAGAAGGCACCAAGGCCTATTACGATGATCCAAATGGTCAAGCATTGACCCAAGCGGAAATGGATGAACTCCATGCTTATGCGACTGCGAAAGGAATCGGCTTGATTGCGGCAGTCAATAGTCCTGGACACATGGATGCTTTGTTGGTGGCCATGGAAAAATTGGGCATTGAAAATCCACAAGCCATCTTTGATACGGTTTCAAAAACAACCATGGATTTGACCAATGAAGCAGCAGTCAACTTTACCAAAGCCTTGATTGGCAAGTACATGGACTACTTCAAAGACAAGTCTAAGATCTTTAACTACGGAACAGATGAATATGCCAATGACGCTACCAGTGCGCAAGGCTGGTACTACCTCAAGTGGTATGACCTCTATGGTAAATTTGCAGAGTATTCCAATAGTCTTGCAGCCATGGCGCGTGAAAAAGGCTTGCAGCCAATGGCCTTTAACGATGGCTTCTATTATGGAGATGAAGATGATGTCGCCTTTGACAAGGACGTCTTGATTTCATACTGGTCTAAAGGATGGTGGGGCTATAATCTCGCATCTCCACAGTATTTGGCAGATAAGGGCTATAAATTCCTTAATACTAACGGAGACTGGTACTATGTTTTGGGAAGAACACCTGAAACGGGTGGTGGTTATATTGAAAAAGCGATTGCCAATGCAGCTGCTACTCCATTTAGACAACTCCCAAGTACAACATATCCAGAAACATCTTTGCCGATGGTCGGTAGCATGGTAGCTGTTTGGTGTGATACCCCAAGTGAAGAATACATCGAAAAAAATGTCTTTGATCTCATGGAAGCTTTTGCCAACCATAACAAGGACTATTTCAAGGCGGACTTCACTGCTCTTAGAAAAGCAGTTGCTACGGTGCCAACAGATCTAGACATATACACACCAGAATCGCGCGCAGCACTTGCGAAAGTCTTAGATAACTTGAATTGGAATGTGAGCCGTGCTCATCAAGATCAGGTGGATCAAGAAGTGGCTGCTCTGACTCAAGCCCTTGCGGGGCTCAAGCCAATCACGCAAGTAGGTAGCTTGGCTGAAAATGACGTCAAAGCCCTAGTGGAAGACAAACCAAGTCTTGACATCGTGGAGAAAGAACCTGATTTTGACCTTGTGGAACGGACCAATCCAGATCTCGCTAAAGGAGAACGCAGAGTGATCCAGGCTGGGGTTAAAGGGCAAGGTCTTGAGTATGTAGAGGTTTCGGCACTTGATCAAAGTCGAAAAGTGATCGCTACAGAAGTTGCTAAAGAGCCAGTTGCAGAAATTGTTGAAGTCGGTACCAAAGAGGTTGTGACTCCAGCAAGCCCTTCAGTAGAAGCACCAGTGAAGTCAGACGTGCTTGTAAATAAAATGGTTCCAGATCCTTCAACGCCTCAAGTGGTCTCGAAGAATCAACCAGTAAATACCCCAACGCCAATTCCAGCAGCTGTGGAAAAAGAGGTTCGTTCAGAAGCAGTAAACTCTCACAAGCAACTTCCAGAAACAGGAGTGGAATCTGCACTTGGACTCGCTTTACTAGGAGCGATCTTAGGAGCAGCAGGAATGGACTTGAAAAATAAAAAAAGAGACTGAGACTTAGTTGACTTGTAACAGGTCGAAGTTAGGAGAGTGGGACAGAAATCGGTAATTCGTTAGAATTCGATTTCGTCGTCCCACCT
>ERZ1036435.388-NODE-388-length-21253-cov-11.879847_pt1 | contig 21253 bp, 6 predicted proteins | sample MGYA00514223_ERZ1036435 | MGnify/ENA primary metagenome ERZ1036435 (study PRJEB33795, sample SAMN09464927) | human gut metagenome | host: Homo sapiens | place: USA: Stanford, California | collected 2016-08 | study: EMG produced TPA metagenomics assembly of the... | reverse complement strand
AAGTAATGTTTCAACTTGAATCAGGCGCCTTAGACCGCTCGGCCAAACAACCATATTGTATTTGTTGAAGATGTGAAAAGAGTTAATGACCATATTTACTACTACCAAAAGCCTGGAAAATCACGTGAAAGCCGAGAAAGGTATACTCTGCAAGTATTAATGGAATATGGGGATGTGTAAAGTTCAAGCACCGTTGAAAAAACAAAAAAAAAATCAAAACTCTAGATATACAGATTATAGCTAAATCATTAAATGAATATATACAAAAACCACTAACCTACAGATATTTTTGTTTCCCTCCATATCTGGGCTAGATGGTTGACAAATCTCTTAGTCTTCTTGTCGAACCGTACCAGCTTACTGTCGGCGTCACCTATCCTGTCAACAAATGTACAGTAATACTCTACTGAGCTCCCAATTCTGTACTTCCATTTCTTGACTACTCTAGATGGAATTATAAAACCTGTGATGGCTAAAAACCCGCGTTTGGGCTCCTTGCTGGCAAACTGTTGTTCATCTCTTCTCACAACATTTACATCTGTGCTTGGTAGCGATCTTTTTCTTATACCAACTTCGCTTTCAATATCTATTTCTTGTAACTTATCCGACTCACATTCATAGAAAGTTCCTTTACCCCAAAGCAGTTTATCTTCATGATCAACATGTATTACTTGGTTGGAACATATTTCGGGAACTCCAAGTCTATCTTCTATAGTTGAGCGTCTAATTGGTCCTATTATACCTGCGTCGATAGTGCCTACTGCAAATTCCATTCCAGCAACGTATGGACCAAACCAAAACGCTTCTTTTGTACCGGTTGAACAGTGAGCATAGTCCCTGTGCATGTTCATAACCATACCCATGATTAGTCCACCTAACTTTTGCTTCTTGTTCAACAATATTACACCCCCATCAACTTGATGCATTAAATATAGGTTATAATACCCATGAAGTATAGCACCCATGGGATCTGATGTATCTGTGAGGCGTGGGTCATTCATTCTAAGAGGAAATTTGGAACCAATTGTTTTATATTCATCCATGGATGGCTCTAGTGATTTCATAACATCGGTACATATATACGCATGCAGCAAAGCCCCCAGATACTTGTCTCGCCACATATATAAACCGGAATTTTTATACTCTTCATTCTCCAATAGCTCTTCTGGATTTACATAAGGTATGACCTCGATATCCATCATTACCACATCTTCAAATGTATTAAATATTGATGCTAGAAACTTATCGTCATAACCAACAAATGTTCCCTTATTGAAACTATCGTCAATGAGTGCTTCTATCTCAATTATTGTTACGTGTTGATCAGATTCCTCCGCATATGAAATGATTGCATCCTTGAACCTTGCTAGAGTCACATTCCTTTTAAATACTAGTTGAATAGGAAGAGTATTTCCATTTTCTTTTAGAAATTTAAACAATTTCCTCAATATATGGAGATTGTTTGACTCTATAGTAATAACTAATCCTTTGCCCTTTGCTTCATTTCTCCAATTCCTCAGAAAATTGAGATTATACTCTAGAGCTCTTTGTTTTGTCTTAGGTTTCGTTATAACTTTACCCGTTCTCAAATCGGTAAGTTTTGGATACAAGTATTGATCTGAAGTGACATTCACAAATTGAAACATTGGAAACATCCTATGGTTAAACTCAGTAGCATTATGTTCATCTAGTCCAAGCTTTTTGAAAACTTGTATCACGTCAACCCCTTTATCTAAAAAGCAATGGTTATACATTCGAATTCTTTCAACTGGGTGCAACAAACTGTATTTTTTCATAGCCATGTCTTTATTCCAGACTAATATTTCACTATTGTTCCATTTTGGATCGCCGTCATACAGAGCTTTCACTAAAAGACTACATCTATCTAAATCAGAAGCAGCATTCCAATACGGTAATGTATTGTATTCTAGTTGTTCTACCGTTAAAGGTTTCCAGAATAGCAAGTTTTTCCATTGTTGCTGGCGGTTATTTTCCTGCTCCATTTTATATGCCTTTGAAGTAATCCTGCCAAATAACTGACTCGAACTTCCTAGTTTCAATTGACTTTCATACTCAGTATACCTATATTTTATAGAAGACAACTTTGCTGTATCTTCATGTTGGTTATACCAAATTAGAAGACATAGTGAGATGAAAAATGACAATAGAAAAGAGGCACGTCTGTTGAAAGAATGCCTATTCCCTAAAACATCCTTACAACCATAAAAAATGTATCGAAGCCCCTCAATGGACATTTATATGCCACTTTTATTCCCAAATGTTTGGGTAATGTTCCGGATTACTTTAGCTGTTAGCTGAATATTGACCCTCTCCTATCAATGCGGAAACAAAAGAAAGCGTCCTCGAACTACCACGACCATAAGCTATTGGAGAAGCTAGTTTTACAATGTTGTTTATATAGTATGAACATGCTATGGACCTAACTGATGCAAAAGTACCAGGTTCAATTGTGAACTGTGGTCTTCATTCAGGAATGCACACCATGGCTTCCCAGACAAAGGAGAGAAACCATTGCAGCAAATATAGGACCAGAACAAATCAACAATATTGTCTTGCTAGATATATAGTTTTTTAAGTTCCTTTTCTACAAACTTACCACTACAAACTAATTGTCGTTTTCTTCACAGCTATTATACCAATTGATTTACACATTCCATATTTCGCTACGAAGGTGTCTAGGGACTCGAATTTCTCACATTAGACAGCATTCGCACTCATTTGGATTCCGCACTGAAAGTCTTGTACTGCAACTGGGTTAAACGGGTAAATCTCTCGAATGCCTAGCTTCTTAACAGGAGTGTTACTAAATACCAGGCAACATGAGGAAAGGACACGACATCAACTTTACAATCGATTTGGGTGCTGGCTGCTCAAAAGCATTCGTTAAATTGCCTGCACGTAAATCAGTACGTACGTACAGTCAACAATTCTAATTTTGAGAATTGGCCACGTCAAGTATAACTGATGCCAAGATTCCTTTCAAGACTGCAGTAAATCTACAGTCATTACAAGACTACCGAAACATCACTAGTGCTGCTCTGATAACTAAACATACATTTTTCTTGAGCATGAAAGTGAGCTAAACACTGCATACATATAATGATTACTGTAGTAAAATGAATCATATATATTGTAAAGAAAAAACTATAACTTGATTGCCAAACATTAACCAAAGACTATGAGATTATTGGGTTTATTCAGGCGACATCTGAAAGTAAGAGAACAAAAAGAATCGAAAAAAATAAATGCTTCCAACCAGATTTGAACTGATGATCTCCACATTACTAGTGTGGCGCCTTACCAACTTGGCCATAGAAGCTTAAAATGATTGATATTCAAGAAAAAATTGTATCCTGCTATATCGAATAGAGAATATTTTTGACTTATAACATACAACGTGGTAGCTCAAAGTATAAGTCTCACCTATAGTTGAAGAACGAATCATCTAATATAACGATGCATAAAAGGCGCTCTTCTTAGCGTTTATGCTATAGCCAACCTTCCTAATCACTTAGTTAGGTCACGTGCGGTGAACTAGTATCATAAAGTATACACAATTGTAAACCAATGAACACGATTCCGAGAATTTCTTTGCTGCATATCGATATCTTGCAATCCCATCATACCCCATTCCTTGAGCATCCTAACTACCAAAGATAGTTAACATCTTCATATGGACCGAAGAGTCAGTTACTAATATTCAACAACTTATTATGGATTAGCACAGTTTCATGAACTTAATCAAAAAATCATAAAAGTGCAGTATTGAAATATTGCTACTGTTGGTTAAAAACAAATTAGTATCTGATAGTGCATAATATGAAATTACTTATTAGACAATCATGTAATGAAAAAAAATAATTCTGAATCGTATTTATATGTAACCGCTCTTCTTATATTATCCGGTTGAAGACAATATAAACAGGCTTGGAGATTTCTTATACTATCAAAAATAAATACCGGAGAAGTAAGGGATTCTATTTCAGGTAAAGTAACACTCTCAAGTGAATTGCTTTGGCTCAACACCATGTGTGAGTCAAATGTTGGACATACCAACAGCACAAAGCAAGGAACTTCAAAAATTGACAATTCCAACAGGAAATATTTTAAATAGAGAGAAGAGAAAGCTGAATAACAGGCCCACAAACAGTGCTTCTTACTGTAAATCTGAATTCGAACACTGAAACAAAGTTGATCACGTGATATATTGTATCACTCAAAACCACAAAAATACTTTGATAAGACATCAAAAATCATTAATCCGCGATAGTTTAATGGTCAGAATGGGCGCTTGTCGCGTGCCAGATCGGGGTTCAATTCCCCGTCGCGGAGATTTTATTTTTTTTGCGGATAATGTCTACTTGAAAGTAATTTATCTCTTGAATATCAAGATTACTGATATATCTTTTAAATATCAGCATACAGCATAATGCATTTCTTGTATGATATATACAAAAGAGTTTTGGATGCTTTACAAACTGGTTCCCAATAGGGTTAAACTAGTCTTGCACACCAGTGATATTAGAACTTCTCACTTGTGCAACTTACGATACTATCAGCTTTGTGGTTAATATATTAGGACCAACAGTTAGCTTGTGTAGTTAATCTGTCTTATATGTAATGTCCTCCAACATCGTCCTGCCATTTATTTCATCTTGATCTTGAATTTTCGTTGTCAACTTGGATCACTCCGAATCATCGGGCAAGAATGTGCAAAAGTCATCTCGGAGGGGACCTAAAGCTAATAAAACTTTCATAAATTGGAAAATATCCATAAAATGTCGATATAATAATATTGTTCATAGTACTTTTTTCTACATTTATAGGTTTAGTATAGTCGTCTAATACTGTTATCAATCGCAACAATCAGTCCATTATTAATTGCAATCCTATTTTTACTATTGGTGTCTGACATATGACACTTTAAGCATAGATATATCTTAGTTGAAGGAAGATGACTGATCAGATAAGTCACCTGGGGAAAACACTTAGCACTGCGGCATCGGTTCTTATAGGATCCCAAGATATTGAGAAAAACGTCGAGAACAATCTATTATCGAACTCTCCTAGGAACCCATATAGAAAGACCTTACAAGAGAGTTTAACCGCAGCTGATTTCATGAACCATGAGACTTTTGATAAGCTTAGAAAGACAAGAGCTATTGCATCTACTTTGTCTGAGGATAGCAAGGGATTGTACTCCCAAAAAAGTAGGGAAAAGTATTTTACCAATAAGGTTTCTGACAAAAAGACCACATTTAAAGTGTTGAGCCATTTAAGTGATGATTTGCTGAAGGATCTCCCAGAAACAGCTCAAAGTAAGAGTAACACCAGAGATCAAGGTGAAACGAAATTGTTGAAAGAGTCTGACTCTACCGATGCTAGTCAAGAGCGTATATTCTCACTATATCAAGGGTTTGAAGCATCCATACCGGTTATCAACCGGTCTGTAGAGAAAGAGCACTTACTTCTAGAGCAAAATAATCAGGAATCTGCAGCTCAAATACTGCCGCAAATGGGTAACAAACCTAGGATAAGGAGTGGCCCTTGGGAGGACTTACTTGAATCAAAAGAAGATACGTACATTTCCTTGGACTTTAACCCAGAAAGAATATCAAATATTAAATCCAAGAAAGAACTAGAAAGAATCAATGAATTAGCTAACAACAATTTGGTTATGCTGGATATCAGGAAAAAACTGTCCGCTGATGAAATTGATGAAATCAAGAAACAGATACAAGATCTGCAATTGAAACAAAACCTTTTAGTAAAAAAGATTGCTGCAATAGAAGAGAACGAGTTATTTTTGGAAGATATTATAAGATTGATTGGACACCGTTCCGCTGATTTCTCAAATGATACACAAATTGAGTTTGACCAGGCAAAGTCACTCTCAGGCCTAAATAATCCTGAGTTGATGATCGATGCCACAAGACCAACCGCATTGGAAAGAAAGAACTCAATAGATATTGTAGAAACATCTCTAAATGAAATTAGGACATCCTTTGATGGTAGCAAACAATCCATAGAAGGTAAAGATAACCATAATGCATTAAATGGATTCTTTGAAGATGCCAGTAACAAAAAATCAAGAAAAGCTCAACCAACAGTTCAGAAATACTATAACTCTGGGAAAAAGTTATCCACTATACCTAAAGCTCATGATGATGCTATTACATGTTTAGATTTTGACCCCCATTTCAGTACTTTGTGCACTGCAGGGTACATGGATCATATAGTTAAGCTGTGGGATTATACGAAGAAACGTCAAATTGGGGCAATGGAAGGACATGTTGCAACGATTAGTTGTATGCAAGTGGACAAAAACTACAATATGGTTGCCACCGGTAGTAAAGATGCCACAGTAAAACTTTGGAACGCAAATGATGTCATAGGGAGATATGAAGAAGGAAATAACAGTGAAGCATTACATACCTTAGATGCACATTTAGATGAGGTATCATCACTTTATATCGATGGTGCCAATTTGATGACTGCTTCACAAGACAAAACCATTAGAAGATGGGATTTGTACTCTGGGAAATGCATTCAAGTCTTTGATGTTAATTTCCCAAGTTTATCTGCATATAAAAGCAGCTTCATGAAAAGCAATGAAGATAGCATGATTTTAAAAACCGTAAACACTCCAATTATTGGGAGTATTCAAAGCTTTGATGCTGCTTTAGCTACTGGTACTAAAGATGGTTTAATCCGGTTATGGGACATGCGTACTGGTGAAGTGGTCCGTTTTTTGGAGGGTCATATGGATGCTATCACATCACTAAAATTTGACGCAACCACCATTATCAGCGGCTCATTAGATGGAACTATGCGCCTGTGGGACCTAAGATCAAATAATCTGACTGACATTATTAGCTATGAAAAGCCGATTTCATCCCTAGATTTTGATGCAAAGCATATCGTAGTGGCATCCAATGAACATAATACTCATATTTATGATAGAAATGACGGTAATAAATGGGATCTACAGGATGAAGAACAAGATACAACATCCTTGTTCGTCAAATACAAGGAGAGATATACCATGGAAGGAAGATCAAACGGTGACATAGGAATTTGGATCGTATAAGGGAAAAATAAATGATAATGAATGGCTATAGTAACTGCATGTAAATATCGAACTGAAAAGCAAATAATATAGGCATCATTATTGATGACACCACCGAAAGCATTCATTATCTCTCATTCTCTCCTATTTATTTATAAATTGAAACTCACCTATATATATATATATTATTTATATTCCATAACAAGGCATTTCCAACAGCAATTTTTACCATAATACTCTGGAAGGAACATGTACACTCTAATGATTATCAATTCTGGAGCATTATGGCTCTTGTATACCAACATCACAAACAACGAAGTAAAAATTTGAGTTTGGCCTCGCAAACCTGAAAATTGCCCAAATGTGGCGACCAACGAGATGAGCATAGCATTTTGAGTGTAATGGTATTCGTTATTTGTGTAGTATTAGCGGCCAATTGATTGTTATGATCTAAAGAATCTTAGTAACAGAGTTGGTTAGGTGTGTATTGTTATCAATTCCAGACAGAAAACGAAGAAAAGTAGCGATGAATTTTGGTAACCAGACGCCAACGATTGTTGTATTGAAGGAAGGAACAGATGCTTCTCAAGGTAGAGGTCAGATCATCTCAAACATCAATGCTTGTATTGCAGTTCAAGAGGCACTAAAGCCAACATTGGGTCCACTTGGTTCCGATATCTTAATTGTCTCCTCAAATCAAAAGACCACAATTTCCAACGATGGTGCTACTATCCTGAAATTACTTGATGTTGTGCATCCTGCCGCTAAGACCTTAGTGGATATCTCTCGTGCCCAGGATGCTGAAGTCGGTGATGGTACCACAAGTGTTACTATTTTGGCTGGTGAGCTAATGAAAGAAGCCAAACCATTCTTAGAAGAAGGCATTTCAACTCATCTGATTATGAAGGGCTATAGAACAGCTGTAAAATTAGCCACCGATAAAATAAAAGAACTGGCAGTGGATATAGGATCTGATGGTGAAGTTAACAGGGAACTTCTGGAACGTTGTGCAAAGACCGCCATGACCTCTAAGCTAATTTACAAGAATGCTGATTTCTTTGTGAAGATGTGTGTTGATGCAGTTCTTTCTCTAGATAGAGACGAATTAAATGATAAACTAATTGGTATCAAGAAGATTGCTGGTGGTGCCATGGAAGACTCTATTTTTGTTGACGGTGTAGCTTTCAAAAAGACATTCTCCTACGCTGGTTTCGAACAACAACCAAAGAAATTTAACAACCCAAAAATTTTAAGTTTGAATGTAGAATTGGAACTGAAAGCTGAAAAAGACAACGCTGAAGTCCGTGTTGAACATGTGGAGGACTATCAATCTATAGTTGATGCCGAATGGCAGTTAATATTGGATAAACTAAAGCAAATCGAGGATACCGGAGCGAACATTGTGCTTTCAAAGCTTCCTATTGGTGATTTAGCCACTCAATATTTTGCTGACAGAAATATCTTTTGTGCAGGTAGAGTAGGTGCGGACGATATGAACCGTGTTATTCAAGCAGTAGGCGGTGCCATTCAATCAACGACAAATGATATACATGATGAACACCTTGGTACTTGCGAAGTATTTGAAGAGATTCAGATTGGTTCCGAACGTTACAACCTATTTAAAGGTTGTCCAAATGCTAAAACAAGCACTTTACTGTTAAGAGGTGGTGCAGAACAAGTAATTGCTGAAGTAGAAAGATCCTTACATGATGCCATAATGATTGTAAAGAGAGCTCTACAGAATAAAATGGTTGTTGCAGGTGGTGGTGCGATTGAAATGGAAATATCCAAATACCTAAGAGACTACTCAAAAACAATTGCCGGTAAACAACAATTAATTATACATGCATTTGCAAAGGCCTTGGAAGTTATTCCAAGACAACTATGTGAGAACGCTGGTTTTGACGCCGTTGAACTACTTAATAAACTAAGACTTGCTCACAGTAAGGGCGAGAAATGGTTTGGTATTGATTTTGAGAATGAAAATGTGGGTGATAACTTTGCCAAATTTGTATGGGAGCCTGCTTTGGTTAAGATAAATGCTCTAAGCAGTGCGACTGAAGCCACAAACTTAATTCTATCGGTCGATGAGACTATCAAAAACAAAGAAAGTCAGGGCGCAAATGCCGGTATGCCTGCTCCAGCTGGAAGGGGTCGTGGCATGCCTATGGGCATGTGAAGAGATTCATTCCATACTTAATAGTTCCTATATAATGCATAATTTATTTTGATACGCACTGTAATATAGATTCAAGTTTCTGCAGCTTCCAGCGTGCTTTACTAAGACCTTAGATTTATTCTTATTTGAGAATCGATTTTCGAGTGATACCAAACATTCAATAGCGTCTAACTACGCGAAAGTAAAAAGTAAATCAGTCTTGTATTATATATACTGTATCTCTTTATTTATATCTCCTTAGTTCCTTCTCTAACTTCTTACATCTCTCATCCAATTCATATATGTGTCGCTTATATAAATCGGTAACCAATTCGAGCTCATTTATTCTCGTACGCAACCGTATTACTTCCTCTTCATTATGAAGTTGCACACTGACGGGTATCTTATGCTCATCATCCGCATTCGATGGATCAATTATATCAACACTATTGCGTTGTTTCTGTGTATCGATCATACTGCCTCTTCTAATTGGCAAATTTTCAGATGATGGCACTTTACCTTTCATTAACAAGTGAGGATTAGGTGGTATATGAGATAGGTGGGATGTATCTAACGGTTGTGGTTGTGACATTTTTTCCTTGATATTAGAGCCAGTACTGCGAGAATCTCTAATTGGAGCACCACGCAATGCAGTTGGCAAACCGCCATAGCTTTGATTACTATTTACTACTTGTGGTATGGATGTCTTCCTTTTCTCTACCATCGATTGCTCTAATGATGCTATATTGCCATTCTTATCATCTTCAGATGACTTGGCATGCATAGATCCGATGTTACTATTACTTGCCGCAGTAGTACGAGAATCAGAGCCAAAATCCCCTAAGACAGCCGAAAGCCTGGGTAGGGGAGTGCCACTCGGGCTATGAGACTGAGGGCTTAGTGGAGTATTCTCACCACTTTTGATTTGGGCACTATCTTTAGATTGACTATTGTAGCTATCTATGCTTGACTCGGAGACAGCTCTTTCCGACTTTATTTTGGCTTTCTTATGCTTTCTTATTAGATCTGCTTCTGCGCTTTCACCTACATAAGGCCTACCATGTTCAGTGATAGAATGTCTTAGATCTGATGGTGGATGCCTTCTTTTATCTAACATATGACCTTTCTTCTCTTTATATGCTTCATAACTAGTTGGAATAAAATTTGTAAAACTGTGCTTGTATCGATCATGAACTAATTCTGCTGGTGCACCTGTAGGAGAAGTTTGAACATTCTTCCTATTGCGAGATTTAATGACATCTGTCTTTAAACTGATTGGTCTCGGTTTTCCATGCAATTTCAAAAACAAACCACAAGCATTGCACAAAACTGATCCTTGCTCATCGCGTCTCCACAGAGGCGTTGTTGAAGTCATACAGTTCTTACAGACTGGCGCGGAATTACCGAACTCTGAGACAATGCCAGCAGTGTCTCCTTGCGCTACAACCTTCTCTTTCTTGCTGTCAACTTTCTGCTCTACTTTCGATTTCACTACACTTGTGTCCTTGCTTGCTGTACTTGATTCTGTTGATATAGATTGTTTATGCTCAGAATCAACTACATCCCCCTTCTTGTAATCCTGTGCTTCACGCCGGGGACTTTTACCACTCATATCTTCACTGTGCTCTGCCATTTTACAATCAACCGGATTGATAAACTAAAAAAATCTGATCTAGATGCTTCTCACTCTAAAATCTGCTCTGTATTGGATCAATAATATACCTTGGGTATTTTACAAGACCTTTTTTATATCAGAATTAGCCGCCAAATCCTTTATCAGCACCCGATATACTAACTCAATACCTCTATCAGTTTGTTATCTCTTCGTTTATCTGAAATTTCAGATGCTTATCAGGTCTTTTTGGGAAATTTTCTTCTTTTATCACGAACAAACTTTTTTTTTTCAAGTTTTCTAGGTCCCAACGAATACAACTAGAGAGATTTGTTAGCTTCTGTCTCACTCTCGGTTTGACACAAATCTCCTTTCTATGGTGCGTAACTACTCTTCTTTGTAGACAATGTACTTTACACCAGTAAACAGGTGCCGATAAAGTGCTAAGCAAGCTACAAGTATCGATGAAGAATCACAATGCCAGCTTCACTAAACACGTTCGAATAGTTTTTACTGGACCAAGAAGTTTTTGATATTCTTGCCATCAAGCATAATATATACTAGTAGTCATTATCATTTTACGTATTTGCTTTTCGGAATTGATATTTTACAATAATCTACTCAGAGTTTGAGACTAGAAGTGCCACTAACTCTAAGTCACTTAGACTCTCGTTCCTAACTTCCATTTAATGTTATCCATTTCCGTTAAAGTTGCAACGCCTTCCGTTTGCAGTCACTTTTTGTGGTCTTGCCGTCTTTTTCACCACTAGATAACATCTGAAGATACCTATGGTGGAAATGACCGCAAAAATACCATAAGAGAAGTCATCTCTATGTGGATTGACGGAATTCCTGTGGGATACTAGTCAGTAGAACTTTGTATGAACTGGAATTCGGAGGTGTGTGAGTGGATGGTGATTCAAGAGCTGTTGTAGATACGGTTAGAACCATACTTTATACCCAATTTAAGTAATCAAGCATTTTTAGCAATCACTTAATGTACAAACGCAATTAAGCTTTTCAAAGGATAGTATATAGTGTTGGCCTACATAGTTTATTAGGTTGAAGGGATTCCATCGTTGCTTACTTAAATGCTGTGTATTATAATATACAATTTAATCTAATTGTTCTCGGAGGTAATAAATTTAAATTTATGTAAAAACAAAATGCAAATATTATGAGGAGAGCTAGTCAAGGTATCTGTCGAAAGGTTCACCCAACACATTCTCCATAACTCTCACTAAACCACCTCTTACTTCAGATTCAACCTCTTCATTGTCATCTTCAAGTAATTCGGCAATAATTGGTACCATTTGTGGTAGAAGGACTAACCAGCTTTCTCCAACCTTCGAATAGATCAGCTTGACTGTCCTGACAGCCCACAGCTTCTCATTTGATGAACAAGTAGCCTTCATGTGCTCTACTAATAATTTGTTCATCATTTGATTGTGCTCATCGACAGAACTATTTTTGGCTGCTAGAGAACCAATAGCTTTAACCAAATACTTACCAATGGTTGGCTCAATATTGCTCAATTGGTTCACCAGACTTGGGCAGATCAGTTCGAATCTAGAAGTTGATTGCCAATATTCATCACGGTCGTACTTTAGCGATGAAGTCAAGGAATTTAGTAGCAAACGACGCAAGTTAACATCGGAAATATCACCGGAAATAAATCTTTTCAATAATTCATTTACAGGTTCAATCAAATAAGTAAAATATGATGTGATGATACCCTTCAAGTTCTCTTGTAATCTATTGAAGAACTTGAAGAATGCTGTTAGTCTTTCCTTTTCAGTAATGGATTCAGAAGAAACACCTTCACCATCAAATGCCCACTTGATCAGTATGACAAATAATGGCCTGAAAACTTTATCGTTCAACTTCAAAACATATGTATTAGCAACCGCATAAACAGATGATTCGATTCTACTAATTGTGTTAGTATCAAATTCAGATTGTGATCTAAATTCAAACAAGCAGATTAACAACTTGAAGAACAATGGTGACTGGGATGTAGCAGATTTCTTTTCAATCTTTTCAACAGTACCTTCAAGCAAACTCAAAAATAGGGAAATAGCGGTTGAGTCCCCAGATACTTTGACTTCTGAATTCCAGACTTTTAGTAAAGTACCCAAGACATTCTTCAAATCTAGTTTCTCAGTGACTAATTGAATGACCGACAACCTTGTTGTGACTTCCACACCGCTAGAGAAGAAAATTAATTTCATTAGAGAAATCAAGTCGGAGGTCAAGAAGCTAGGAATGGATTTCACAAGCGCAGTGAATAACAGTAAAATTGAAAGTTGCAATTGAGGTGCCAATTCTTCTTTACTGGCTCTAGTCTCGTTAAATAATTTGATACAAATAGGGACAACTTTTGGATAAAATGAAATGAATTTAACACCCATTACACTGACACAGTTGGTGATGACAGCGATCGATGAGATTTGTAACTCTCTAGCTCCAGTCGAAATAAGACCAGATGCTAAGTTCAAGACCTCAACTAATAAATTATTATCAAAGAAGCTGCCGTATTTGTTAATGAGAGATGACTGCAAATTTAATAACACCTGAGCAACATTGTTTTCTTCTTGAGGTATCTTCTCGTTCAGTGTATGTACCACAGATTGAGTTAATTCATGATCATCAACTGTTTCATTTTCGAACTTGTCAAAGATATTTGACGCAATATGATATCTGATCTCCTTATCAACAGAAGATTCCAAAAGGGGCACAGTGGTTGTTAGGAATACATTAATAGGTAATACGTCCAAAATTGCATGCAGCAAGCCATATAAGGATTGTTTTATTTCCTCCAAAATGTCTCCAATGAAGTGAACTGAGTTTTGCTTCTCAGAGTTTTCATTCGTCTCGAATACAAATATGTCAGGGTAGTCCGCAATTAAAGATAAGATCATCTTTAATACAGAACTGTATGATTCATCAAGGGCCTTTCTTGTAGCATTGCTTACAGTTGGATCCAGAATAATACTGTATAGTCTAATTTTGAAGTTTCTGCTACTATCATAATAATCATCGTTAGTATCAACAATAACTTTTGTCAAAAAGTCATAACTATTGTTGGTCAAGTCACAGAATTCACTCTGTGTTAAATTCAAAATCTTACTTGAGAATAAAGCTTGTGTTTCCAAGGTAACCTTTTTCTCTGGGTTTTTATTTGCCAAAAGTAGTTTTTCGTATAGTTCCAAAAATTTTCTGAATCCTGTAATCTGTTCTTGGACTTCAAACTTAGATAGAAGTAGTTTTGTAAATTCCACCAATGACCTACTTTCACTGATTTTAAAACTCTTAACTGCATTCGAATATTGTTGAGAAATCAAAAGTAATAACGGACCTAAAGAGTTATCAGAACCCAGCGCTTGAACAAGAGTAGTGAATAACCGCAACCTTCTATGCTTTGGGATATGTTGCAGAGCTGTTGCAAAACTCATTACTAAAAACTCTATTTCTTCAGTAATATTTTCCGAGTTGGCAGCCAGGAAAGCAGGAACAACGGTCAAAATCGTTTTTTCCACAACCTGTGTTGTAAACTCATCATCCTGTCTCACACTATGAGCACCCATGAAAGTAAAGATAGGCATTACGGAATGTAAAACTATCTCAGAGCTCAACGTAGCTAACTCCCCAATTACTAAGAGTAACTTATTTTGAACCTGTGGAGAAGAAGATGTTCTAATTGCTGAAACAATGATATCAGCTCTAACATTCTGTAATTGTGTCAATCCTTGATCTTTTAGTGACCTTATGGTATTTAGCATAGCCGATGCTAATAGTTCCTCTGCATAAAGAACTGGTAAACCACCATCTTGATCCAAAGTTTCAAAATCAGCTAACGTAAAAAATAAAGAAGATAATAATTCTTCAGAACCCTTCACCTTCTGTTTGTCCAAAGTTTCTAACATGATTGTAAGTTTTTTCAGGTGATCTTCAGCAATTTGCGAGACTTCAGCCGATTGCAGAGCTGCCTTATTGGTAGAAGAGCGTCTCCTTCTCCTTTTTGGAAATGAAGTCACATCAGACTCAGAATTTATAGAGTTTTCTTTGAAGATACAAACAAACGTATCTGGATCTATTTGCAGAGACTGTAATGTTCCTAATGCGTCGTAAATTTGGTCTTCCTTCGTAACGGATTGCAATATTTCCTGAACAATTCTCAACTGATTGCTCGTCTTAAATGTTGCAAATACTTCAACTAGTCTATCCACTAGAATTTGAATCAAGTCTTCATAATCTGACTGTAAGACATTTATAATGAAATCCAACATGAAATGATGCTTTTCTTTATTAGAGATCAAATTAACCATTGCCGTTTCAAATTGGATCGGATCTGTTTTATTCAGAGCACATCTAAGTAGCAGTTCCTCCCTTCTTTCCAAATAACTCGAGATACTTTCTTCAAATAAGCCAGAATATGATGCTGTGTTTGGGACATATTTACCAAGAAAGTTTAGGATCATATATTGGGGATACGGTAGAGGAATGTCTAATACCTGCTGTGCCCAAAATAACAAAAACACCTTCTCAGCTTGCTTTGGAATGAAAACACCAGATATATCAACGTTCTCCACAACATAATTTTCAATAAAGTTTTTAATCCACATCTCACTATCCGATGGACTAGGTACCTTGATGTCCTTACCCTCGCCATAAAGTTGGTTACTCATAAAATAGTGCTTAGTGAATGGTCTGTTCCCAATTTGACCTAAAATCTTCTTGACACTAATCTTCAAATTCTTGGAAGACCCAGATTGTGCGACTAATAAGAAAGGTATTAAAGTAAATAAGTTCAACTCCTTATCAATGCTTTGAATATATTTTGAGATGTTATTCATAGCTAGTAAACGTAAAGCAATCGGAGCGGAAGGTGACACAATGACTCTCAATAGGAACGTTAGTCTAGCTTCAAGTGTAGTCATGAATGAAGATAGAAATAGACCAGCTTGATAACCCGTACCAATTGCTTCGATGAACAGACCAAGTATTTTATTAAACTTCTCGTCATCCTCAGATATCATGGACTTATTACTAGTTACTATAAATTCTGAATTCTCCTCTAAAAATTGCTTGAAAGGCTTTGTTTCTTCCTTTTTGTCTGAGGAGGTATTTTTATGAGAATTTAGGGTCTTGAGCAGTTCTAACTCGTTATCATCATTAGTTTTTGAAAACAAAGAAGTTGTTAAACGAATCTCAAACATTTCACCGGTCAAGTTTAATGATGAAAGACAGTTTATAACTAAACTTTCATTTTCTTTGACCAAGAACTCAAACAAGTCAATAAGTTTTGACTTGTCTTCTAAAACCTCAGATAAATGAATTAGATCTATAACAATGCTTCTGAATTCATACTTTTCAAGGGATAATTTTTTAACTAATGGGACAACCATATCAAGTTTAGAGTGGTCGAATCTGATCATCGCCCTGATATAAGACGTCATAAACTTATCGCATTTAATGCTTGGCTCTTCAGTGAGCAGATCTAAAACTCTAACCCAAGTATAATGCTTATCAAATATCTTATAAATATTAGCTGGAAGATGTTCAATTGCTTGTTGACCCTTCAATGTCTGAGAGATCTTTATAACAGCCCAAAATGCCGATTGTTCAGCTTTTTTATCCTTCAGGTTGGCTAATATAGTTTCAATAGCAGCTACTACTATATCCTTTTTCAGAGGTAAAGCAGCTGTAAATACAATAAGGATTGTATGTGCTGCAATTTGACAATCGGTCGAACCAGAAGCCAATAATTTTGCGGCTATTTCAAGGATTATAGGGACTAAAAATTCAAGCTTTTCATCGTTGCTAGAATTGAAGGCAATCAAGTTTATAAAGCAGCATGTAACGAACAATAATTGGTTGGTATAAGTACTCTTATGTTTGATGCATTTTGATAAATAATTAGAGTATAGTTTCAAGAAATCCGTGTCATTGAACATTTTAATTATTGTAATATTTGTAGGATTGCTATCGTTCTTAACAAAATTTGATAGTGGTTGAAATAGGGCCGGTAATTTCACAATATTAAGAATCCTCTTAAAAATTGGACTCTGATAATAGTTTAATGTAGACAACAACAGAATTTCAGTATTGTGAACGTGAATCTGGAAACGACGAACAAGCCATTCAGTTGCATGTAGTGCAGGTGCCAAGTGCCACTTTGAAGATACCATTAACAAATATGCATTAATAGCATTATCTAAATTCTTGTTTTCTTCTTTACTTTGAACATTTCTGTCTATGGTTATGGAAGTTTCGGAAAACAAAGTCTTCGAGAATACTTGAAATCTTGGTTCGATATCACAGAGCTCTTGTAAGGCACCTAGAGCATTTTCAAAAATAGTTTCATAATCCTGAGTTGCAGCGGTTTTTGGATTGTAGATCAAGGAGGCAGAATGTAACTTCTGTCTCTTTTTTCTATCAAATGCAACAGATGCATTGGATGCTGCAACTTGAGCTAACTGATCACTCAGGGAGGACATCTTTTCCACTACCAATGCTTATGTTTCCTGTAAAACAAACACTTGATTTGCAGAAATTAAATTATTTATTCCTTTTGATCAGACACTTTTTGATGAAATCACTATCAAGCTAACTATAACTATCCAAGATCAGTACTCTCTGCTTATATATATCAGATTACACATTAAATTGTTAGTTTCAAGGTGAAGCTCATCGCAAGCTCATCGGAAAATTTTTCAAAATTTTCTAAAAACTACCAACCCAGAAAAAGCAGAAGAACAAATGAGCTTCACGTGAAGGAAAAAAGATGGAAAATTGTAAACACTGCATTGTTAAGTATCTGTTATATGCGAGCAAAAAGGAACTCTAATAGCAAAATCAATTTTCAAATACTATACATATGTCAGTGTCCTGTAGCAAATGCAATAAAGAACTTTTCATAATGATTTCAAACTTTTAATTTAATGTATACTACTATTATGTATATATTAGAATTTTCTATAAACTAAATAGCCCTGTTTTCTTCTTACCGAATGGATAAACACATAAGGTTGATGCAAAGAGTCCAACTGAGATACCTATCGAAACTTCAATCATAGTTATACCAAAAGACATAGAGTTGGATAAATCTACCGTTTGCACCGCATTTGTGCCATTTCTACCAACAATTTGGTTTGCACTTTGTAAACCAGACAACAATGAATTTTGAGATGCAATACCGGATGGCACTTGAACAAAGATAGCTGGTAACATTGCAGATACCGCCAACCCCTGCCAGATTCTAGAGTATAAATTACCCAATATACCGATAACAAAAGAAGCCAAAGCAGCTGTAAACTCTGTTGAGTTCTGGAAGTGCTTACCAGACCAATATGTCACCACATAACCAGTACACGAGATAAAAACCATGGCAGGTAATTGTGTCCAGTTTGCTTGATTGATTAATGAAATACCAATGGTGAAAGCAGGCACAAACAGAAAGCGGAACCATGGAGAAATCGGATAACCACAGGAGATTTCATTTGTAGCACCTTTGTACATCCAACCAAATAAAGCAGCACCTAAGGTAATACCGAAACCTAAAAACAAAGAATAAATGATGGCATAGAACATTCTGACCGAACCCGCAACCAGACTTCTACTCTGCAACTCCAATGACCCACATAATATAATGTACCCAGGCAGAATTAGTGCTAAAGAACCTTGTGTAATTGCACCAAAACAAATATTCGAATTTGGAATCGAACCAAAGGCTCTACCACAGAAACTGACAACAATAGAGGCTGTGATTTCAAAGACGTTAGAGTACATCAATGACTTTTCTGACAGAATAAACTGCATCATACCTACACATGAACCCATGAAAAAAGTAATGGCTAGATTTACCCAATGACCACCAAAAGCGTAAGGTGTAACCATTGCGGAACAGAAACCATACAGGAAGACACAAACCCACGGTGGATACAAATTCTTTTCCCTCAATATTCTATCTATTTCAATGTTACCCTCATCAGCTCCCATCTGATCATGAATAACTTTTTTGTACACTCCATGGACTTGGTGTAATTTCCATAAGTTCAAACCTTGCGTACATCTTACTAACTGAACTTCAGATGTTCTTGTTGTAGCATCACCAAAAGAGACAATCATACAACCAGGCAAATAAAGATATTGACCATCGATTTCAAGTACACGAGAAGTCATAATCATGTATTCTTCTAACCTATGGGTAGGTGCACCGTAGAGCATCAAAGCCTTACACATACGCAAGATAAAGCGCTGCCTTTGCAGTAACTCTGCAATATGAACTGTAATTTTTGCTTCTGCCAACATTCTCTTTCTTAGTTTAGGCATCTTACCAGCTACCTTTTTGGCTTTATGTCCAGATTTTTTCAGCCCTTCAGTAGACAGGTCAGCGCTTGATAACTTATTTTTTTGACTGTAAATATGACCAGCACCTTTCTTACCTTGGTTGTATATATGGCCGGCACCTTTTCTGCCGTGGCCGTAAATATGCCCAGCAGCCTTTGATCCATGCCCATATATTTGACCTGGTGCATTCATTGCCAACCCAGCTACTTTGCCACCACTTCTCATGAAAACATTTTTGTGATCTTTTGGTTTGTGCTCACTAGGAACTTCAGTTTCACCACTATCTATACTCATCAAATTTGCTGTAGACTCTCCATATGAAGATTGCGAATACATGCTGGATGTTTCTATCGTGGCATTATCTTGCTCTTGGTACAATTTCAGTAAGGAACCTAACACACCACCTCTTACTTGGGTTGGTGGTGCTACATACCCATGTGTATCAACGAAACCATCATTTTCTTCTTCACCATCGCCATCAAAGTCATCAAAATGGTCTATTGCTGGCGCCAAGAAGTTTAGATCTGTGGATGACGCTGTTGTTTCAATATCCGACAAACCTTGTCCATTTAGCGCTTCAATTTGTGCCGGCGTCAAATTTGAATGACCTTGTAATATGTTTTGTGCTTCGGAAGTAAAATCTTCCATGGGTATGTCATCTGAATGTCCAGTGACGACGTTGTCATTATCTTCCAAATCAGTCTTCTCTTGATTGGAATTTGCTTTACTTAAACCTGGTGCCAAACCAGCGCCACCATTAGATTTCAGATTTTTAATCATTCTGGAGAACAAATTACCGTCCTCATCATCACTATCCTCGGTTGAGAATTTAACGTTATTTCTCTTACCTTCACTACGGTCTTGTCCACTCGAAGAGGATGAATAAGAAGATGCAGAATCATCTACAGAACTTCTCTTTTTCGACTCAATGGACTCTTTATCAAATCTTACAGACTTGCTGACATCTTTATCACCGGAATCTGCCATCTTTAGATAATACCAGCCAAGTCCAATTGTGTTTTCCTTGTGTGTCAGTTTTACCTTTTTGTTAGTACTGCTTTGACGGTTTGGAAATCAAAAAAGATTAACTACAGTTATATATGAATATTCTTTCACACTCACAAGATACTCATATATATATCAATTCAATGAATTAAAATTATGCAATTTACCGTAATATCCCTGCACAAAGAAAAACTTTTTAGCGATTGTTTATATCGGGATCATCTTTAGAAAGTTTTTTCATTGCTCCCTCAATTCGTCATACAAACGCCTATAGTAATAAATTACACATCCGTGATATCACAATTACTTTCTTTTCCTTCTTCCTTCCTGAATGTTGGCTTATTATCCACTCGTTGCTTCGAGCCAGAATGCTAATAAAGCCCAGCGCACCCATGCGACACCCATGCAAAGTTCCTTGGTCGGATCTTCCGAGAAGTATAGAATTACGTCATTTGCATATTTACGGAAACGGAGTAATCTGCACAATCATGGCAACATCGCAAAATTGTTTCTTTTTTTTTCTCTCTTTACAAGCAGATTTTTCCGCTTTATTCCGTACAGCAGCGGAACAATTGCTGTAGCTCTTTGTTAAGGAAACCACTCCTTCTCATCGTTTTTAGAGTTTTTCTCTGCGGTTCTGTTTCTTTACCACGCGTCAGCTGGATCTGTTCATTGCATGGTATCCGTTGTACTGCAGCTCTTTTTCTGTCTCTTGAAAGAAATTGGTATAAGGAGTACCGTCTTTTCTTTCTTTTTTTTGCTTTCATTTCCCCTGCTTCGTCATTTACTCAACAGGGAAGTTTCGCACAGATCATGGACTGCTTCCAATTGATCTTTTGCCATTTAATCTAAGTAGTACTAAGAGAATATCTGAGGGTAGCTTATCCTATCAAGACACGCTCATCAACTACCTAATAAAGAAGGGAACTAAAAATACTTCTGCGACAGTATCTAACAGTTGCACTGGTTATTCTTACAGATCTGGTTGAAGCATAGGTAGGGAAGGCCCCCCCACCCCCTCCCATTCCCTTAGTTC
>ERZ1036435.387-NODE-387-length-21260-cov-11.741004_pt1 | contig 21260 bp, 7 predicted proteins | sample MGYA00514223_ERZ1036435 | MGnify/ENA primary metagenome ERZ1036435 (study PRJEB33795, sample SAMN09464927) | human gut metagenome | host: Homo sapiens | place: USA: Stanford, California | collected 2016-08 | study: EMG produced TPA metagenomics assembly of the... | reverse complement strand
AGGTAGTGGGAGGGGAGGTAAGGATGGTGAGAAGCCGGCCAAAGTGGGAAAATGCAAAAATGCAAAAAAAACTTTGTGGAAATTGGTCAAGCACAAGCAATGAAAAAAAAAAATTTTGACAAAGTGACGATCATCGAGTATATAAGGATACTAACTATTTCTAATTGTAAAGTTTTCTTCTAATTCCCTTTTTTTTAACTTAGTTCTATTCTTCTCTTCTTGTCTAATAACACCAATACACTAACATACATTTCACGATGCGTGCTAAGTGGAGAAAGAAGAGAGTTAGAAGACTTAAGAGAAAGAGACGGAAGGTGAGAGCTAGATCCAAATAAGCGGATTGAATTGATTTAAGAACTTTATTTTTTTACTAAAATGTTGTGATTTTCAAATTCTTTCCTGTAATAGCCCCTCCATGTGGGGCGCTTATATCTTTTCTGGCTCGTTAAACCGACCTGATTTGATATATTTGCATTAACTTGCATTATCAAATGAAAAAAAAAATTATTAATAAAATAGTATCTAGGAGTTAATTGTTTTAAGATTTATATATAAACTTAATTTTAAAAATATATTACTTTTTGGATCGTTTTGAAAACACTAGCCGATATTTATTTTTTTCCCCACTCATTATTATATTTGACGTGAGTATAGTATATAGTATAGGTAACGTCATCGTCAAACTATTCGTTTCATACGAGATGGTATACCCTCACCCCCTCCACGCCAATTGGAACTTCAGATGGGCAATTTCTTATGCCTATGCTTTGACTTAAAGATTAATGATGTTTTGTTGTCTTTTAAATTATATAGGAACAATAAGATATAATAATATAATAATATAAAATTGATGATGGAAAAGATAAAAACATAGTAGTAATCAGAGGAAATTTTTTTGTGCTAAAATAGCCTTTCTTGGTATGATATGGTTATAGAAGTTTTTTATATCATTGTTGTTTTGTTGTTTTATAAGCTTAAATGTGCACAGATAATGGTTTCTCTCAATCTGTAGACTCAGCAAATCTTTCTTGCATATTGCTCAAAAGTTTTTCAAACTCTTCGTGGACTTCCTGCTCACCTCTGCTTGGTTCAAAGAACTTGGATGATGACACAGAGTGCTTCACATCACTGACGGCTTCTGAAAGCTTGGTCCAGTTAGCACCATTGGAAACAGCCTTTTGGGCCTCGTCATGGTAAGCAATGAAAGATCTCATCATGTCAAAGGTCTTCCAAATTGGGCAGAAGGCATCGTATGTAGAATAACCGTTTTGTTGTAGGAAATCCTCCTTGATCAAAGCAGCAACATCTAATGTGATCTTGTCACTATCTGACAAAGCAGACTTACCGACCAATTGCACGACTTGTTCTAGTTCTTCAGCATTTGACAGAATTTCCTTCATACGGTCCCTCAGGGTTGGGAATTCTGGGTAGTTGGAATCGTAGAACTTGTTCAAGACATTGGTGTACTTAGAATATGATACTGATGTGTTGATCGATGGGAAATGCTTTCTTTGGGCCAATTTCTTATCAAGACCCCAGAAAACTTGGGTGATACCTAAAGTGGCAGTTGTAACTGGGTCAGAGAAATCACCACCAGCTGGGGAAACAGCGGCAACAATAGAAACAGAACCTACACGGTTTGGAGAACCTAAGGTGACGGACTTACCAGCTCTTTCGTAGAAAGAGGCCAACTTGGCACCCAAATAAGCAGGGAAACCTTGATCTGCAGGCATTTCACCTAAACGACCGGAAATTTCTCTTAGAGCCTCAGCCCATCTGGAGGATGAATCAGCAATCATGGAAACATTCTTACCTTGATCTCTGAAATATTCTGCTAGTGTAATACCTGTGTAGATAGAAGCTTCTCTGGCAGCGACAGGCATATTAGATGTGTTAGCAACCAATGTTGTACGCTTCATAATTGGTTCCTTTCTACCGCTCATTTCTGTGTATAATTCTGGGAATTCCATCAAAACTTCAGCCATTTCGTTACCACGTTCACCACAGTTGTGGACCAGAACTAAGTTAGACAATAGGAATTGATGATCAGAGTCATCATCCAGGGTGACACCGTAGTAGTTGTCCTTTGGTAGCTTTTGTACAGAGAAGTCCATTAATTGGGCCTTGTATGCGCTTGAGTTATCTTCAGTAGAAGTCCAGTTGTTGGTGGATTGGGCTGAAATGTTGGACATATTACCAGACAATTTCAACAAATTGGATGATTTGTTACAACGTAAACCTAATGAACGGGATAGTTTAGCCAAGCCATTAATAGAAGAGTCAATATCGACACCGTTTTCAGTATTGCAACCTTGCATATCTAGAATACCAGCAACGAAACTTTCACGGACACATAATTGTTCATGTGTGAAGGCGGATGGGATACTTCTGGAACCATCTTGGTTGATCATAGATAATGCTAGATCGTGGAAAAGTTTAGATGAGTGATTTGTGACATTTAGGGAAAGCACTTCCATAGTTTCTTCAATTTCTTGTTCAGCAGTTATGTTAGCATTGCCAACATGTTTACCATTTTCCATTAATGGAATTGATTGTGTTCTTCTATATGTGGAGATGGAGTTGATGCTTTCGGATGAGTAGTCAATGCTTAAACTTGACAAAGCAGATTTCACCTTTGATAATAGATCTGCTTTAGTTGTAGGTACCGAAATTGTGCCTGCTGTGGTAGCCTTTGAAGCAATCCAGGTACCCAAAAGGTAAGCCAAGTTGGTAGCAGTAGATTCGTTAGATTCCAGCTGTGTGGCCAATGTTGGAGTCTCTAACAGAACAGGGTTGACGGATTGCTTGGTGAACATGCGCACACGTTCAGATAAGTAATCAATGTCTCTGATTTCCAAAGTCCAGCTAATTGGTTCTCTGTTAATGTTGGCGGCAAAATCTGATGCGCTAATGTTACTTTCGAAAGTTTCTTGAACTTCTTGTACGATCTCCACAGCACGGCCGTTGGTTTCGTCTATTAGTGCACCCAATGCGAAGTAAGAGACAGTGTTGCCGGCCAATAGGACGTTTTGTTCAGTCTTCAACACCAACGTGTGGTTAGAGTTACATGTGTAAGACAGGTCAGTTTCACCATCCAATTCAACGTTGTACATATCATCGTAACCCCTTGGAAGTGCTGTAACGTTTCTAGCCTTACCGTCTTGGCCCATTACCTTGTCACCGATCTTTATATTTTCAATGGATTGGTTGGAACCATCAGCCATGAGCACTTGAGTACCTTTAGCGAAACAACCGACGTAGATAATTGTATCGGAGTTAGAATATTTAGATAGGGATTGTGAAATAACTGTCTTACCACAACCGAACGCACCTGGGATACATGTGGTACCACCTTGGACACAAGGGAACAACGAGTCCAGGACTCTTTGACCTGTTAGCAATGGGTAATCTGCTGATAGTTTCTCTGCCACCGGTCTTGGCACACGGACTGGCCAGGTGTGGAACATTGTGTAGTCGTATTTGTTACCGTCGAACTCGACTTCTAGGATCTTTTCATCGACAGTGTACTCGCCAGCTGGGGCAATCCAGGTGATAGTACCTCTAGCTCTTGGTGGCAACAGGATCTTATGGCTCTCCACTAGACTGTTTTCAAACACGGTACCGAAGATGTCACCTCCTGAGATGTGGTCACCGGTCTTGAAAGTTCCTGGGGTGAATTGCCATTTGATGTCTCTGCTCAAAGCGGGTGTGTCGATACCCCTTGGAATATAGATGGATTGGGAGGACTCCTTAATGGCCTTCAATGGTCTTTGGATACCGTCGTAGATCGTTTCCATCAGACCGGGACCCAATTCAACAGACAATGGCTTACCGGTTCTTAGCACAGGGTCACCCACGGTGACACCCGCGGTCTCTTCATAGACTTGGATAGTGGCCTTGTCGCCGTCGATTCTAATGACCTCACCGACCAGGTTGTCGTGGCCGACTTTCACCAGCTCATACATGGCACACCCGATCATGTTCTCAGCAACAATAACGGGACCAGAGACACTGTAGATAGCACCGTATTGGGACTCGCCGGCCTCGTCGTCAAGGGACAATCTCTTCAGCTCTTTGCGAGCATTCTCCATAGCACCAGCCATTTGCTACTAGTATGATTTCTGTTTCTTGATCTGTTCTCTCTGTGTTGCCCTTCTTTGTATTGTGTTATTCCAACATAAATACACACTATCCTGAAATAAAAGCAATTGAGGGATGAATTTGGGCAAAAGTTCCCACACGAGAAGCGTTGCAAAGGTGATAAGTTTAGTCAGAAGTGATTGCAGGGACATCCACATAGTCCACCATTTGACAGTGTTAGCATCGAACAAAGACCATGGAGTCACTCCAGTCGGATTTGCGACTCTACAGTTTCTTTGAAGCCGTTGTTATCCATTGATCTCTTCACACTTTGGCTAGAACCAAAAGAAAGGCCAACTCCAAGTGGAAACACACGCCCAATTGACACATAAAAAACGGGATGCACACGATAGCGCCTCTGACGCAGCACTGACAGTACTGGATAACACAGCATTACAACAGTGAAGACACGATAAATCATAAATAACATGCAACAACTTGCTCGCTTAAGGCATCACCGGTCCCCTGGTATTATCGTCACCGGTAACGAGTAGCCGGGTAAGTTCCCCTGCCAGCTCAGGGAAAGAGTAGAAGGAGAGAAGAAAAAAAAAGTTGGATGACAATTTGTTTTGGGAAAAGGGAAGGAGCTATAATGGGAGAGAAGCTGTTGAATATACGTGCTGTGGAGCGGTTGCAAGGATACAGGATAGGTCTACACTACGGGTCTACAGAAAATATATAACTCAGTCCTACCTATTGAGAGACAGGGAAGAGAACGGTACTTTACGGGTAAAGCAAAAAGCGAAGTTAGGACCAAAAGGAGACTATAAGTGATGGATATGGATATGGATGTTCCTATGCATGATGCGGTTGATCAATTGACGCCGACTGAAGGTAATGCGGAGGCTGCCAATGACAGCATAGGTGATGAGGTTGACGAGGCCTTCAAGGATGCGCATCCTTCGCAAGGTGCTGTGTTGGACTCTGGCAAAGGTGGTAACAAAGGGTTTGAGCTGAACTCCAGCAACATCAATCAGCTGGACCAGTGGATAGAACACCTGGGCAAGTGTGAAATACTATCGGAGGACGATGTCTCCAAGCTTTGTAAGATGGCTGTGGAGGTCCTGCAGTTCGAAGAGAACGTCCAACCTATCAACGTTCCAGTTACCATATGTGGTGACGTGCACGGGCAGTTCCACGATTTGATAGAACTATTCAAGATCGGTGGTCCTTGTCCGGACACAAACTACTTATTTATGGGTGATTACGTAGATAGAGGTTACTACTCTGTGGAAACCGTGTCATATCTAGTTGCTATGAAGGTAAGGTATCCACATAGAATTACGATTCTAAGAGGTAATCACGAATCAAGACAAATTACACAGGTGTACGGGTTTTACGATGAATGTCTCAGGAAGTACGGTAGTGCAAACGTCTGGAAGATGTTCACAGACCTGTTCGACTATTTCCCAATAACAGCGCTAGTCGACAATAAGATCTTCTGTCTTCACGGTGGTTTGTCTCCGATGATAGAAACTGTCGACCAAGTAAGAGAATTGAACAGAATACAAGAAGTTCCACACGAGGGTCCCATGTGTGATCTGCTGTGGTCAGACCCAGATGATAGAGGCGGGTGGGGTATCAGTCCTAGAGGTGCTGGTTTCACCTTTGGCCAGGACATTAGTGAACAATTCAACCATACAAATGATCTATCTTTAGTTGCAAGAGCACACCAGCTGGTCATGGAAGGTTACGCCTGGTCCCATCAACAAAACGTCGTTACCATATTCAGTGCACCAAACTACTGTTATAGATGTGGTAACCAAGCCGCAATAATGGAGGTCGACGAAAATCATAATAGACAATTTTTGCAGTACGATCCATCTGTCAGACCAGGTGAGCCTACAGTTAGTAGAAAGACCCCAGATTACTTCTTATGATCGCTATTAATTATTTTTCTGTAGAGCGTTTCTTGAACTCTTAGGAAGAAAAACAAATTAAGAACTGAGTAATATTCTACATACTGTAATTACAAAAACCAAAAAATAATCATCATTTTATGCAAAGTTAAGTACTAGATATCGAAATGTTATAATGACGCATGCGTTCCAAATAAATTAATGGTGCTACCAGAATTCTCTACCAAAATGCCTATATGATCATAAAGAGCCTGTAATCCTGTTACACAGTCTCTGAGTTTGCTTCGTTTTGGGGTGCCTATACAGCCTTTATATAATTCTGATTCTTTATTATGGGTGTTTTACATTTTGTTAGTTAAATTAAGTCTTGGAATTTCTTTTAGCATACCCTCCAGGGCAGTCACGTTAAAATTTTGAAGGACTAGAGTCATAATATTTAATACGAACATGATAACGGTTAAGTCATCAATATTAGCATAAAGTTAGAATTTTATTCCAATATCTATAGTTTTTTATAATTGGCAAGTACTTGATTGAGCCTTCTTTACTCTTACTAGAAATTCCATCAGTACATTATTTAAGCCGTATTATTAATTTAATAAATTACTTATTCGAGACTTTTAACATTCTTTATTTTTTTTGGGAAAGACAAATTATATAGTTATGAAATGGAGAAATATAACAAAACACTTCTAAGTAGTATGACTATTATTAAACGAATCAAGTAATAATTTGAATCCCATAGTACAGTGGTAATATACCCGCCATAAGAAACTCTAAATTTATTCCTTGTTGTTCAAATTGTTGCTTAACCATTCTAGACCCTCGTACAAACCTTCACCGGTAGTAGCACAGGTAGCTTGGATGAACCATGGACGGTTCCTGATGGAGTGCAAGCCCAACTTTTCAGTAATTTCAGCGGCAGACATAGCTTCTGGCAAATCTTGCTTGTTAGCGAAAACTAACCATACTGCATTTCTCAATTCATCCTCATTCAACATTCTTTGCATAACTTCTCTAGCCTCACCAATACGAGATCTATCGTTGGAGTCAACAACAAAGATAACACCTTCAGTGTTTCTGTAGTAGTGTCTCCATAGAGATCTGATTCTGTCTTGTCCACCAACATCCCAGACGGTGAAGGAGATGTTCTTATATTGCACAGTTTCAACGTTGAAACCAATGGTTGGAATGGTAGTGATGACTTCACCCAACTTCAGCTTGTAAAGAACAGTGGTTTTACCAGCACCATCAAGACCGACCATCAGGATACGCATCTCCTTGTTACCAAACAAGTTGCTGAACAACTTTGAAGCGAAAAGACCCATTTTTTTGTTATGTGATAAATTTGATTATTTGTCTAGGCTGTATTAATTCAATTTAACCAGACTTTACTATAAGACTATTGTATTGTTCTGATCAGGTATTTTGTCAAAAGATTTGCTACACAATTACTCACATCACTTTCCATACCATAAGCAAGTAACAAGATCGTAGGATCCAGTTTTCACCATGCAACGGAAAATAATACGTTTAACAGTGCTGTAGAGAAGTTACGCGTTATAAAAGAAATCACTCCTTGGCAAAATTGACAAAATGCACCGATCTTGAAGAATAATAAAGGTCAATAGTAATCCTAACAAAGTAACGGTTTACAAATAGTTAGTAATATATTCAACTACTTCAAAGAATTGAATCCGACAGTTCCATTTTTAACACAGCACAGTTACAACACTCTATCGTTATCAAAAGGACACGATCGATTTCTGCCCCCCCAACCCCTCTCCGTTCACTATAACAGAATTGGTCTCAGTAATTGATCTTTCAACATCCTCACTCTTCAATAGCCATTGTACAGCCATGATATTAAACATAAAATGAGTGTTCTACTCAGAAATCCATTTATTTACCTTATCATAAGTGTGCTGCCTAGTTTAATTGGGATCAAAATCAAATTAAAACACGGATAACTAAATTTTGGCGTTACCAGTTATCTTTCAACATACTTTTTTCGCACCAAATCTCTCAAGTACTTTCTATCTGAGACGCAAAGGAAATGCTACACTTAAACTTATATATATTACAATGCTGTCTCTTATTGTAATGACACGCCAACGACACTGGCAGAAACTCAGTTTGGATTTGCCCTCTCGATTGCCTTGTCCTTGGCTCTTCCTATTTCCGGCTGAAAATTTAAGAAAAGAATCTCCTCACGCCGCACAAAGCCATCTGAGTTCGTGATAGATGACATACAATTATGGTGTCATACAAATCATTGTTAATCTCATATTTTATGTTAATATTGCTCAAGAGTGTATCGTAGACTAGACTCAAAGGATCGATGTAGATTTCTATATAAATATTAATCATGATGTATCTATTTTTGCCTTATATTTTCTTATTAGGGCTACTTTCCAACATTCATCTTAGCAGAAGAGTAATTGCGTAGCCCTCTAATAAATACTGCATACAGTACCTCGTTATTATCCATCTCCCAGTGCATCTCAGCAAGACGGATATGCCATGGTGGGTAACCGGTTAGATCTAGACGGGGTCCAAAACAGAGTATTAAGTCTGGTTCTTGCCCCACTAGTTCAATTAGCTGTGTGTTCAAAAGTTCCATTGTCAGATCGGAAGATTGGATTTCTTTCTTGTCCTTCAAGTCAGAAACCGTCTTCAATAGTTCCACTATAGTTTTACGACCATCGAATGCACTCAATAGTGATATCTCAATCACTGATTTCTTTTCCTCATCGCCCACCTTCGATATATCTTCATACACCTTATGCAGATGAGGTACCTTGACGGTGAAACTCGGTATATTTTGGGGCCCGTAGTACTTGGCCAATTTGTGATGCACGGCTTTTCTAAACTCGTCTACATTTGTTGCCAATAATCCATTATAGTCATACAGCGAGACATGCTTGATATCCGCACAGACAGACCAACAAACGATCTCACTACCTTCTTCTAGTAGACCCTTCAACCCACCTCCAACAGTGTAGCTAGGTTTGTCCTCTAAGATTGCTCCGAGTTGTTTAGGTAGTTTTTTAAGTCCCTTGACATCCTGCTTTATTAATTGAGGCGTATTAGCCGGATTGTTAACAATAGTCAGTATACTCAACCTCAGTCTATTGTACCGGTATTGGAAAAACCTGAATACTCCATATATGGTAAACAGTATCACCAGGAGTGATTTATAGAAGATGTACTCGAGCTTGCCCATCTTACGATCCCAAGAGGCCTTCTTGGCTATGTACTCCACCTCTGACGCTTCAAGTGGTTTCGGTATAGAGGACTTCAACCTCAACTTCCCATCATTTGTGTGTTCTGAAACCATAGTAGATATCTCCTGGATCTGTGCCAATGTTGACTCTTTGGTCATTATTCTATTTTCCTATAATACCAAGTTTCTACCTAGAATAAAAAATTATGGTTGGCTTAGGTTATCTCGAAACTTCAATATGATGAGTACAGTACCTGTAACAAAAAAAGACTAATGAATGCAATATGCTAGACTAGATTCTATGCTGCCCTGGATGCTCTTTCCCGTATTAATGCAATGCTGCAGTGTGTAAAATCTATGTTGCGGAAAACAAGATAAATACTATATACCAGTGTCTCTTGATTTTCACCTCCGCTTAATATCCCAATGCTGCTATCTACCTACTTGCATTTACATTTCATTATAAGAACCAAGAAATCAGGTAAGAACTACTATAAATGATTCCAAGTGCATCTTCATTATCTCTCACTAAGTTTGCCCATCCCACGCGAATCACTCTTTGTGCGCATCCTTCTATGCACCAAATGCAAAAAGTGACGCTCTCTGTGGAAACTTCAATTTTTTTTTTCACTTCGAAAGTGCTATTGCTGCAAAAGTCGATTGCAACTTGACAGCGAGAGGACAGTAATTACCCGGACTACATTATGACGCCAGTTATAAATAGCTTCTATATGTGCTGTCAGTCCTTGCATTCATGTATATTCGTTGTGCATAGCTGATTCGAAGGTGGAAATGTTGGTCAATTCGTATTTCGATTTTTGTATATGTATATACAGCTTCTATAAATTTTCAGTGTTCTTGTTGTAAGTGCCACTATTCGTGTCGTTAGAGGACAGAATTTCATGGTACATAGGTGATCCATTCTCTGGGCTTTGCCAGTGTGTGCAATGATCGTCATCACTAGAATCGGAGATGGATGGGGGCCCGCCCCTGTATGTGTTTAATCCAAATCCGTTCCCCAATTCCACGTAGTTCGCTGGTATGTGCTCGGTCAAGGCAAAAGTTGAGTGTGTCGATGGGCTGAAATCAGCACCATTGCTGAATTCTTTCCCATTTTGTTCCTGGAGGAATGGTATTGGCGATACGTTGTTATCATCCCTGTGGTTGTGAATCTCCTTATTGTAGCCTTGCTCCAAGTCCAGCTTGTCTTCCCCTACTATAACATCTTGGTTCTCATCTGAAGAGTATGGCTGGTTTGGATTTCTGCTATGGAGAATGTTGTCCATTGTTGGCACAATGTGGTTATCTAGTTCATGGTCATGTACCATAGGTGGGATCGTGGATTCTGTGCGAATCTTTCTATTCCATTCGTTCGACGCAAATGGTGTGGGTGAGTTAACGTATAACTCATTGATTTCTTCAAGCGTCAACCCTCTCGTCTCATACACTGTCAGATATGCAACTATAGTTCCAAGTGCATTCAGACTTCCCCAAATGAAGTATATCTTGGTACCCATCGAAGATGTGTAGTTTGATCCTGTATCGACAATATAAGGAGTCATCAATGCACAGACAAAGTTAACTAGCCAATTGGCTGCCGCACATATAGCAGTGCACTTTGATCTCACACCCAAGGGAAATAGCTCTGCAGAGATTACCCATACAACACCACCCCATGTACTCGAGAAGGCTGCTATGAAAACACAAATAAATGCAATCATAACATTATTTGAAACAATGGATTTGGCAGAAACACCCACAATGGCAATAATAAAGTTGCAAGCAGTCATTGCAATGCCACCGAAGATTAAAACTTTTCTTCTCCCTAAATAGTCAATTAAAAACATCCCTGGTATGTTGAATGCAACATTCACAGCATAAGTGACAAACGATACCAGGTAACTACTTTTAATACCTGTCTTGTTGAAGAAATAGACACCATAGTAAAAGATGAAATTAATACCAGAAAATTGTTGGAAAGCTTGTATAGATATCCCAGTAAACATTCTCAGCACCTGCTTTGGACGTTGCTCACTGGATCTGAAACAATCCCATATTGATACAGGACCAAATGAGGATTCATAATCGTAGTTAGCTTTAATTTCGACTAGTTCCTCTAAGAGCCTTGGATCTTCTAAAGAGATACCTCTCAAGAACGATAAACTTCTCGCTGCTTCTTCTATCTCATCCTTCATTATATAATACCGAGGACTTTCTGGTAAAAAAACCATTCCAACACCTAAAACAACAGACCAGACATACTGTAATCCTATGGGAACTCTGTATGAACTCGGAGCATTGATAGACTCTGTGCCTTGTGACACTGCGCTTGAAACGAGTAATCCTAAAGTAATAGCCAACTGGTAGGTAGTAATAATGGCTCCTCTCATGTGCTTCTGTGCAGCTTCAGCCTGATAAAGGGGAACTACAGCAGATATTATACCTATTCCAATACCAGATATTACCCTCCCAACAATTAACAATGCCAGCCCGCCAGCTGCTACTTGCAGAGAGTTACCTATCGAAAAGATAATCATAGTACTGAATATAATTGTAGACTTTCTTCCATAAATATCTGAAATCCATGGAGCAATGAGGGCGCCTACAAATGTGCCCAATGATAAAAATGACACCAGCATCGATATCTGTGTTGTAGTAAAGAATGAGTGATTTGGTGCAATGTGTTCTTTAACGTATTTCATATCAGTTATACTATTTATCAGACCTGTATCATAACCATATAAAAACCCACCAACGGCAACGAAAAGTCCCACAAACGTGGTCATCATAGTTGAACGAAGTGGCAATGGCTGTCCAAGCAACTGTAGATTATTTTCATTTTCTGATATATCGTTGGTTTGACAATGGATAGCTTGCTCATTCACAGGTCCTTCATAATTTTGCATTCCACCGTTACTATATTCATTATCATCGCCTGCGGTATTGATTCCAAGATACTCATTCTTACTTGACACATCTCTACCACTATTGTAGGCATCTATATCAACACAAGTCTGATCATGATTAGTATTTATTGTCTGTGATGCTCGTCTTCGCAACCCGCCACTATCAACTCTCGGTATTTGATCGTCACCACGGTACGGGAGTATTTCGAAGCTAGAATCCATTTCTATTGTTCAACTGATATATGGTCGTTTCTTTGTTTTCAATAATCTAAATAATTGTAAAGACTGTTATCCTTATGATTCAAATAGGAAACTATTTCGACATCGAAGGCTGTTCTAAATCCTAACTCAAAACCTCCAAACTTGTTGTAACTGTAAAGGACACAAAGGAATTAAATCTTTATATTTAAATCGCAGTCTTCAAAGCTTTATGGTAATGTTCAACAAAAATTCCTAATTGCTTTAAAGTTTAAACCAACCCCACTGTTTTTGTTCTCTTTTCTTCGCTCAAGTCAAGCAATGAAGCACTGAGTGACTTTATTTCAGTTCTGTGTTATAGCACAGGAAACAAATCGATCTGACTTCAGCACTATTACCAATTAGCAGTATTTCAGTAAGAGGATGAAGAATATATGCAGTGATAATCCAGTTTTTTTATGGACATTCACCTTGATCCCCAGATCTAATGGTTAAATAAACGTAGCGGTATATTCTGTACTACTCTTTATTGCCTCTCGCAAAATCGAAAAGGAAAACTCTATTCTATAGTACAAAGAATGAACTCTTGTACAATGACACCTGGGTTTTTCTTTCTTTTCCTATCAGGCTTTCCCCAGCTAAAATAATCCAAAAGGATTGATTTTTGACACTGGTCTCACCCGCCATGTGGCCCATCTCACAATAACTTTCAAAGAAAAAAGAAAATGTTGTTCTACAAGTTAGATTCAGACACCGAAATCAGCATCAAAACTAGAATCCCGCAACTACCACAAGAAGCAAATATATTGTGTGTAGACCTTTGACTAGGCTCGAGTACTATCATAATACACTTACTGTTATCGTTTTCAAATTTTAGAAAAAAAAGCAATTCTCAACAACAGAGATAATACCGCACAATCAGCTGCAAGATCCCTTTTTTTGTTTTGTGAATATCATACAAGGGCAACTATACTTTTTCACTTTTCTCGAGGATTCCTGCGCCGTTATAATACCCCACTATTATAAAAAAGAAAGAAAACGAACAAGGGCTTTGGGGCCAGCTTATAGGAGTACACAGGGCTGCATTTACTGGTGTGCCATTGTCTTTGCTTTACAGAGTAAAATTCAGGCCAATTGGAACTAGTTGTACAAAGCAGTCTGACTTCAAGTGACAAGCGTACGCTGTACAGCTGTATCACCAAGACAAAGAAAAAAGGTACTGTAGTCCAAGCTAAAGCACGCGCACAACGGAAATTATTGTCCTCCAATGGGGAGAACAGGACCAGAGTATTCTAAGGCAACTCAGGAAGGATGTTTGGCCGCATCTTAGGTGTTGGCAGATAAACCGGGGGAGTATACTTGTGGTAATTATCGTGTATGACATACAGAGCTCCTGGCAAACTGATGTTGAGTAGAGAAAATGTGGAAGAGAAAGTTTCCCCCGCCAGCAATTGTAGAACTTTCCAATGATTATGTATCTTTACTAGAGATCAAAGAGTCTTATTTAGCTTTTGTTCTTGTTACTAGGACAGCGCTATAACATATGGAAGCCCATTCCCGCTTTGCCTTTTGGAGAACTCTATATCATGCTATCAACTCCTGTTCATTATCACAATTTTGTATGATCAGCAGTGACTGGTGCCAGGCCACAGCACGCGTTAGCCTATTTAAAAGATTCTACATATCTTAGTAATACTCTTGATAAGATCATGTTGTAGTGATGCAGTTTGAACTCTTATAAATAATTAGGCAAAACAATTCTGATATGTATTTCTCAGCAAGTTGCCCTTTTTAACATTGCATACATCGATTTGCTGACAACTATTCATGCCTTCTCAACATTATGAAGTCGTAAAACAAAGTACACATACACGAATCACGATGCCGATGCCAGATAATCTTACTGCTTGACAGGTATCTGTATTCGAGTCTGTTATTGACAAACTATATGATCAGCAATGAAGTTGTAGTTCCTTAGTATAAAAGCTTTACTCTTTGTAGTACTAAACATTCGAGATTACACTATATCCAATTGTCGGTAATTGCTAATTTGAAATGGATAGCGTATTGGAATGTCCAATTCCAAGATAAAGATCAAGAAAAACAAGAAAAATGGGAAGAGCTTGAAACAATTGCACAAGGCATTGTCTGGTCTGCTTCAGAAGGACAACAAACCACAGAAGAAAGATGTTTCAATCGATAAAAAGCATAGCAAGAGGGAAAACTCATGCGAACGCGGAAGTAAAGATGATCCAGATAAGGAAGTGAAGAAGAAGAACGGGAGAGCGTATATCTATTCCAAGGAGAATCAGCTGATACCAAAACTGACCGATGAAGAAGTTATGGAGAAGCACAAACTTGCAGATCAGAGGATGAAAACCGTATGGTCGAATATCATTGACAAGTATTCCAATGTAGTCGATGAAGGCGATGTCATCGACCTCCAATCAGGGGAAATCATCACAGATAATGGACACATAAGGAATCTCAATACTGGGTTTACCTCCTCACGGGGCAAAGAAACAAGGTATACAAGTGTGGTCAAAGACATATTACTCGATGAAAACGTCCCCGCCCATGACAGCTACGATGAGTATAGCATATGGGAAGATAACAATGCGGAAGAAGAAGAAGCTGTATTTACTGATCCAGAGGAACCTTCAACCTCAGAATCAGAATAAAAACTCTGGCTAAAAGAAGCTAATGTATATTATATGAATTACGAAAAAAAAATTATTGCTAAAGTTCTACATAAAAGCATCTAAACATAACTTTAACTAATACAAAAAAAGTGTCAAACAACTTTTAGAATATTAATACTAAAGACTTGTCAAGAATTAAAGTAAAAAAGATGGGCCAATGGGTGTGTAGTGGAGCTCTATGTACTACACGGTCGCTATACATATACCGTATTACGACACCACGGTGGCGTCTGGACTTCCTTTCCCCCACAAAAAAACCGGGTAAATACGCCATACTTAATTTGTCATAAATTTTTTTTTTCACTAAATTTTTTGTACGAAAGCAACGACGGCCAGCAAGAAGGAAAAAAATGTTGGAAGACAAAACAATGAAAAGAAAACTGATAATATGGTCAGAAGTTGAAGGAAAGTAGTAATCATATTGATTGCAGGTCAAGTTCTATTTGGTCTTTTGAGTCGGAAGAAACCAAGGACCTTTATCCCTCCATAAGGAACACTATTATTGAGAATTTCCAGCGGTGGATCGTAAAGGACTGAAGAGTATTTGTTTTCCTTTTTTTCTTGACACGGATACCCCCCAAGACTCTTTGAAGAGGATTTTAAGAAAGAGGGCAACTCAAAAGAGAACTCTTAGACTGTTATATTGGTTCTTCAGTACAAATTATACTAAAAAAGAGCTCAATTCGATTCTATTCGTTTTCTTTTTTTGGATTTGATTTTTCTAAAGTGGAGAGATAAAATTTTCTATTATTCCATTCCATAGAAGATAAGAGACATTCTGAAAAGAACAGAAAGTATTGAGATTAAACTTAGTGGTGTGATAGTACAAACAAAGTAAATATCCATACCCGTTCCATTCCTTATTATTTCAGAAGATAGATTAGGAATTATTAATTGTTAAGAAGCAACTGAAAAAAAAAGACTCTGAATAATAAAACAGATTGATTTATTTCAAGGTATTAGCACTTTTTAATTTGAATATCAATAAACCAAAAGGCTTAACATCTGTAAGGGAATTGGAAAAACTATAAACTCCTGTATTATATTATTGATTTCATTGAAATTAAACTAAAAAGCTAATTATAAAGAATAGAAGGCTATTGATACCCTTATTTTCTAGAACTTGGCTTGAATTTGACTGACTAAATTCGTACTTTTATTTTCGAAATCATAGCGTTATTTTCCAAAAATTAAAATTAAAAAAAAAAGTCATACATTACCCCAAAACAAAATTCTAATATGGTAGGTCAACAATATTCTAGTGCCCCATTAAGGACAGTCAAGGAGGTTCAGTTTGGTCTGTTCTCACCTGAAGAGATCAGAGCTATCAGTGTTGCAAAAATTAGATTACCTGAGACAATGGATGAAACACAAACAAGAGCTAAAATTGGTGGTCTTAACGATCCAAGATTAGGTTCTATTGACAGAAACTTGAAATGTCAAACCTGTCAAGAAGGTATGAACGAATGTCCCGGCCATTTCGGTCACATAGATCTAGCCAAGCCAGTATTTCATATTGGTTTCATTACTAAAATCAAGAAAGTTTGTGAAAGTTTGTGTATGCATTGTGGTAAATTATTACTAGATGAACATAATGAACAAATGAGACAAGCAATTCAAATCAAGGATCCAAAGAAAAGATTCAATGCTGTTTGGAGTCTTTGTAAAACAAAAATGGTCTGTGAGACTGATGTTCCTTCAGAAGACGACCCAACCAAATTAATTTCCAGAGGTGGTTGTGGTAACACTCAACCCACTATTCGTAAGGATGGTTTGAAACTTGTGGGTAGCTGGAAGAAGGACAAGAGTACTGGTGATGCCGATGAACCCGAACAAAGAGTTTTAAGTACAGAGGAAATCCTCAACATCTTCAAGCACATATCTCCTGAGGATTCTTACAGACTAGGTTTCAATGAAGAATTTGCTCGTCCTGAGTGGATGATTTTAACTGTTTTACCAGTCCCACCACCACCTGTTCGTCCTTCAATTTCCTTCAACGAATCCCAAAGAGGTGAGGATGATTTAACATTCAAATTGGCAGATATCTTGAAGGCAAATATAAGTTTGGAAACACTAGAACATAACGGTGCTCCTCATCACGCTGTGGAAGAAGCAGAAAGCTTGTTGCAATTCCATGTTGCTACTTATATGGATAATGATATTGCAGGTCAACCCCAAGCTCTACAGAAATCTGGTCGTCCTGTGAAATCAATTAGAGCCCGTTTAAAGGGTAAAGAAGGTCGTATCAGAGGTAACCTGATGGGTAAGCGTGTTGACTTTTCAGCTAGAACTGTTATCTCTGGTGACCCCAACCTAGAATTAGATCAAGTTGGTGTTCCAAAATCCATTGCTAGAACTTTAACATACCCAGAAGTAGTAACACCCTACAATATTGATCGCCTGAGTCAACTGGTACGTAATGGTCCTAACGAACATCCAGGTGCCAAGTATGTGATCCGTGATAATGGTGATCGTATTGACTTGAGATACAGTAAGAGATCTGGTGATGTACAACTTCAGTATGGTTGGAAGGTTGAACGTCATATAATGGATGATGATCCTGTGTTATTCAACCGTCAACCATCTTTGCATAAAATGTCAATGATGGCACACAGAGTGAAAGTTGTTCCTTATTCCACATTTAGATTAAACCTTTCCGTTACATCTCCATATAACGCCGATTTTGATGGTGACGAAATGAATTTGCATGTACCGCAATCAGAAGAAACCAGAGCAGAACTATCTCAATTGTGTGCTGTTCCTTTACAAATTGTCTCTCCACAATCGAATAAGCCTTGTATGGGTATTGTGCAAGATACTCTGTGTGGTATCAGAAAACTAACCTTGAGAGATACTTTCTTGGAGTTTGACCAAGTGTTAAATATGTTATACTGGGTTCCAGATTGGGATGGTGTGATTCCAACGCCTGCTATTATAAAACCTAAGCCACTATGGTCTGGTAAACAAATTCTTTCAGTTGCAATTCCAAAGGGTATTCATTTACAGAGATTCGATGAAGGCACAACTCTTCTTTCTCCAAAAGATAACGGTATGCTAGTCATTGATGGTGAGATTATCTTTGGTGTCGTAGACAAAAAGACCGTGGGTTCTTCCAGTGGTGGTTTGATCCACGTTGTTACTAGAGAAAAAGGTCCAACGATTTGCGCCAGACTATTTGGTAATATTCAAAAGGTTGTCAACTTTTGGCTATTGCACAACGGTTTCTCAACTGGTATTGGTGATACTGTTGCAGATGGTCAAACTATGAGAGAAATTAGTGAAACAATTGCAGAAGCAAAGCAGAAAGTCGAAGCTGTTACCAAGGAAGCCCAAGCGAACTTATTAACAGCCAAGCATGGTATGACTCTTCGTGAATCTTTTGAAGATAATGTTGTTCGTTTCTTAAACGAAGCTAGAGATAGAGCCGGTCGTTTGGCAGAAATGAACTTGAAGGATTTGAATAATGTCAAACAAATGGTTAGTGCAGGTTCTAAGGGTTCTTTCATTAATATCGCTCAAATGTCAGCGTGTGTAGGTCAACAGTCTGTCGAAGGTAAACGTATTGGCTTCGGTTTTGTTGATCGTACTCTTCCTCACTTTTCTAAAGATGATTACTCTCCTGAATCAAAGGGTTTTGTTGAGAACTCTTATTTAAGAGGTCTAACTCCACAAGAGTTTTTCTTCCACGCTATGGGTGGTCGTGAAGGTTTAATTGATACAGCTGTTAAAACTGCAGAAACAGGTTATATTCAACGTCGTTTAGTGAAAGCCTTAGAAGATATCATGGTTCACTATGATGGTACAACTAGAAACTCTCTTGGTAACGTTATTCAATTCATTTATGGTGAAGATGGTATGGATGCAGGTCATATCGAAAAACAATCATTAGATACTATGGGTGGATCAGATCAAGCCTTTGAGAGAAGATATAGAATTGATTTGCTAAATACATCTAATTCTTTGGAGCCATCTCTTCTAGAGTCTGGTTCTGAAATAATTGGAGACTTAAAGGTGCAGATGGCTTTGGATGAGGAGTACAAACAACTAGTAAAAGACCGTCGTTTCTTGAGAACTATTTTCAGTGATGGTGAATCCAGCTGGCCTCTACCTGTCAATATTAGACGTATTATCCAAAATGCTCAACAAACATTCAGGATTGATCATACCAAACCATCAGACTTGACAATTCCAGAAATCATTAACTCAGTAAGGGATCTACAAGATAGACTTTTGGTTTTGAGAAGTAAGAGTGAGATTATTAAGAAAGCTCAAGATGATGCAGTCACTCTGTTCTGTTGTTTACTACGTTCACGTTTAGCAACACGTAGAGTTTTACAAGAGTACAGACTAACTAAAGAAGCATTTGAATGGGTTCTTAACAACGTAGAAGCTCAATTCTTGAGATCCATTGTCCACCCAGGTGAAATGGTTGGTGTTCTAGCTGCTCAATCTATTGGTGAACCAGCTACTCAAATGACATTGAACACTTTCCATTTTGCAGGTGTTGCATCTAAAAAGGTTACATCGGGTGTTCCTCGTCTGAAGGAAATTTTAAATGTTGCAAAAAACATGAAGACACCATCTTTAACTGTTTATTTAGAACCAGAATACTCTGCTGACCAAGAAAAAGCAAAACTAGTGAGATCAGCAATTGAGCATACAACATTGAAGAGTGTTACAGTAGCCTCAGAAATTTATTATGATCCTGATCCTAGATCAACTGTGATACCAGAGGATGACGAAATTATTCAGCTGCATTTCTCGTTATTAGATGATGAAACAGAAAAATTGCTAGACCAACAATCACCATGGTTACTGAGATTGGAATTAGATCGTGCTGCGATGAATGATAAAGATCTAACTATGGGTCAAGTTGGTGAGAGAATTAAAGATACATTTAAGAATGACTTGTTTGTTATTTGGTCAGAAGATAATGCAGAAAAATTGATCATTCGTTGTCGTGTTGTTCGTCCTAAGGCTCTCGATGCTGAAACTGAAGCTGAAGAAGATCATATGCTGAAGAAGATCGAGAACACTATGCTTGAAAATATCACCTTGCGTGGTATTGAAGGTATTGAGCGTGTCGTTATGATGAAATATGATCGTAAAGTCCCTAACGAAACTGGTGAATATCAAAAGGTTCCTGAGTGGGTTCTCGAAACAGATGGTGTTAACTTATCTGAGGTTATGACTGTCCCAGGTGTTGACCCAACTAGAATTTACACTAACTCCTTTATTGATATCATGGAAGTTTTGGGTATTGAAGCTGGCCGTGCTGCACTATACAAAGAAGTCTACAATGTTATTGCTTCTGATGGTTCCTACGTTAACTACCGTCATATGGCTCTACTAGTCGATGTTATGACTACTCAAGGTGGCTTAACATCTGTTACTCGTCATGGTTTCAATAGATCATCAACCGGTGCATTGATGAGATGCTCCTTTGAAGAAACTGTTGAAATATTGTTTGAAGCTGGTGCGTCTGCAGAATTAGATGATTGCCGTGGTGTGTCTGAAAATGTTATCTTAGGTCAAATGGCACCTATTGGTACAGGTGCATTTGATGTTATGATTGATGAAGAATCATTAGTCAAATACATGCCAGAACAAAAGATTACAGAATTGGAAGATGGCCAGGATGGTGGTGCTACACCTTACAGCAATGAGGCTGGTCTAGTGAATACTGATATCGATGTAAAGGACGAGCTAATGTTCTCACCATTAGTCGATGCCGGTTCATCAGACGCTATGTCAGGTGGTTTTACGGCATATGGTGGAGCAGAATACGGTGGAGCTACCTCTCCTTTCGGCGCCTATGGTGACGCTCCTGCATCTCCAGGGTTTGGTGGTGTATCATCGCCAGGATTCTCTCCAACATCACCAGCATACTCACCAACCTCTCCATCTTACTCACCTACATCACCAAGTTATAGCCCAACATCCCCATCATATTCACCAACTTCTCCAAGTTACAGCCCAACATCGCCATCGTACTCTCCAACCTCTCCATCATATTCTCCAACCTCTCCATCTTACTCTCCAACTTCTCCAAGTTACAGCCCAACATCACCAAGTTACAGCCCAACATCCCCATCATATTCACCAACTTCTCCAAGTTACAGCCCAACATCACCAAGTTACAGTCCAACATCGCCATCATACTCTCCAACATCGCCAAGTTACAGCCCAACATCCCCATCATATTCACCAACTTCTCCAAGTTACAGCC
>ERZ1036435.385-NODE-385-length-21310-cov-12.801647_pt1 | contig 21310 bp, 10 predicted proteins | sample MGYA00514223_ERZ1036435 | MGnify/ENA primary metagenome ERZ1036435 (study PRJEB33795, sample SAMN09464927) | human gut metagenome | host: Homo sapiens | place: USA: Stanford, California | collected 2016-08 | study: EMG produced TPA metagenomics assembly of the... | reverse complement strand
GAGGTAGTATCTCATGTCACAACTACAGACTCTGATGGGAAGACCATTACATACATCACCACGATATTCAGTAACGATTGGTTGTTAGTGGATTCTGAGTTAGACGTTAAATCGAATCACCCTACTTCAGTTGTTTCCAAGGAGAATCCTTATACTACAGTGGATTCGCAAAGCACTATCTCTAGCAATTCTGGAAACACGGTCGTCACTACAAAGACGCCAGCCAACGGTAATGAGAATCACGGATTATCTTCTGTTAATGGAACTTCAGTTTCTAGTGGACGCAATACTATCCCTTCAGTGTCATTGATAATCACAAATACTTTAGGATTCGCAGGGCCGATAAACAAGCCTTCTTATAGTACTACTTCTGCTTCGAGTTCTGTGCCACAGGAAGTTGCGAGGGACAGTTCTAAATATGGCGAAAATGTATCATCTGTGGGTATTATGCTACCTCAAATGTCTAAACCACATGCCTCATCTGCTTCAATCTCAGTTGTTCATAGTTCATCACGTCCAGTTATCTCTACGGGATCTAGGCCATCCGATGTTTCTGCTCGTCCTACCGAGAACACGCCGACATTTGGATCAATGCCGGTTCAAAGCGGCGCTGAGAATGATGCTTCCGTGAGTTCGACAAATGATAACCAGAATACACATACAGCACAGTCACGGCTGCAACAGCTAGGAAAGACCTCCAGCGATTTAGGGACCACTGCATTATTAATACCGTCAAGCTCCGCTGTTAACATCAGCCATACCGGAGGGCCATCGGACACTCAAATAGCTTCTGTTTTACAAGGTTCTGGTTTTAAGATCAAGGCCAACAAATCAGAGGTTATGATTCTTTTAGTAACTGTGTTTCTCTTTTTAGGAATGGTGTGAGTATTGATTGGATATGTGATTCATCAGCCCGTGCAAACTTCCTTTCAGATGGTGCCATGCATTTATTAATCACTATACATGATTGTTACTGCGGAATAAAAGTCCAGTAGGCACGTCCTGAAATTACATCACAAAATATCGTATACCAGATTGTCTGCACTGGATAACTTCTGTTAAAATTGAGCCCTTTCTTTTACGTTTGATGAAGAATTGTTCATAATTGCTAGATTTGGTGTGAAAATCCAACACAAGAAACAAATAATACATTTGTTTATATTATAGTATCCATTTTTAGCTTAATAGGCATCTTCGATAAGTAATGTTCTATCGTTCTAAAGATAATTCATATAAGTGGCAAAGTTACTACTAATCAAGAACTGTGGTGAATGTATTCTTACTGTATCAGTAGTGATCAATATAACAGCTATATATTCGAAAGTGATGTTTTCATTGAATAGTTGTTGAATCCAGTACAATACCATCTTCATATATGGATATCTATGAAACAAATTTTTAACTATTGTATTTCAGTACCTTCTAAATACATACAAGACACTTGGCTAAATACTCTTGATAAAATTTAATATTTTCCCAAAACTGCTCTTTCATTGCATCCCCACAAACATCAGTAAATTTAACTTTCCTATTTCTTAGATGTAATTAAATATAATACCTTGGAATTGATATAATAAAAATTACATCCATTAGTGGATGAAAAATTTATTACAAGAAGCGAGCGTTTTTTTACAATACATTTTAAGCCAAAGCTACCTATGTTTTGGAATATATATGTTGATATGTCAAATAAGAAATATATCGTATTATATAAATGACATCTTTTTGTCTTGGACCTATGCAAATTTTGTAATACTACTGATATAATAATCATATAGGGAAACAATCAAGGAATTTATTTGAGGTCAACATTGGCATTATCAATTTCAGATCAAGGCGAAACCGAATTAGATATTGTATACTAAATACATAATAAAAGAGTTGCTAAAAAAAAAAATCTACTGAAGAGATGTTTATAAATCCTATAAATAAGGAAATTCAGAAATAAAATTCTGCGTCTAAAATTTGAACTGATTTGATGTTAAGACAAACATGTTACAGCTGACATACTTCATATTAGATTTATATACATTATCAACAGAACTCAAGCAATGCTTGCATTTATGTAACCTGAAACTATAAAAAATGGCATCGATAAGGAAAACTATTTATTGATAGATTTGTCAAGTTCATTAAGAATTTACACTGACAAATAGTTTTGTGGCATCCTTTGCTGATTACGATTATGTGTACAAAAATCTGTCGAACATAAAGTATTCTTTTAGAAATGAAATTATATCTTGTCAAAAGCACTTTATCAAGCATTACTATTCTGTGGTCTATTCTATTAAACTATGATTTTGTTTTTTATTATCAGATACACTAAACTGGTAAAGTCAAAAAAATCAAATAGTAGTCATTATAAAAACCTAGAAGCAGATTTACTTCTATCTCACATTATCTCATAGTTTCCCAATGTGAAAGAGACAGTTTATACGGAATACATGTTTCATAATATAAAGATCTATCAAACCTGTGTTAACGATTATATGCTGATGTGTCAGTATGTACCCAGCTCAGAGCAAACTCTAATAACTTCGAGACATAGCAGACTTACCTTGAGATACAACTAAAAAACTATTGCATTTATTTGCAAGGTAAAAGTAGTGTTTGGGTCGTTCAACTTCATATATGTGATAAAAAGCATAAAGTAGAGACTCAATAAGAGAAAAAAAAAACAACTGTGACAACCTCACTAGACCGTAAGAATAAAATATACGAAATAAAATAAATTTCACCATTGCCTCTCAATTGATTTCAATGCTCCTCAGAATGTGGTTTAATTTGTTGCAATAGTTCACCTATCACTTGCAATTCAAACTCGTTGAAATTAAATAACTCCGGCAACAACACTGGTTGTCTCTGCTCTCTTGGGAAAAAGTATTTCTCGTTTCTCAAGTCATCGAAAAATGGATGAGCCATAATCCTTCTTGGGGAAAATCTTAGCTCTGGTTCATATTTCAATACCTTCATCAGCAAATCAATACCGTCCGGTCCTGCATGACCGAAGTATTTTTGAAATCTCTCCAAAGAGGTACCATTGAACAAAGGTGTCGAGTATAATGGGCCTGTGTAACGTGGGTTGGAGAAAAAAATAAACTTTTTATCTGGTGGTCCTAGTAGCTTTGCTATCTCCCGTAACTGTAGAAGTGGATCCTGGCCTTGGAAGATGGCTCTACCGATTAGCATTTCACCGATGACACATCCCAGACCCCAAATATCAACCTGGGTGGTATATTGTGTGGAACCCAGGATAAGTTCTGGAGCTCTGTAAAATCTAGAGCAAATATAGCTGATAGATGGCTGGTTCGGTTCAAGTCTCTTTGCGGAGCCGAAATCACATATCTTTAGAACGCCCGTCTTCGGATCAACTAGGATATTGGATGGTTTAATATCACGGTGACATATACCCAATGCATGCAAGTATAACATACCTCTAGCGATCTGGTAACTGTATAACTTGACATGTTTGATGGCCAACTGTAAGTTGTTAGAAGTATATCGATTTATTTCTATTTGCAAAGTCTCTGGTAAGCATTCCATGGCTAGATGCTGATATACCTTGTTGTCCTTTGGAGAAGTATGTGTAAAAAAGTATTCCAATTTAACGATGTTTGGGTGGTCAGTCAACCTAAGAATCTGCAACTCACGGGATTTGTACTCTGTTTGTGCAGGTACCTTCTTGATAGCAAATGGGCCGTACCATGTTTGCTCGTCCTGAGTCAAATAAGCCTGGACCACTGTACCAAAAGCACCACGCCCTATCTTCCTATGCTCACGCACCAGCATGCGTCTGGGAGCACCGTTCTCCCCCCGCGTCTCATCTGGTCTATTCGGAGTGACATCCTCCGCGATAAACTCGTCGTGAACTTCCTCGTGGCTCATTTTATTTATTACTAACTTGTTCAATAGTAGATATAGAACACACTATTCCTCTTTCTCAGTATTGGAATCGAGCAGCCAAAAAATATTACTTTGCTATATTACTTGCCTTCCAGTTAACAGATTTCTCCCGTTACTCCGCGCAAAAGCCCAAGGTCTAAACCAATTGTACTCCTGCCTATACACACAAACCAAATCGATCGATCCCAATGGTTCCTGACCGCCTTACAAACTAACAGAAGTAAGCCAGACCCTGTTGGCTTCAGCTATTTTTATCGTAATCCTTGTTTACAATCCTTCCTTTTGGCATTATTTTTTCATCCTGGGAGAAAGAAACACGTATGACATGATTTGAGTAGTCGAGAGGTATAAGAGTATTCGATTGTAGGGAAGGGCATTCAGAAGAGGAAGTAAGAAAAAGGAAGAAGAGAAAATAACGCTGTTAGAAAGAATATTAACTATTTAGAGGGTGGCATGTTTGCTTAAATAATCTGGTAAGTTTTTTGAGAACATAGTTTTTATTTATAAGAATATATAATACTGGTTTTCCTGCTCGATTTGTGGGGTTAAATATTGTTTTAATTATTTTTTCTTTAATGCTATTCGAGCTTGCCTGTGTGCTAGATGGGGAGCTTTGTAGGATGGGTGAAATTATGCAGAGAAGTCTAGGCCCTTAGCGATGTTCTTTTCTAGTTGGTCTAGACAGATTGGCAGTAGTTCCTTGCGTTCGTGGATGTTCATGTTTTCGATGATGTCGCTGTCGACAGACTGGACACCGTCCAGGGTCAATGTCATTGGCAGAGCGAAGAATGGGACGTTGTTGACCAGTGGGAGCAAAGCGTCGGCGTTCTTAGCGATGGGTTGGTTGTTGAAGTCTTTCAAGGAGATGTAGTAAGTGCCTTTGAACTCCTTTTCGCCACCTAGGAACAGCTTAGCGAACTTGACCACGCACTGGAAGCCGGCGTGGGCCATGGACAAAGTAGCGGAACCCGCGCCGTTCTTGGCCTTGACGACCTCGTCACCACCGTATTGGACTCTGTGTACCAGTGGGCCGAGTTTCTCAGATGGCACGGACTTGGAGTGAGGGTTCTGGGAGAACAGTGGGATGATTGTTTCGCCCGAGTGGCCACCGATGACTGGCACGTAAGGCATCTTTTCGATCTTGTCCTCGGAGACTTCTCTTAGGAAAGTGGAGGCTCTGACCAGGTCCAGGTTCGTGACACCGAAGACTCTCTTCTCGATGCCTGTGTTCTTGTGGTTCACCTTCTGGCTCATTCTGTTGACCATAACTGGGACCAAGGAGTTAACTGGGTTGGAGATCAGCAGCACGACCACCCTGGTCAAGTCACAGTTCTCGAGGATGGAGTCGGTCAGCTGTGTGATGATCTTGGCATTGATGTTGAACAGGTCGTCACGGGTCATACCTGGCTTTCTTGGCACACCGGCAGGGATCACCACGATGTCCGCGCCTTTCAGACACGAGTTGATACCGTCACCTTCCTGTGGGTTGTGCATGGACACCTCGACCTGCGTGTCAATGTGCGACAAGTCTGTGCCAACACCGTTGACAGCGTCCTTGTTGACATCGAAAAGTGCTAGTTTCAGGTTCTTGTCTGCAGAGCCAGCGAGCACTTGCAATTGCGTCTTCACCAGCAGCGACAGCGACTGCCCGATACCGCCTGCGGCACCTAGAATAGACACTTTGAGATCAGCTTCGTTGTTTCCAGTAATATGAGGCATTGTATTTGTGTTTGTAGTTGTGTTTGTAGTTGTGTTTGATTGTTTGTTAGTTGTAGTTGTGAGTTATTAGTTGTAAGTTAATAGTAAGGAAAGTCTCGAGTCGAGTCGCTATTTATATACAAAGGGAGGAGGGGATGCGGATGAATGGAACGGAGATTGCAGAGTCCTCCATTGAACCGGTAATAGAGTAGGCAATAGGCAGTACGCAGTCAAGGAGAACACCGGTTTATTGGCGACATGTGGGGATCGGGTGGTCGGATGGTCGGATGGTTCCGGTTAATTACCCGTGTGCGTTGTATTCTGTGGGGATGGGGGGTACTCGAGTGAGGGGTGTCTCTCCCCTCCCCTCCTTTCTCTGCGCTGCTCTGCTTCTCTACTGCTCTGCTTCGCCCCTCTCCGGAACTCTCCACACTCTCCGTTCAGCCGAGCTTTTCCATTTCGACCGGCGAGTCCCGGGTGGGCAGTACCGTGTTAGTATAGAGTGATGTGGGCTACACAGGGTATACCGAGGTATACCTCAGTATACCGAGGTGTACCCTGTGTATATGCTATGGCCGTGTGTGTGTGGCTCAAGAGTATTGATGATGCAGTGTTATAATCCCTGAACCTTTGACAGCTCTGACACCTCTCTGTGTATGTGTGTACACCCCCCCTAGAGGGGGGGGAGTAACTCGAAATTATTATTCTAACAGATGATCATATGATCATACCGTGCCACGAATATGAGCGTCTTAAACGACAATGACACCAGGCATTATACCGCTCATACCAGTGCAGAAGATAGCCTATAAAAGATAAGATAAGATATAGGCCTGTAACCGACTATCATCTTACAGGTGAAAACCAATTGAGTTAGGCCTTCTTAGAACCAGTTTATCCAAAGATGAAAGGTATAAAAGGAGCCCTCATCTCTATTCAGTTAAACCGAAGTTCTAGTATCTTATTCCGTATAATAAAAAGAGAACAACCAGTATAGTCTGTATAATACCCTTAGAGTTTCTGAATTGCTCTATCATCTTGTCTTCCAATAACTGGACACAAGAACTCACAACTCATCAAGATCGTCTTAGACTATCGCAACACAATGCCCACGTTGGATCACCTACAACGCGATTCTGAGCACATATAACCTCCTCCTCCAATGTAAAAAGACTCATATTCCAGGGACAAATGTATATTAGCTCATTGTATTAGCTTTGTATTAGCTCATGATTGACATTTATATTGGCACAATTTATATTAGCTCATAAAAAATGAGCTAATATAACAAAAGCTCCCGAATCCTGGTGCTGCAAAAATCCTTGGTATATAAACGTATGGCTGCAGAGAGTAATACTCTTGTCAGATGCACTATGTAATAACACTTCATATAGCCAACAAGAACTGCTTTTAAGATACAAAGATGAGATTCTTGCTGTTCGCTGCTGTCGCACAGGCCTACTTGCAACTGGACTTCGAACGTCAGACTGCCCAGGACGTCGCCTTGGCCAAGAGACACACCTCCAACGGTGTCGCAAACGCCATGGACGTCCCCATCGAGCAGATCGGTGACCTGATGTACACCGTCCAGCTGCACGTCGGTACTCCGCCACAGAACGTCACTGTCCAGCTGGACACCGGGTCCTCCGACCTGTGGTTCCCTGTCGCTAGCAACCCGTACTGTAAGCGCAACGCCAAGCTTGCGCCAAAGAAGGTCAAGGCGCTGCCTGCCACTGGTTTCGCTACTGAGAACGACCAAGTCGCTAAGAAGCTGAGAACTTTCGACTGTGATGCCTTCGGCCTGTTCAACAGCTCCATGTCCTCTTCTTTCAAGAGCAACGACTCCTCTGAGTTCTTCGTCAAGTACGAAGACGGCACTTACGCTTCCGGTATGTGGGGCACAGACACCTTCAAGCTGAACCACCACAACGTCTCTAATATCACATTTGCGCTGGCCAACATCGCTAACGCCAGCATGGGTGTCCTCGGTGTCGGTTTCCCAGCAGAGGAGACGACCGACGACCCATCCCCAGGCTCTCTTATCGACAAGGAACACTACCAGTACGACAACTTCCCTATCGCGCTAAAGCGTACCAGGACCATCAAGAAGGTCTCTTACTCCATTTTCCTGAACGACACTAACTCCAAGAAAGGTGTCATCCTGTTCGGTGGTGTCGACCACAGTAAATACCAAGGCACCTTGTGGACCGTTCCTATGGTCAACAACCTCTTGACTTTGAATCAGACCACCACTTCAAGACCTGAAATCACCTTGAATGGTCTAGGGTTCCGTGACGACAAGAAGAACGTCACCTTGTGGGGTGAAAAGATCCCTGTCTTGCTAGACACCGGTACCACTTTGGCCTACGCACCAAAGCAAGTCGTCGATGTCATCGCTAAGAGAGTCAACGGTACCATTGACTCTAAGACAGGTGGTATCAAGCTGAAGAAATGCCCAAACGCCAAGGACAACAGCGAGCTTATCTTCAACTTTGCTGGTGCAGAGATCCCTGTTTCCTTGTTGAACATGGTCGAGAAGCGTAAGGGTAAGTGCTACTTGGAAATTCGTTACCATGAAGAGCTAAGTAAGACCGGTATGTTGCTTGGTGACATCTTCATGAGACACGTCTACTCTGTCTTCAACATGGAAGATATGGAAGTTTCCTTTGCTGTAGCCAACGGTAATGACTCCGCTCCATTGCAAATCGAAGCTATCATAAGTGACGTCCCTAGCGCTGTCAAGGCTCCACAATACTACAATACCTTCGCTTCTTCCAACTTGCCAAGCACTGTCACCAACGACATCTTCGCAAGCACCGCCACTGCTTCCATGGAACCACCTTCTTCTGTTCTAGAGAGCTTGAAGAGCAAGTCTTCTTCCACTTCAAGTATTGACACTAGTGTCCCATCTGATGACAAGAAGATTATCGATGATGACCACTCTGGCCATGACCACGCTAAGAGAGATGCTTACAGTAACACTGCTGGCATTTTACAAATCAGCACCACTTTAGTGCTAGTTGCAATGACTTTGTTATTGTAAACTTTCTAATAAAAAACTAATACATTTCATATATTATGAGTCCATTTGGTATTTTAATTTTGTACATACTTTAATTTTTGTATAAACCTACATACATTATTCTTTTAAACCAATATTCGATCTTCTTGTACATGTTTCATCTCAGTGGTTTTAATGTAGTTCTCTTACGGAGAGCAACCGAATTGTTGGACATGGACATGGTTGCTTCCGGTGTAAACACATCTCCAGTAACCGCAGTCGCAGTTGGATATACCGAATATGTATTATAATACTGGGGAGCTTTCACTGCACCAGGTACAGTGCTAACAATTTCTTGGATATCAGGAGTGCTGTAGTTAAAGTTTGCATTAGCGATCGAAATTTCTTCGTCTTCCAAATTGTAAACCACATAAACATGCCTTAGGAAAATATCACCCAATGCTGCAAATTCAATGTCATCTCTGGCTTGCATCTGCAAATAGCATTTACCTTTAATTTTTCTTGTCAAGTCACGAATATCAATACTAATTTCAGCTCCGCCAAAGTTAAAGACCACGGTCCGCTTTTCTTTCTTGTTAGGACACTTGTCTAACTTAATGAAGCCGTTGTCATCATCAATCGTACCATTTACCTTTGATGCAACAAGTGCTGCAACCTTTGCTGGTAACACAGAAGTTGTAACTCCAGTGTCTAACAATGTCGCTAATTTCTGGTCATATAAGGTGTAGTTCTTGTCTGCTGTCTGCAATCCAATGCCATTAAGTGTTATTTCAAATTGAAATGGCTTTGATACTTGTTTGTACAAGGAATTTACCAAAGGTAAGGTATACAATGTTCCGATATATTTGCTCTGATCAACAGCACCAAATAAAATAGACCCATATTTGGAGCGTGTATCATTTAGATACACAGAATATGCAATCTTCTTAACAATACCTTGCTCCTTAAGTAGCATAGGAAAGTTAGAATATTCGTAAGAGTTAGGACCAATTCTAGAGCCATTGGCAGCAAGTTGATTTGTTGTCTCTCTAGCTGGCAAGCTAATTCCAAAGACTGGAGTAGTCGAGTTTGAGAAAGCAGCCAAGCCAAACGTGACGTTATCAACCTTCACGCCATTGAAAGATAAAGTATCAACTCCCCATGGACCACTTGCAAAAGTAGTGTCAGCATAGCTTAGTGTAAAATTGGTACCATTATTTTTATAAGTCGAAGACTTACTTGTGTTGAAAAACCCAAACGCCTTACAGTCGATATCTCTTAAAGATTTGGGTATTTGATTAGGAGAAGTTGGATAATCGGCATCATTTAGTGGTTCTATTTGTGACTTTTTAGGACTGTGTTTTCTATTGTTTTTACAGTATGGGTTAGCTTCGCTTGTGAACCACAAATCCGAAGAGCCTGTGTCCAACTGTACAGTAATATTTTGCGGTGGTGTTCCAACTGACAACTGAACTGCATACAAGAGACCACCGTTTTCGAGTTCCAATTGCAAACCTTTGTCGTCTCTCTTGTTCAATGCTAGATTCTGCTCTGGAACTTTCTCAAAATCAAGCTTCAACAGTGCCTGGGCACACGATATCAAATTAAGTAGCAGTGTATATTTCATAGCGAGATGATTTATTGATTTCAAGAACTTTTGTCAAAAGTAGCTGAAATATTAACTTATTGACTTACCATAAAGTAATAATTGAAAACAAGGCGATGTAGTTGACCTTTATATATGTATCGCTTGAAATTTGATATCCATTCCGGAATGTGTTGTTTATAATGTCCAATTGTAATTTCTTTAATGCGACTTGGTAAGAGATAGAAGAGAAAGTGGATTGGTGATGCATCAAAAATATGTATACGATGCAATTACGACCAGCCTAAAATTTCAATTCCCTCATACTATGAATCCACTGCTAGTTTTACTGCAACTCCTATAAAATCTCAATAGACTTGATTAGTAAATATTTACCCAATAAAAAATGGCTAATGGACATATGAGATGTGTAACATCAATGATTAGAAAGGGGCGATGGCTGCATAAATCGATTCCACTAAGAATGTGAGCGAGGTGATTTAAAAAGCACTTTAGATTAAACTATAGCAGATAAATGTGTTCTTGAAAAGCTATGCAAGCACAATGTAAGGGTTTAATAAAAAACGCTCAATGCACATATGCTGCATTTATCTATATATCTTTCCTAAGGAACACACAATGTTCCAGAATATATTGGCAGTTATTTTTACCGGAATGGGTGAACCCACTATAATTCTCCCCCCTTTTCTTTTATCTTATCATTCTCATTGAAAATAGGCATTCTATTTCCCAAAGATGCAATGATGATCAACTATAGTCATCGAAAATCTACTAATGTCTCACAAGCTTATGCAAGAAAAAATGCGTAGAAAATTAATAGTGTAAATCATAATGGCCCTCTGCAATGATATACTGAGAATAATGATTTACGAAAAATTTATTCTGCGCATAAATTAAATCTTAGAATGATAAAACTATATATTACTACAATTCATTGGTTTGAGTATAAAAATGTTTTTTCAATATCTCAGAGTGTTATTCCGTAGGGTTTTGTGAGAAACTAGTCTTTTTCTTTGACAACTTTGTGTTTTTTTTTGAGTTTAATATTAGAAAATCTAGGCGTGCTTCAACATCAATTCAAATTCCTTTGAAAACATGATGTTGTACAAAAGAACGGAAGTGTGAATAGTATAACGCTGGTCTATAAATATTTGTATATCTATAATACTTTACAAAATTCATCTCGTAACTGTCTAGTTGAAACACTAACAAACATGCTTTTCAACAACGCCGTCACACGCAATATTAAAAAGACAACGCTCATATTTGCTAACAAACTTTTAAACAGTACAAATAACATTTTATTTAAAATACAGAAAGTACAAGGTATTCATTAACGTAAGTATTGGTTACAAAAACAAGGCAGTAACTGCTGATAAAGCAATCAAAAATATTGGCAGACTTGTTGACAATGTAGTAGCTCTGTTTTCGTAATGCCTCCTCAAAAGCATATTTTCTATGTCTAGAAGATCTTGGGTGAAATTGGTCTTGTTATTGGTGTTATTTGGCTTTGGAACAAACTCTGTTGCCTGAGGGGCAAATATGTCACCAGTCACTGATATTTCGGTTGGGAAATCAACATAGGAGCTATAGTACTGAGGCGCTTTCACCGCACTTGGAACAGTACTAGATATCTCTTCGATATCCTCTTTTGTTGAATTGAAATTGGCCTGCGCAATAGAGATTTCTTTGTCGTCCAAATCGAAGACAGTGTAGACGTGTCTCATGAAGGAGTCACCAAGAAGGAAAAAACTGCTCTCCTGAGAAACACATGGCAAGTAACATTTGCCCTTATGTTTCTCAACAAAATCAACCATTTTTATTTTGATTTGAGCTCCACTGAAATTGAAGACGATAGTGTCATTCGATTTTTTACTTGGACATTTAGCCAACTTGATCAAACTTGTTTTCTTATCAATAACACCATTTGTTTGATTAGCAAGATATTGCGCAACGCTGCTTGGCATATATGTATAGGTTGTACCAGTATCCAGGAGTGCAGGCAGTAATTGATCAAAGAGAGTAATATTTGATGTTGCTCCCTGTAGACCAAGACCACTTAATGTAACCTCCAGTTCATATGGGTTTTCAACTAGATGTCCAAACCTATTCACAATTGGTAATGTATATAAAGAACCTGAGTATTTGCTATGGTCAACAGCCCCGAATAAAATCGAACCTTGTTTAGACTTTGTAGAGTTTAGATAAATCGAATACGCAACCTTATCGATTTTACCTTGTTGTTTTAGTTGTAATGGGAAGTTCGAATATTGAGTGTTCGTAGTACCATTAGTATCTTCAGAGAACATAGCGTACGTACTCTCATCTCCAGGTAAACCGATGCCAAACACTGGATTAGTAGAATTTGAGAAACTAGCCAAACCGAATGTGACATTTTCTACCTTTACACCATTTAAGGAAATGGTGTCAGTTCCCCATGGGCCACTAGCAAATGTCTCGTCACCGTAGCTCAATGAGAAGTTGGTGTCGTTCCTGCTGTATGTTGAAGACCCGCTAGCGTTGAAGAACCCATACTTATTACAATTAATGTTTCTCAAAGCCTTGGGAACTTGATTAGGCGAAGTGGGGAATCCATCATCACTTGTGATTGGCATGAGATCTTGTTTTTTTGGAGCATATTTTTTATTGTTCTTACAGTATGGGTTACTTGCGCTGACAAACCACAAATCAGAAGAGCCAGTATCCAGTTGGACAGTCAAATTTTGAGGTGGTGTGCCTACTGCGATTTGAACTGTATACAACTCGCCTCCATTCATGAGGGGAGCAGTAAAGCTATCATTATCAGCTCTTTTCATTAGTTCATCGCTGATCTTGCGAGTCTTCTCAAAGTCTAGCTTTAGATAAGCTTGTGTAAAAGCCAAAAGTGAAATTAATACAATGGATCTCATGTTGGGTAGTTGCTATTGTGTATTACTTTTACTTGTTACCTGGAAATATTTACAAGGGAAGAGGACATGCAAATATCGAGTAATTGGAAGAACAGCTGCTGCTTTTTTATAGTTCTGATTCAGTTAAGAGAAAGTAAAACTTAGCATTTTTAGCTCCTCCATAATTCATATAACAGACAAGCCACGATGAAGAAAATGTCTAAGATAACTATTGTGTACCACAGATTTGCTAATCGCAAACTGTAGCAACCTCGAGAAACTCAATAGAGAACCCTCATCGCTGATGCCCATTAAAAACGTAGTTGATAACGAGGACAATATGCAAGATTTGAACTGCAGCTACGTCATCACACTTTCATAAGTTTAAGTCGAAGGGTCCAATATGTGAAAATTTTGTAATTCTATGATGCACCCTCTAGGGTGATGGTGAACCAGGTAAGATGGTGATCTATCGCCGCACCTAAGGCCACTCGACGTTAAAATTATAAGGTAATTTGAACTGTGTTCACCCGCACTAACAAGAGAAACTCATTTGGCCATATTCCCACTAAGCCCTCTTATTAGATAATCGGTGATCCACTGAAAACTATGCGTGCCTGTAGCTCGATGCCCATGTCTCATTGTTATCGGAGAACCGAGAATTTTTTGACATAAAAAAGTTTTCTTTCTTTATTGCCCATAATATCGTCAGACACTCTCGAGATGCCTATGTATTACCAATATTCGATGTTGAATTCTTTGTTTACTTCTCTATCTAGTCACTATTCGATATGCAATTATATTTGTTCTACTTGACATAAAAGTACGTATTTGCTCCATATTAGATTTGTATCTGGCCTTTGCAAAGCCCAGTTTTCAAAAGGGCATTAATTATTAAACTTGAAGCGTAATGGAACTGCTTTCTGAAGTTTTTGGATTACGTATTCTGCCTTCTACTCTATAAAACAGCAAGTCTTAATGTTACTGAAAATCCTCTACTGTACGATATTCATTTGCACAGTAGTTGTAAGTTATTGCACTTGGTCACACATGTAATTGCACACAAAACCTATCTAGTATTGATCTCAACTTCAGTACACAAGAATTAATGATGAGTGATTGCGGAAGGAATATTGTTAATAGTTCTCTTACAAACGCTAACTGTTACATATTGTATACTGTATTTCATTCGGTAAGAACAACCTCTACAAAAGGGGTCTTACATAAAAATGGTAGCTAATATGGCAGCAACGCCAATCAAAATAATTGAATTCAATCTCAAAGGTGTGGCAGCATTATCATAGCTTCTTCTCTCCAAACTGACCGCAGAACTGTTGGACGAGTTGCTTGAGTTAGAAACATTCGCTGGAGGTGCCATGTATGCTGTAGCCTCTGGGCCAAAAATGTCTCCAGTAACAGAGGAAATTGATGCTATAGCTGAAAAGGTGTTGTAGTATTGTGGTGCTTTTACAGCACTTGGGACAGTACTTTTTATTTCTTCAATCTGTGCAGGCAAAGAGGAATTGAAGTTTGCTTGAGCAATAGATACTTCGTTAGCTTCCAGATCGAAGACAGTGTACACGCTCCTCATAAAATTGTCACCAAGAATAACAAGATCGGACTCTGCACCACTTGGGATGATTTCAAGGTAGCACTTGCCCTTAACCTTCGTTGTGAACTCCTTAATGTCAACATATATTAAGGCACCTCCAAGGTTGAACAACAATTTTGCATTGTCTTTCTTGCTGGGACACTTTGCCAGCCTGATACCATTACCATTTGGATCCACTGTAGCATTCATCTGTTTTGCTACCACTTCAACAATCTCATCTGGAAATTCGGATATGGTCGTACCCGAATCGATTAATGCAGCTACCTTCTGGTCATAAAGAGTCATATTACTACTCATACTTTGGTAACCAATACCATTTAAGGTAATATCGAGCTCGTAAGGCTTATTGACCACATCATATTCCGAGTTCACCAATGGCAGCGTATACAATGTTCCAGTGTACTTGCTGTGATCGACAGCCCCAAAAAGAATAGAACCGTACTTGGACTTTGTATCATTTAAGTAAATGGAATAAGTAACTTTATCGATGATTCCTTGCTCTTTCAGTTGTAAAGGCAGATTTGAATACTGGTAATTAGTAGCATTCGTAGTTCCGTTAGAATTTATAGAATATGTACTCTCCTCAGAAGGTAAGCTGACTCCCAGTACACCACTGCTAGAATTAGATATTTCTGCAACAGCAAAATTAACACCAGAGATATTCAATCCACCCAAACTAACCACATCAGTACCCCATGTACCTCTAACAAAGGACAGGTCCTCATAATATAAGAAGATATCTGTGTCATTGTTTTTGAAGGTTGATGAGCTACTCATATTGAAGAAACCGTACTTCTTACAGTCCAAATTTCTTGCCTTCTTCCCAATTTGGTCAGGGTTTGTTGGAAAGCCAGAGTTATCAACAGGTTGTAAATCCTTACTCTTTGGTGCTTTCTTCTTGTTGGTCTTACAGTAAGGATTATCAGCACCACTGAACCACAAGTCAGCAGAGCCGGTATCAAGTTGTACAGATACCATCTGTGGAGGAGTACCGACAGCCAGTTGAACGATGTATTGATCAACATCATTTCTCAATGGCACTGGACTCAAATCGTCAGCTCTTTTCTCAAGTACATTGGCACTGGACTCAAATCGTCAGCTCTTTTCTCAAGTACATTGGCACTAGGAACTCTGGTAAAGTCCAACTTCAAATACGCCTGAGCACCAGCTAGCAATGTAAAGTATAATAATTCTTTCATATTATCGTGTTGGTGTTGATGTTCATCAATACATGAAATATAATTCGATTAAAAGACTCCAGCAAGATGTTACAACAAAAACAGTACAATTGCGGCCCCTTTTTATATGTACACGAAACTGACCGGAAATTGATCTATAAAGGCTGAGCCATGAACCCCCAAAAGCTTTTATTAATTCAAACAGTGAATAAACAATGAGACTTATTTTTTTTTGAACCCTGATAGTGCAGAAGTTAGTTTATTATCTCACTGCATTGAACTGCGAAACCGAAATAGGCCTTTATGTTGAATAAAAGTCGAGGTTCGAGATAAGACTAAAACCCCAGCTACGAAGAAGAGTGCTGGAAAAGGAAACAGCAATACTCCTATCTTTGTTTTTTTATCAGTTGCATCAGAAGATCAGATACAGCATGCATCACAGTGCACCTGTAAAAAGCCATTGAGGAATACTTTCAAACTACATGGCCACCATCTTTAGTTCTTAGTAAATGTTAGAGCACCACTTCATGACAAAGAAGGGCTGTTAATACCAATGTACTGCCTTTTAAACACCAGTCTTTCATAGTGGCTAGTTTCACAACGCAATACAAAATTGAGAGTGGTCTCGTAATGTTTGCTGAGTGCTATATCCCTCTCAACCCCACAATTGTTTATGTGTACTACATAACCTACTGAAGAATTGAAGTCATAGCCCTGCTTCGAATTGTATGTAGCCAATACCATCAGTCATAAATTGAAGTTTGTACTAATATCGAAAGTTAATTTAATTCTATATGCACGCGATTCACCAGTGACGTAATTTTTGTGAAAGAACACGACTGGTGTAAATCAAGTTCAGGCCATTTTTATTAGCAGCACTTGCTGTACAAGCACAATTAGAAAATACCACCTTACTCAAGCCACATTCACGATTGAGTAAACCATGACATTCTTGATAATCGGGAATAGTATGCCTAACTCCTAGCCTATACATTTAAGATGAAACTCTAGATAAAGTCAAAGGCAATGACATTTTTGAGATATTTTAAGCAATGAAATTGGCAGTTGCACAAACTTTATTGATTTGTCTTAATACTGCAGATAGTAGTGATAATACCGTACACAAGAAACTGTAATGGTGTCTAGCTTATCAGACTTATGTAAAAACTAAAAATTGCATTCAGAGTTGTATGTATCAATATCTGATAATAGTTCATAAAGCTAGTGCAAGGAGAGATGCTAGAAAGAACGCAATTAGTGATGAATTTTTCAAGGATGCCTGGTTTGAATAAACTCTTTTCTGAAGGTCAAAACGCGATGAGTTTAGAGTTCGATTTGATGAGCCATTTGTCTTATTGATCGGTGCCATGGACATTGTAGCTTCTGGCGCGAATATGTCTCCAGTAACAGCAGTAGCAGTAGCATGTTCTGAATATGTATTGTAGTACTGTGGCGCTCTGATTGCGCTTGGTACTGTACTTTTTATTGGTTCAATGTTCTCCGGTAACGATGAGTTAAAGTTGGCAGGAGCAATAGATATCTCTTTGTCCTCGAGATTATAGACTAGGTACACGCTTCTTAAGAAGTTATCACCGAAAATTATGGCATCATTACTTGTATCCTCATGAACTGCAAACTGCAAGTAGCATTTGCCCTTATGTTTATTCATCATTTGGTTTATATCGACAGCAACCTCTGCGCCGCTAAAGTTAAAGATCAGCTTCTTATTTTCCTTTTTGCTTGGACATTTTGGTAGTCTAATGCATTGGTCTTTGCCAGCAATGGTACCATTAACCTGTGCTGCAATTAAATCCCCAATATGTTTTGACACAACAGTTAAAGTAGTACCAGAATCAAGTAAAGCTGCAGATTTTTTGTCATACAAAGTAATATTTGCATCATTACCCTGTAATCCCAACCCATTCATTGTGATCTCTAATTGGAAAGGGTCTGTGAAGTTCTGGAACAAAGAATTGGCCAGTGGGAGCGTATATAGTGGACCGTTATAACGGTTATGGTCTACAGCTCCAAATAAAACAGAACCAAACTTAGATTTGCTGCTGTTCAAGTATAAAGAATATGCAATCTTATCAATTACTCCATTCTGCTTTAAGGTAATTGGGAAATTAGCATATTGATGTGAATCGCTGATGTTTTTCCTGCTACCAGCATAAGGACCATCGTATGTTGATTCGACATCTGGTAATCCTACACCAAGAACACCATTCGAAGAGTTGGCAAAGCTCCCCAAGGCAAAGTTCACATTGCTAATATTTAACTCATTGAAACTGACAACATCGGACCCCCAATTACCAGTAGCAAAGGACATATCAGCATAGGAAAGTAGGAATTCCGAATCATTACGCTTAAACGTGGATGATTCACTGGAGTTAAACACGCCATATTTCTTACAATTCAAAGTCCTCGATGATTTTGGAACCTGGTTAGATGCTGATGGATATCCTGAATCGTCTAATGGCTGAACATCCTTGCCCTTTGGTGCATACTTCTTATTCTCCTTGCAGAATGGATTGTCAGCACTTGGAAACCATAGGTCAGAGGATCCGGTATCTAATTGCACAGTGATATTTTGAGGTGGCGTTCCAACCGCCAGTTGCACCAAATACAAATCGCCATCGTTCTTTAAGGGAACATTTACATATTCGTCATCCCTTTTTACCAAATCACTTGAGGCTTTAGGTGATTTCTCGAAATCCAACTTCAAATACGCCTGAGCAAATGCTAGCAACGAGGTTACTACAATTGCTTTCATGTTGATTAGCGAACCTACACTTTTATTCTATACTTGATTTACTCACTAAGAAATATTCTCAAAAAGTACCACAACAATAACAATTCATAGATAATCTTATGGATTGCTTGGAACCTGATTTAAGGTGCTTCTATATATATGGGATACAAAAGGACGTGCTAAAACCTCAAGTTGTAATCTAGACTCTTTCTCCATCTTTTAAATTATAGGGATTTACTAAGGTGACTGAAGTAAAGTACGGGCATCATCCCTTACTTGATGATTGATGATCACGACTCATTCTGTGCTTGAATCATACGCAAATGATATAATGATATGACTGTAATTAACAAGCCCACTAGCAATCACCCAAATATAAATTCTAGTCAACCAATGATAAGAAGTAATTGCAAAAATATAGATATGATAAGAACACTGTTTTAGTACTAAGTAATATGATCGTTAAATTATTGAATTAAATTAGAGTTTATAAAAACGAGTAACTTAAATAAAGCTATCCATAGACATTAACACCACCTCGTATCTATAAGAACATGGCGGTGATGGCAGCTGCGATCATAATGAGTATGGCAGAGTTGGCTTGCAATGAAGAACTGCTGTTTGGGTATGTTCTTTTCTTCATTTGTACTCTGGAGTAGTTAGAAGATGAGTTGAAAGTAGAGTTTAATGAAGAGTTTCTAGAAGCATTAGCTGGAGCAGCCATGGACATAGTGGCCTCTGGTGCAAAGATGTTACCAGTGACTGCAGTGGCAGTTGGGTCAGCTGAGAATGTGTTGTAGTATTGTGGAGCCAGCACAGCGCTTGGGACAGTATCCTTGATTTCTTCAATATCTGGTTTCAGAGATGAATTGTAGTTAGCTTGAGCCAATGAAAGTTCCTTGTCATCCAAGTTGAAGACAGTGTAGACATTGTTCATGAAGTTGTCACCAAGAAGAGCGAAGTTAATACCATCAAGGGCAGAGAATTGTAGGTAACACTTACCCTTGTGCTTTTCCATGAAATCAGTCACATTTACGGAAAACTCAGCACCACTAAAGTTGAAGATCAACTTTTGGTTGTCCTTCTTGCTTGGACATTTTGGAAGTTTGATACAGTTACCCTTACCATCGACTGTACCATTGACTTGTTGGGCCACAAGATCAGCAACATCTCTTGGCAACAAAGAAATAGTACTACCAGAGTCAAGCAAAGTTGGCAATTTTTGATCATACAAAGTGATGTTGTCAGTCTTACCAACCAAACCTACACCATTCATGGTGATCTCAAATTGGAAAGGGTCACTGCCTTCCTTGTATTTGGAGTTAACCAATGGGAAGGTGTACAAAGGACCTTGGTACTTGCTGTGGTCGACAGCACCGAAAAGAATGGAACCATACTTAGAGCCGGTCTCATTCAAGTAAATAGAGTAAGCAATCTTCTCAATCAAACCTTCCTCCTTTAATCTAATTGGGAAGTTGGAGTACTGGTAGTTGCTTGGACCAGTGACATTAGAAGAATAGTTGAAAGTAGATTCTTCTCCTGGCAAACCAACACCTAGGATACCGGTACTGGTGTTGGTCATTGGACTAACACCAATGCTCAAATTGCTCAAGTTCAGGTTACCGACACTGACAGAGTCGGTACCCCAGGTACCTCTAACGAAACCATTGTCACCATAGGTAATGAACAAGTCGGTACCGTTAGAATTGAATGTAGAAGATTCGTTACGGTTGTAGAAGCCGTACTTCTTACAGTCTAATGTTCTATCAGACTTTGGAACTTGGTTTGGAGTCCTTGGGTAATCGTCACCTGGGCTTTCCAAGTCCTTCTTCTTTGGAGCCTTGTTCTTGTTGTTCTTACAGTATGGGTTAGATTCCTCAATGACGAACAAGTCAGAAGAACCGGTGTCGATTTGTAGCAAGACCTTCTGAGGAGGAGTACCAACGGCAACTTCGACAATGTATTGGTCCTTGTCGAAGGTTAATTGAGCGGCTTCAGGGTCGACGACATCTCTCTTGGCCAAATCACTGCCTGGGGTCTTGGTGAAGTCCAACTTCACATAAGCTTGAGCGTAGGCTAGCAACGATAGCAGAACAAGTGGTTTCACCATTTTCAAATAGTTTTAATCTTGTAGTTATAATAATTTGCGCAAGATCAGATGAAAATCGCTATAATCTGTTCTACTTCTAGAAATAATAACCAAGAAAGGAGCTGATATAGTGTTATCCAACTACCACTAACTGCAAGTCATCTCCTTTTATACTGGAAGAACCGAATGTAGGCTTTAATCTCGACGCAAGATTAGATGAAGTTATTAGCGTTGAGAATGAAGGGGGGCTTGATTTCATTTAGAATATTGTATGCGTATGTGTGTCCAGGACACGAGAGCACCATTCTAGGATGCCCTCTTCGCATGCAAATCTCTTCATGGGCATCGAGAAAGGGAGGTTAATCGATGCTACCACTTGGAGTGCGATGGATCCAAGCTATGACTTGATCTGGAACATTTATTAAAGGGGGAAGGGTGACCAATAGTGTATGGCTCCGTGGATTAAAAAGCAAAGTTGCTTAAGTGTTGGCTAAGAGAAGTCATTAATAAAAATGGACCCATGAGTTAGTACTCAATCCGGTAAAAGAGGGAGGAAGGGATAGAAGAACGGATACTATCAAGT
>ERZ1036435.382-NODE-382-length-21606-cov-59.407638_pt1 | contig 21606 bp, 12 predicted proteins | sample MGYA00514223_ERZ1036435 | MGnify/ENA primary metagenome ERZ1036435 (study PRJEB33795, sample SAMN09464927) | human gut metagenome | host: Homo sapiens | place: USA: Stanford, California | collected 2016-08 | study: EMG produced TPA metagenomics assembly of the... | reverse complement strand
ATATAATATTTAATATATTAAATAATATATATAATATTTATTATATAAATAATATATAAATATTAATTTATATAAAATAATATATAAATATTAATTTATATTCAATAATATATAAATATAAATTTATTATTAATTATTTAATAATATTAATAATAATAATAATTATTTTATTAGTTTATATATATGTATGTATATTTTATTTTTTAAGGAAATAGATATAAGTAATATATAAAGGACACGAAAGTCTAAAAAGATTAAGAAAGTATAAATTATGTTAAATTTATTAAATACATTATTTTTAAATGTTATTAGTAATGATGTGCCAACACCTTATGGTATTTATTTTCAAGATTCAGCTACACCTAATCAAGAAGGTATTTTAGAATTACATGATAATATTATGTTTTATTTATTTATTATTTTAGGTTTAGTATCATGAATGTTATTTACAATTGTTAAAACATATTCAAAAAATCCTATGGCATATAAATATATTAAACATGGACAAACTATTGAAATTATTTGAACTATGTTTCCAGCAGTAATTTTATTAATTATTGCTTTCCCTAGTTTCATTTTATTATATTTATGTGATGAAGTTATTTCACCAGCTATGACTATTAAAGCTATTGGATATCAATGATATTGAAAATATGAATATTCTGATTTTATTAATGATAATGGTGAACTAATTGAATTTGAATCATATGTTATTCCTGATGATTTATTAGAAGAAGGACAATTAAGATTATTAGATACTGATACTTCAGTAGTAGTACCTGTTGATACACATATTAGATTTGTAGTAACAGGAGCTGATGTTATTCATGATTTTGCTATTCCTAGTTTAGGTATTAAAGTAGATGCTAATCCTGGTAGATTAAATCAAGTATCAGCTTTAATTCAAAGAGAAGGAGTATTCTATGGACAATGTTCAGAATTACTGCGGTGTTAATCATGCTGCCATGCCTATTAAAATTGAAGCTGTATCATTACCTAAATTCTTAGAATGATTAAATGAACAATAAATAAATAAATATATATATACACTATATATTTATATATAATATTCTTATTTTATATATATAAGTAATAATAGCCTTTATAGCTTAGTGGTAAAGCGATAAACTGAAGATTTATTTACATGTAGTTCGATTCTCATTAAGGGCATTAATATAAGTAGATATAATTTAATCGGTAAAATGTATGTTTTTAGGTACATATTATCTAAGTTCAAATCTTAGTATTTACAAATAAATAAAAATAAAAAGGAGGTGTTGTTTAAAGGTTAAGCTATTAGATTGCAGATCTACTTATTAAGAGTTCGATTCTCTTCATCTCTTTATAATATATACATTAGGATATTAGCTTAATTGGTATAGCATTCGTTTTACACACGAAAGATTATAGGTTCGAATCCTATATTTCCTACATTTAATAATATATAATAATATTATTAATTAATTAAATTATAATATATATAATATATAATATGAATTATATATAATTATAATATTATATTAAATATATATTTTATATATATATTTAATTTTTATTAATATATTAATATATATATATGTATATTATTGTATATATATATATATATATTTAAAGATATTTAATTTATAAATTTATTAAAATAAATGACACATTTAGAAAGATCAAGACATCAACAATATCCATATCATATGGTATTACCATCACCATGACCAATGTTATTATCATTTGCATTATTATCATTAACATTATCATTAGGATTAACAATGCATGGTTATATTGGTAATATGAATTTAGTATATTTAGCATTATTAGTAGTTCTATTAACAAGTGTATTTTGATTTAGAGATGTAATTGCAGAAGCAACATATTTAGGTGATCATACAATTGCAGTTAGAAAAGGTATTAATTTAGGTTTTTTATTATTTGTATTATCAGAAGTATTAATTTTTGCAGGTTTATTTTGAGCATATTTTCATTCAGCAATGAGTCCAGATATTGTATTAGGAGCTAGTTGACCTCCAGTAGGAATTCAAGCAGTACAACCTACAGAATTACCTTTATTAAATACTATTATTTTATTATCATCAGGTGCTACTATTACATATAGTCATCATGCATTAATTTGTAGAAATAGAAATAAAGCTTTATCAGGTTTATTTATTACTATTTGATTAATTATTATTTTTGTAACTTGTCAATATATTGAATATACTAATGCTGCTTTCACTATTAGTGATGGTGTTTATGGATCAGTATTCTATGCTGGTACTGGTTTACATTTCTTACATATGGTTATGTTAGCTGTTATGTTAATTATTTGTTATTGAAGAATGAGAACATATCAATTCACATCTACTCATCATGTAGGTTTTGAAACTACTATTTTATATTGTCATGTATTAGATATTATCTGATTATTCTTATATATCGTATTCTATTGATGAGGTGTATAATATAATATAATATAATATATATAATATTCTTTATTATTATAAGTAATTATATATAGCTATTTTGGTGGAATTGGTAGACACGATACTCTTAAGATGTATTACTTTATAGTATGAAGGTTCAAATCCTTCAAATAGCATATTTTTATAATTATATGAGTCGTAGACTAATAGGTAAGTTACCAAAATTTGAGTTTGGAGTTTGTTTGTTCGAATCAAACCGATTCAATATTAATTATTAATATAAAATATATTTTATAGAGAGTATTGTTTAAAGGTAAAACAGTTGTCTTTTAAGCAACCCATGCTTGGTTCGAATCCAGCTATTCTCAATTAATATATATATATAACATTATAGCTCTCTTAGCTTAATGGTTAAAGCATAATACTTCTAATATTAATATTCCATGTTCAAATCATGGAGAGAGTATAAGTAATAAAATAAAATAGATATAAGTTAATTGGTAAACTGAATGTCTTCCACACATTGATTGTGAGTTCGATTCTCACTATCTATATATTTTAATGGATCCATAGCTTAATAGTAAAGTCCTATTTTGTCATAATAGAGGATGTCAGTGCAAATCTGATTGGATTCGTTATATATATATATAAATATATAGGAAAATTCACCATAGGTAAGGTAAATTATTTGCTATGTAATTGAATTTATTATTCTTATGAGTTCGAATCTCATATTTTCCGTCTTATTATATAAATAAAGGATGGTTGACTGAGTGGTTTAAGGTGTGATATTTGAGCTATCATTAGTTTTAATAAACTACGTAGGTTCAAATCCTACATCATCCGTAATATATAATATATATATATAAGTAAGGAATAATAAATAAATAATAAAGAACATGATGTTGGTTCAGATTAAACGCTAAATAAGGACATGACACATGCAAATCAAACATTTATTATTGATAAAATAATAAATATGTGGTGTAAACGTGAGTAATAATATAAGAATTAATGAACTATAAAATAGATTAAATATCTAATAAATATATATATATAATATATATATATATATTAAATAAATATTTATTTAAAGTATAATATTTGTTTATAGTCAAGCTTATAATAGTTTAGGTAGTAGGTTAATTAATAGTTTATAACCTAGCCAACGATCTATAGTTAATAATGAAAGTTATAATAACCACGTTGACTTTGAAATATAGTCAATATCTATAAGATACAGCAGTGAGGAATATTGAACAATGATCGAAAGATTGATTCAGTTACTTATTAGAACAATATATAATAATATTTATTAATATATAATATTAATATATAAAATATATATATAAATTGATTAAAAATAAAGTTCATAAATAGTTTAAATAATGATATAAACTAATCTTTTATTAATAAAGATATATATTTAAGTTATTATTATTTAATAATTTTAATTTAAATATATTTTAATAGTCCTAACCAAAATTTGTGCCAGCAGCTGCGGTAATACAAAGAGGGCTAGCGTTAATCATAATGGTTTAAAGGATACGTAGAATTAATATAATATAAAATTATATTTAGAGTTAATATATATTAATTAAAGAATTATAATAGTAAAGATGAAATAATTATGATAATTATAAGACTGGTATATGTGAAAATATTAATTAATTTATTAACTGACATTGAGGTATTAAGACTAGAGTAGCGAAACGGATTCGATACCCGTGTAGTTCTAGTAGTAAACTATGAGTACTATATATTATAATATATATATTTATAATATATACATGAAAATGTAAGTATTCCACCTGAAGAGTACGTTAGCAATAATGAAACTCAAAACAATAGACGGTTACAGACTTAAGCAGTGGAGCATGTTATTTAATTCGATAATCCACGATTAATCTTACCATATTTTGAATATTTATATATATATAATAATATATATATAATTACAGGCGTTACATTGTTGTCTTTAGTTCGTGCTGCAAAGTCTTAGATTAAGTTCATTAACGAACATAACTCCATATATATAATAATATATTATATATAATTAATATAATTTATTATAAATTATATTATAAAGGAATTAAGACAAATCATAATGATCCTTATAATATGGGCTATAGACGTGCTATAATAAAATGATAATAAAATTATATAATATATAATAATAATAAAATTATATATAATTAATAATATAAAACATTTTATATTTTTATATATTTTTATATAATATATAATATGAATTATAATCTGAAATTCGATTATATGAAATAAGAATTGCTAGTAATACGTAAATTAGTATATTACGGTGAATATTCTAACTGTTTCGCACTAATCACTCATCACGCGTTGAAATATATTATTATCTTAATATATAATAACATATCTATATTTTTATATAAATAAATATATATTAATATAATATATAATTATATAGTTGAAATAATATTAATTAATGCGAAGTTGAAATACAGTTACTGTAGGGGAACCTGCAGTGGGATTATAAAACTCTTTAATATTCTTTATAAATAAAAAAAATATTTTAAACTTGTATAGTTTAAATGGTTAAAACATTTGTCTCATAAACAAATAATGTAAGGTTCAAATCCTTCTACAAGTATTAACTACAATTTAATAATATTATAATATATAATATAATATATTATAATAATCTAATTAATTAATAATTAGATAAAATAAAAATAAAATAAAATATGAAATTAATAAAATTATTAAAATTAAATATTAATAATAATAATAATAATAAATTATTATTAAAGAATTTATTATTATTAATAAATAAGAATAGATTAATAAATAAATTAAGTAATAATAATAAATATTTAAGTGAATTAAATAATAAAGGTAATAGTTTACAACATTTAAATAATATAAATAATTGAAAATTACAGAATTATAATTATAATAAAAATAATCTTATTAATAATTATATTAATAGTAAATTAATTAATAAATTATTATATAAATTAATATCATTAAAAAATAATAAAATTATTATTAGTAAACCATTATATAAAATTAATATAAATGTAATTAATATTAGATTTTATTATTATAATATAAATAATTATAATTATAATAATAATATTTATTATATTAATATAATTAATAAATTAATAAATAGATTAAATATTAATATAAATAATTTAAGTAATATTTTAAGTTATTATTATAATAAAAAAGTTATTATTGAACCTATTAAATTAAAATATTTATATAATAATAATGAAATTATAACTAAATATATTAGTTTATTAGATAATAATAAATATAATAATGGTTTATTAATAGAATATCAAAGACTATTAAATAATATTATGCCTAAATTAAATGATCATAATATCTCTATAAATTATATTAATAATATTAATAATATTAATAAATTAAAATATAATAATATTTTATTAAATAATAATAATAATATTAATAATATTTATAATAATATTAATATTAATAATAATATAAATTTATTAATGTTTAAATATTTAATTGGTTGATCTATTATGTTAAAAGGTAGATTAAATAAAAATATTAGTAGAACTAGTACTCTATATTTAAATAATGGTACTTTTAATAATAAAAAATATTTATGAGGTAATTTAAATAATAATTTTAAATTAAATTATATTAATAGTAATAATAATATCTATAACTATAATAATATTAATAAAAATGGTAAATATAATATTAAAGTTAAATTAAATTATATTTAATAAATATATCTAACAAAATATATTATAAATATAATAATAATAATAAACATAAATATTTAATATTTAAAATAAATTATTTTAAATATATATATATAATAATATATAATATTTTAATTAAATTATATACAATAATAATATAATATTTAATATTTAAATTATATTTAATTATTTAATAATATATATAATAATAATATAATATTAAAGTTAAAATATATTTAAATTATATATAATAATATAATATTTAATATTTAAATTATATTTAATTATTTATTAATTAATTAATTAATTTATTAATAATATTTATATATATTATTATATAATATAATATTCTTTATATAAGTAATTATATATAATATAGGAGGGATTTCCAATGTTGGTAATTGGAGTTGAGCTGTAAACTCAATGATTATATATCTTCATAGGTTCAATTCCTATTCCCTTCATTTTATTAATTAATTTAGTCTTTATGGCTTAGTGGTTAAAGCATCTCACTGTTAATGAGAATACATAGGTTCAATTCCTATTGAAGACGTATATATAATATAAATAAGGGGGTTATAGTTAAATTGGTAGAACAATTGTGTTGCATGCAATAGATATGAGTTCAATTCTCATTAACTCCATAAATATATATATATATATATGTATATAATTATAGAAACTATAATTCAATTGGTTAGAATAGTATTTTGATAAGGTACCAATATAGGTTCGATTCCTGTTAGTTTCAATATAAAGGATATAGTTTAATGGTAAAACTATTGATTTCAAATCAATCATTAAGAGTTCGAATCTTTTTATCCTTGGTATAAGTAATAATAATAAAAATAATAGATTTGAAATATTTATTATATAGATTTAAAGAGATAATCATGGAATACATATATTATAATAATATTATATTATAATAATACTATTAATAGTTAATTAGGTTACTAATAAAATATATATATTATATTATATATATTTTTAATACCTAAAGGTAAACCTTAAATTATATATATATATTAATTTATTTTATATATAATAAAATAAGACTAAGTGAACTGAAACATCTTAGTAACTTAAGGAATAAAAATCAACAGAGATATTATGAGTATTGGTGAGAGAAAATAATAATAGGTCGTAAAAAGTATTATGTATTAATTAATATGTAAGAATATAGGATTAACAATTTCTAAGACTAAATACTATTAATAAGTTAAGAAAGTACCGTGAGGGAAAGTATGTAAATGGTTATTTTATAAGCAATTATAGATATTATATATAATATCAATAATGTACCTTTTGTATAATGGGTCAGCAAGTAATTAATATTAGCAAAATTAAATAATTATATAAAAATAGAAATAAATATATATATAAAAATATATTAAGAGTTAATATTAATTGACCCGAAAGCATATGATCTTACTATGACAAGATGGTTAAAAACGATCGAACAGGTTAATGTTGCAAAATTATCTGATTAGTTGTGGTAAGGTATGAAAGATAAATCTGATATGCAGATAGCTGGTTTTCTATGAAATATATGTTAGTATAGCCCTTATAATTAAATAATTAATAATAATATAATAATTTATTATATTATTATTGAATGGTACAGCAATTAATATATATTGGGGAATTATTATAATTTTATCAATAATATTTAATCTCGAAATATTTAATTATATATAATTAATTTAATTAATTATATAATTTATAAGGAGTCAGATTATGTGCGATAAGGTAAATAATCTAAAGGGAAACAGCCCAGATTAATATATAAAGTTCCAAATTTTATAAAATATATATAAAAAAAATATATTTAATTTATAAATTTAATTTATAAATAATAATAAGTGAAAATAATATTAAAATATTATTAAATAATCAGTTAATGGGTTTGACAATAACCATTTTTTAATGAACATGTAACAATGCACTGATCAATAATATTATATAATATTTCAAATTAAATTAATTTTTAATTAATTTATTAATAAACAATATACGGATCTTATTAATTATAAAAATTATTAAACTGAATATTTAAATATTATTAATTATTATTAAAATAATTAATAATATGGTAATAGAACATCTAATGAAAGAGTATATTAATTAAATATTAATATATTAATAAATAATTAGATAGAGAATGCTGACATGAGTAACGATAAAAAGGTTTAAACCTTTTCACCTAAAACATAAGGTTTTACTATAAAAGTACGGCACCTAATATAAATATGAATATAAATATATTATAGATGGTAAAAATCTAATTTAATAATAAAAATCTTTATAGATATATATTATATATATATATAAATTAATAAAGATCAGGAAATAAATTATTAAATGTATACCGTAATGTATACCGACTCAGGTATGTTAGTAGAGAATATGAAGGTGTATTAGATAATTAAGGATAAGGAACTCGGCAAAAATAGCTCTAACGTTAGTCAATAAAGAGATATAAAAACAAGGTTGTACAACTGTTTACTAAAAACACCGCACTTTGCAAAAACTATTTAAGTTATAGTATAAGGTGTGAACTCTGCTCAATGCTTAATATATAAATTATATATTTATTAAAGAATATATAAATAAATTTAAGTAAATAGCAGCCTTATTATGAGGGTTATAATGTAGCGAAATTCCTTGGCTGATAATTACAGTCCCGCATGAATGACGTAATGATACAACAACTGTCTCATCCTTAAACTAAGTGAAATTGAATTTGCAGTGAAGATGCTGTATATTTGTAGTTAGACAAGAAGACCCTATGCAGCTTTACTATAATTAGATAGATCGAATTATTATTTATTATATTCAGCATATTAAGTAATTTATATATATATATATATATATAATAATCGTTTAGATATAAATGAGATACTTATTATAATAATATAATAATTCTAATCTTTAATAAATATATATATATTTAATAGAAAATTAATATATTCTTAAATATATTTTATAATATTATTATTATTAATAATATTATATATTAAGAGACAATCTCTAATTGGTAGTTTTGATGGGGCGTCATTTTCAGCAAAAGTATCTGAATAAGTCCATATATAAATTATTATAAAATTTTATTTATAATATAAAGTATATATTATATATACTAATTATAAAATATATTATATATTTTTATATATATAATATAATAATAGAAAAATTATATACAGTAAAATTGTCTGGAAAACAATAATATTTATTTATTTTTAATAAATATTAAATTAATATAATAGTATAACTGTGTAAAGATTATGACACAAACAAGTGGAATAAGTACGTAAGTATGGTATAATGAACAAATAATACTGATTGTAAAGGTTATTGATAACGAATAAAAGTTACGCTAGGGATAACAGGGTAATATAACGAAAGAGTAGAAATTGTAAGTTATGTTTGCCACCTCGATGTCGACTCTACCTATCCTATTGGTTGTAAAAGCTAATAAGGGTTCGACTGTTCGTCGATTAAAAGGTAACGTGAGTTGGGTTAAATACGACGTGAGTCAGTATGGTTTTTATCTACTACAAATAATATTATCTTATTAAATCTCATTATTAGTACGCAAGGACCATAATGAATTAACCTATGGTGTACCTATTAATTATTATATTAAATAATACATAAATAATTTATTTATTATTTAATCAATATTAATTTATATCTTAATAATTGTTATAGTAGGTAAGCTAAGTTAATAAATAATAAATATTGAATACATATAAAATATGAAGTAGTTTTAAAACGATAATATATACTAATAATCTTATACTAAGATTAATATAGGTTTTATATATATTTTTAATATACATAAAATACTAATTTATTAGTTATCTATATAATATCTAATCTATTATTTTTATTATTATTATTAATATTATATAAAAATAATTTATAATAATATTATATAAAATTATTTATAATAATATTATATAAAATAATTTATAATAATATTATATTAATTTAATATTTATTATATTAATTTAATAAAGTTATATTAGCTCAATTGGTAGAGCATTCGTTTTGTAATCGAAAGGTTTGGGGTTCAAATCCCTAATATAACATATATATATATAAAGGTAAATATATTTCAATGGTAGAAAATACGCTTGTGGTGCGTTAAATCTAAGTTCGATTCTTAGTATTTACCCTTAGATCTTATCGTCTAATGGTTACGACATCAACTTTTCATGTTGAAAATGTTGGTTCAATCCCAACTAAGATTAATATATAAAATATTATAATAATAATAAAATTATAATATTATTTATTTATTAAATAATAATAATTAAAATTATTTAATTAAATTAATTAATTTATTATATATATTAATTATATTATATATATAATAAGAATATATAAATTATAAATATATAATTTTATATATATAAAGTATATATATATATATATATTATATTTATGTGTATATATATGTATATATTTAGAGTAAAATATTTTTATTATGGCATTTAGAAAATCAAATGTTTATTTAAGTTTAGTGAATAGTTATTTAATTGATTCACCACAACCATCAACAATTAATTATTGATGAAATTTAGGTTCATTATTAGGATTATGTTTAGTAATTCAAATTTTAACAGGTATTTTTATGGCTATGCATTATTCATCAAATATTGAATTAGCATTTTCATCAGTAGAACATATTATGAGAGATGTACAATATGGTTGATTATTAAGATATATGCATGCAAATGGAGCATCATTTTTCTTTATTTGTATGTATATGCATATTGCTAAAGGTTTATATTATGGTTCATATAGATCACCTAGAGTACTAGTATGAATTGTAGGTGTTATTATTTTTGTATTAACTATGGCTGCTGCTTTCTTAGGTTATTGTTGTGTATATGGACAAATGTCACATTGAGGTGCACTAGTAATTACTAATTTATTCTCAGCTATTCCTTTCGTTGGTCAAGATATTGTACAATGATTATGAGGAGGTTTCTCAGTATCTAATCCTACTATTCAAAGATTCTTTGCATTACATTATTTAGTACCATTTATTATTGCTGCTTTAGTAGTAATGCATTTTATGGCTTTACATGTACATGGTTCATCTAATCCTTTAGGTATTACAGGTAATATGGATAGAATTGGAATGCATGGTTATTTCATTTTTAAAGATTTAATTACTGTTTTTGTATTCTTAATTTTCTTCTCATTATTTGTATTCTTCTCACCTAATACTTTAGGACATCCTGATAATTATATTCCTGGTAATCCTTTAGTAACACCAGCATCTATTGTACCTGAATGATATTTATTACCATTTTATGCTATTTTAAGATCTATTCCTGATAAATTATTAGGTGTTATTCTTATGTTTGCTGCTATTTTAGTTTTATTAGTATTACCTATTACTGATAGAAGTGTTGTAAGAGGAAATACTTTTAAAGTATTATCTAAATTCTTCTTCTTCTTATTTATCTTTAATTTCTTATTATTAGGACAAATCGGACAATTACATATTGAACCACCTTTCGTATTAATGGGACAAATCGCTACATTCTTATACTTCGCTTACTTTATTATTATCGTACCTATTATCTCTACTATTGAAAACGTATTATTCTATATCGGTAGAGTTAATAATTAATTAATATTAATAATTTAATATATATAATATTCTTACTTTAATTATAAGTAATTATAAATGTAATATGATGTAATTGGTTAACATATTAGGTTCATGACCTAATTATATACGTTCAAATCGTATTATTGCTATATATATATATATATAATATATATTATATAAAGAAAAGTCATAAATAATAATAATATATTTATTATTAATTAAATAATAATAATATATTTAAATAAATAATATAAATAATTAAATTGAAATATATATTTATTTTAATAAAATATTATATATTAATAATATTTTAAATATAATTAATTAATATAATTAATTATATTATAGTTATATAATATACATAAATAAGCTTATATATAGTATATAGTATATATATATATTTTTATACAGATAGAAGCCAAAAGGTCAGGCGCTTTCTTTGGGTGAAAGATCTAGTTAGTTCGAGTCTATCCTATCTGAATATATTATAATTTATAAATATATAAATTATAAATAATAAAAATTAATTAAAATAATTTAAATTAAATATATATATTAATATTATATTAATATATATATATATATTTTATATATATATGTATTGATTTATTTATATATATATTAATGAAATAATTATGTAATATAATTATGGTACAAAGATGATTATATTCAACAAATGCTAAAGATATTGCAGTATTATATTTTATGATTGCATTATTTAGTGGTATGGCAGGTACAGCTATGTCTATGATTATTAGATTAGAATTAGCTGCTCCTGGTTCACAATATTTAGCAGGTAATAATCAATTATTCAATGTATTAGTTGTAGGACATGCTGTTTTAATGATTTTCTTCTTAGTTATGCCAGCATTAATTGGAGGTTTTGGTAAAATAAACCTTTATAATAATTATTATATTAAATATAATTATAATAATAATAAATTATATAATTATAATAAATTATATAATAATAATAATTCTAAAAGATATATTAATAATAATAAATTATATATTATAAATATAAAAAGATATATAAGTTTATATAATAAAGATAAATTATATATTATAAATATAAAAAGAGATATAAGTTTATATAATAAAGATAAATTAGGACCTTATTTATCAGGTTTAATTGAAGGAAATGGTACTATTTGAGTACCAGAATATAATAATAAACTTAAGCCTTTAATTAATATTATTTTTCATATTATAAATAAACCTTTAGCTGATTATTTATGTAATATATTAAATATTGGTAAAGTTTATGATAGAAGTAATAAAGGTAAATATTGTATTTGACAATTACTTAAAATTGAAGATTTATATATTTTTATTAATTTAATTAATGGTTATTTAAGAACTCCTAAATATGAAACTTTAATTAAATTAATTAATTGAATAAATATATATATTGATAATAATAAATTAAATAATAATAATAATAATATTAATTATATTAAATATAAATCTATTGATAATTCATTATTAATAAATAATGGTTGATTATCAGGTTTTAGTGATATAAATAGTAATTTTATTATAATAATAAATAAAAAAAGAACTAATAATATAATTAAATTAAATTATAATTTAGAAATTAAACAATTATATAAAAATAATAATAATAATTTTAATTATTATAATTTAATAATAAATATTGCTAATTTATTTAATAATAATTTATTAATTAAAATAAAAAATATAAAATTAAAAAATAATAATTATAAACTTTATTATTTATATAATATTTCAATTAATAATAATATAAATAATTTATTATTAGTTAATAATTATTATATAAAATATCCTTTATTATCTATTAAATATTTAAATTATATAAATTGATCTAATTTATTATTAAATATTCATAATAATAATAATTCTTTTCTTAATATTAATAGTATTAATTTATATAATAAATTAATTATTAATAATAATAATATTAATAGAATTATTAATAATTATAATTGAAAACATTTAAATAATAATTATTATATAAAATAGTTGCCGTTATATATTGTAAAATATATAATTATTATATCACTATATTCTGGAAACTCCTAAAGCTTTATATAATATATACTAATAATTATAATAATAAATAAAAATAAATTTATTTATTAATTTATAAATTATAAATTTATATATTGATAATTATAAAGATAATTTTATATAAATATTATTTATATAAAATAAATGGACAATCAGAAGGAAACGAAGATAATATATATTGTATATATTATATAATAGGATCCTCAGAGACTACACGTGATAAATATAATTAATTATATTAATTAATTATATTAAGATATAGTCCAGATTATATAGAAATATATAATATTTATTAAGAACTATATGTTACCATTAATGATTGGTGCATCAGATATGGCATTTCCAAGATTAAATAATGTTGGTTTCTGATTAATTGTTCCTGCTTTAGTTTGTTTAGTTACTTCTACATTAGTAGAAGCAGGTGCTGGTACTGGTTGAACTGTATTTATGATATGCAGTTATAAAATGTCACTTGATGCATGAAAAACCTTATATTTTTTATCTTTATATAATAAAATATATTTATTAAAATACTTAATTTATTATAATAATAATAATAATAAATTAGTTAAAATGTTTAATATTATAGGTTGATATGCCAGCATATTATATTATAATATATATAATAATAATATGTTTCAGAGACTAAACGTGACAAAATTAATTCATCTAAATAATATAAAAATAAATAATATAAAAATAAATAATTTAAATATAAATGAATGATTAGTAGGTATAACTGATAGTAATGGAATATTTAATATTTATATTAATAATAATAAAATTATTTTTACATATAAAATTTCATTAATAATTAATAATATTCAATTATTATATAAAATTAAAAATTATTTAAAGATTGGTTCTATTAATTATACTAATAATATAGTAATATATCTAATTAATAATAATAATGATTTATTAAATATTATTTTACCTATTTTTGATAAATATAAATTATTAACATCAAAAAGATTTAATTATTTATTATTTAAAAAATGTTTATTAATTAATAATAATAATAATTTTAATCAATTATTAAAAATTAATTTAATTAATAATATTATTAATAATAATAATAATAAATATAATAATAATTATATTTCTGATTCATGATATAATATTTATAAAAATTATAAAAATATTAATATTAATAATATAAAAATAATAAATAATATATTAGAAAATAATTTATTAATAATTAATAAAATTATAACTAAATCATGATTAATTGGTTATATAGAAACTAAAAGTTCATTTAAATTAATTAAAAAAGATAATAAAATTATTCATTATTTTAATATTAATATAATAAAATTAGATTATATTGTAATATATAGTATTAAATTATTATTAAATATTAATATTAATATAAATAATTATAAATTAGAACTATTTGATAATAAAAGTATTGAATATATTATTAATTATTTAAAATTTAATAATCATAAATCAAGATTATTAGGTATAAAAAGTTATGAATATCTAATTTGAAAAAGATCATATTATAAATATAAAAATAATAATAAAAAATTATTAATTATTAAAATATTATTAGATAAGAATATTTAGAAAGAATTAATTTAAGATATAGTCCAATCAATATAGTAATATATTGTTAATATTTAAAGGATATCCACCATTATCATCAATTCAAGCTCATTCAGGACCTAGTGTTGATTTAGCTATTTTTGCATTACATTTAACTTCTATTTCATCATTATTAGGTTCAATTAATTTTATTGTTACAACATTAAATATGAGAACTAATGGTATGACAATGCATAAATTACCATTATTTGTATGAGCTATTTTCATTACAGCTTTCTTATTATTATTATCATTACCAGTATTATCAGCAGGTGTTACAATGTTATTATTAGATAGAAACTTCAATACTTCATTCTTTGAAGTAGCTGGAGGTGGTGATCCCATTTTATACCAACATTTATTTTATAGGTCTTTTATGTATATTAATTATATAGTAAATTATTATAAATATAAATACAAATACAAATACAAATACAAATACAATAATCAATTATTAAAATATAATTTAAATATTTTTATTAATAAATTATTAATAAAATATAATAATAATAATTGAATATTATTAAAATATAAATTAAAATATAAATTAAAATATAAATTAAAAATAATAATAAATAAATTATTAATAAATTATAATAATAATATATTAAATATAAATATATTATTATTTAGAGGATATATATTTATAAATAAAGATAAAGAATATAGATTAAATAATATTTTATATAAAGATAAAGAATATGAATTTAATTTATATTATAAAAAATATAAAGATATAAAACCTAATAATAAATTACCAGATAAAGAATTTTTAGAATGATTTATAGGTTATATAGAAGGAAATATAATTATAATACTTAAAGATAAATTAAGTATAATTATAATTTCTAAAGATAAAAATATTTTAGAATATATTAAAAATAATTTAAATATAGGTGAAATTATTATATTATCTAAAAAAGATATACTATATAAATATATAGTAAATAAAATAAAAGATTTATATTTATTATGTTTATTATTAAATGGTAATTTAACATTACCAATAAAATATATTAAATTTAATATTTTATTAAATAAATTTAATGAAAAATTATTAATAAATAATGAATTATATATTGAAATTAAACAATATTGTAAATTACCTACTTTAAATGATTATTGATTAAGTGGTTTAACTGATAGTAAAGGTAATTTTGGTATTTATTTATTAAATAATAATAAACATATCTTTATTTATAATTTAATTATTAAATATCTTATTAATAAATATATTTTTGAATATATTTTATATTTATTTTATATTAAATATAATATAAATATTAATAATATTAATATTAATATTATTAATAAAAATATATTAGAATTAAAAATTGTAGGTATTAATAATAATAATTTATTAATTAAAAATTATTTTAATAATTATAAATTAAAAACAATTAATAAATTAAATAATTATAATAAATTTATTAATATAATTAATAAACAATAAATAAAAAATTGAAATAAAGAAAATAATTTAATTTTAAAATTAATTAGATATAATATAGCAAATAATAAATAAGACTATATTATAGAATATTATATAAATATATATAATATATTATTTTCTAGTTATATTAATAGATAATATTATATAGCAATATCGATGGTACGGTTAAATATTATACCTTATAATAAAGACCGTCAATTATATTATAATATTATAATATAAATTTATATTATTTATAAATATTAATATATTATAATTTATTATATTATAATTGCTACAGACTGCCTCATCGATAGATAATAATTATAATTTAATAATTATTGTTTAATGTACAGTCGGATATCATTATATATATATATAAATAAATAAATATATATATATATAAATCATATATTTATAATATATATGAGATATATATTATATTAAGGTATATAATCTTTATATATTAATAATATAAAGGATATAATATATATTTAGATATTGGATTTTTTGGTCATCCAGAAGTATATATTTTAATTATTCCTGGATTTGGTATTATTTCACATATTGTATCTACTTATTCTAAAAAACCAGTATTTGGTGAAATTTCTATGGTATATGCTATGGCATCTATTGGTTTATTAGGATTCTTAGTATGATCACATCATATGTATATTGTAGGATTAGATGCTGATACTAGAGCTTATTTCACTTCTGCTACTATGATTATTGCTATTCCTACAGGAATTAAAATTTTCTCATGATTAATTTATCCCTTTAGTAAGGATAATATGTTGATCATAAATAATTATTTTAATAATATCTTCTACACTCTTTATAATTATTATAATAAATATAATAATAATAATAATAAATATTATATTATTAATAATAATATTAAAGATTTAGTAATTTATGGTCTTAATTTAGAATCTAATGTAAATAAACCTAATTTTCTTAAAGATATTATAAATATAATAAATATTCCTAATAATTTATTATATATTATTGTAGGTATTTTATTAATAGATGGTCAAATTAATTATTCATCTAAAAAGAATTTAGATAATAAAAATATTATTGATATTAATTGTAAATTTAAATTAAAACTATCTATAAAAAATAAAGAATATTTAATTTATGTATATAAATTATTAGAACATTATTGTATTTCAATACCTAAATTAAAAAAAGATATAAAAAGAGGTAAAGAATATTTAAAATTAGAATTTTATACTAGATCTTTACCATGTTTTACATTATTAAGAAAACATTTTTATAAAGGTAGAATAAAAATTGTACCTAATGATTTATATGATTTATTAAATTATGAATCTTTAGCTCATATAATTATATGTAATAGTTCATTTATTAAAAATAAAGGTATTTATTTAAATATACTATCATTTCTATTAAAAGAAATAATCTTTATTATAAATATCTTTATTATTAAATTTAATTTAAATTGTACTTTACATAAATTAAATAATAATAATTATATTATTTATATTAAATTTAAATCTATTAAATTATTATACAATAATATTAAAAATTATATTCTACCTTCTATAAAATATAAATTTTATTATAAATTAAAATTATTAAAATAATTATAAGAAGCAAACTCGAGGGAAACCCTATATTAAAAAATTATAAATATAATTTATATATATATAAAATATATATAATATATTAATTATATTAAATTATTAAGAAATTAATATATTAATTATATAAATTATTAAGGAATTAATATAGGATAATCGTCGAACTAAATTATATTAAGAAATTAATATATAAAAGCGTAGAGACTAGATGCTTCTGATAATCTAAGTAATTAAATAATTAAATATTTAATTATATGATTATATAAGGTATAGTCCAATGGAATCAGTAATGATTTTGAAGCAATACTTCAAATATTAATATATATATATATATTAATATCCTACCTAAATTATTATATTATATAATAATTATTAAAAAGGGAAAAAATAATATATTTAATTATTATTTTTTTTATAAATTTAACTAACTAATAAATAGTATATATTATAATATATTATTTATAGAATCTGAGATGATTTAAGGTTAAATATTAAGAGCAACAATTTATGGAGGTTCTATTAGATTAGCAGTTCCTATGTTATATGCTATTGCATTCTTATTTTTATTCACTATTGGTGGTATGACAGGAGTAGCATTAGCAAATGCATCATTAGATGTAGCATTCCATGATACATATTATGTAGTAGGTCATTTCCATTATGTATTATCAATGGGAGCAGTATTTTCAACTATTGCAGGATATTATTATTGAAGTCCTCAAATTTTAGGATTATATTATAATGAAAAATTAGCACAAATTCAATTCTGATTAATTTTTGTAGGAGCTAATGTACTATTTATGCCTATGCATTTCTTAGGTATTAATGGTATGCCTAGAAGAATTCCTGATTATCCTGATGCTTTTGCTGGTTGAAACTATGTAGCATCAGTAGGATCATTTATTGCTATGATCTCATTAGTTTTATTTATTTACATCTTATATGATCAATTTGTAAATGGTTTAACTAATAAAGCTAATAATAAATCAGTATTATATACTAAATCACCTGATTTTGTAGAATCTAATGAAATCTTTAACTTAAATACTATTAAAACTTCTTCTATTGAATTCTTATTAACTTCACCACCAGCTGTTCATTCATTTAATACACCAGCTGTACAATCATAATTTATAATAAATAAATTAATTATAATATTCTTTAATTATAAATAAAAAATATATTCATATAATTATATAATAATATAATAATTTACTATTATTATATTATGTAAGTTATTAATCTTATATATATATAATATATATAAGAATATTAAAATAATCTATTAATAATAATTTATTTATTATTAATGTTGTATTTATATTAAATATATAAAAAATATATAAATATGCCACAATTAATTCCATTTTATTTTATGAATCAATTAACATATGGTTTATTATTAATTACTGTATTATTAATTTTATTTTCACAATTCTTTTTACCTATAATTTTAAGATTATATGTATCAAGATTATTTATTTCTAAATTATAAATATAATTAATAATAATATATAATTATAATATAATATAATTAATAATATATAATTATAATATAATATAATTAATAATAATTTATATATATTAATTTAAAATATTTTTTTTTTTTTATTAATATAAAATATAATATTATTTATTATATAATAATATTAATTTTAATAAGTTATAATATATATTTATAAAGTATGCAGAATACATTATTAAGAACATATATTAATTCACCGTTAGAACAATTTGAAGTTAAGCTATTTTTAGGTTTAAATACACCATTTATTGATTTAAGTGGTTTAAATATTACAACATTTACATTATATACTATTATTGTATTATTAGTAGTATCATCATTATATGTATTAAGTAATAATAATAATAAAATTATTGGTTCAAGATGATTATTATCACAAGAAGTAATTTATGATACAATTTTAAATATGGTTAAAGGACAAATTAAAGGTAAAGATTGAGGATATTATTTTCCATTTATTTATACATTATTTATGTTTATTTTAATTTCTAATTTAATTAGTATGATTCCTTATTCATATGCTTTAACAGCACAATTTGTATTTATTATTTCATTAAGTATGATTATTTGATTAGGTATTACTATTTTAAGTTTATTTAAACATGGTTGAGTATTCTTCTCATTATTTGTACCATCAGGTACAGCTTTACCTTTAGTACCTTTATTAGTTGTAATTGAATTATTATCTTATGTTGCTAGAGCTTTCTCTTTAGGTTTAAGATTATCTGCTAATATCTTCTCTGGACATTTATTAATGGCTATCTTAGCTGGTTTAACTATAACTTTTGTACAAATTAATATCTTTACTTTAATTTTAGGATTTATCCCTTTAGCTATTATCTTAATTATTATGTGCTTAGAATTTGGTATTGCTATTATCCAAGCCTACGTTTTCTCTATCTTAGCCTCTTCTTACTTAAAAGATGGTTTATACTTACATTAATTTATATAATACAAATAAATTAATTATATTATAATATTCTTTAATTAATTATTATTAATAATAATAATATAAGTAATTATTATATAAAATATTATATACATTATATAATAATAATTTATAAAAAAAAAGTATATATTAATAATAATAATAAAATAATAATTATATAAATATATATATATATATATATATATTAATTATTTAAATATATAATAAAGATTATAAAAAATATAATATTATGCAATTAGCATTAGCCGCAAAATATATTGGAGCTGGAATTTCAACAATTGGATTAATTGGAGCAGGTATTGGTATTGGTATCGTATTCGCTGCATTAATTAATGGAGTTTCAAGAAATCCATCATTAAAAGATACATTATTCTCATATTCTATTTTAGGAATGGCTTTATCAGAAGCTACAGGATTATTCTGTTTAATGATCTCATTCATGTTATTATTCGCTGTTTAATAATAATAATGTTTACTATTAATATAGTAATATTATAATATTCTTAATAAATAAATATTTAAATATATAAATAAATATTATAATATATATTATAATAATATATACTAATTAATATATATTAATTATATTAATAATATATATATATAATTATTAAATATACTAATTATATATTTAATATATTATATAATACTAATTATATATTTAATATATTATATAATAC